>Ga0105092_10000783_pt1 | contig 16802 bp, 18 predicted proteins | sample PPLLak2March2015_FD_87021 | JGI IMG/M metagenome (GOLD analysis project Ga0105092, IMG submission 87021) | Freshwater sediment microbial communities from Prairie Pothole Lake near Jamestown, North Dakota, USA - PPLs Lake P7 Core (1) Depth... | ecosystem: Environmental > Aquatic > Freshwater >... | reverse complement strand
CTGAGATAAACCGGAATCCTTTTCTCCTTAAGATAGTTGAGCATGAATAGGTCGAGCATGCCAAAGAAGTGGTCAAAGTGGCAGTGAGTAATAAAGATTGCCTCAAGGCTCTCTATGCCATTATCTATCATCTGGATTCTAAAATCCGGGGAACAGTCAAAGAGAAAATTCCTTTTGCCTTCCGTGATAAGAATTGAAGGCCTGAGCCGTCTCTTCCCTTTATCTTTGATAGCGGCCTTGCAGAATTTGCATTTGCACATCATGACCGGCATTCCCAAAGGGTCTCCCGTACCTAAAAATTCAACTTCCATTTTATTATACATCTCCACCAATTTGCAGCTTAATTGCAGGAATCTCCATAATTGTCGCCACGAAGAATATACTTATTGTCCAAAAACTTGTTTGGCCAATTTCTGGCTCCGCCAAAACCACTCAATCCCCTGCCACCCCAAGGGCAAAATGGAGAAATTGCAAGCGGGCTTTTGTTTACATTGACTATGGTGGAGCGAGCCTTGGAAACAACAAACTCAGTAATTCGTGAATCTTTGCTGAACACAGATATGCACAGCCGCTGGCTATTAAGCTCGTTATACCTCTTAACCCCTTCCTCCAAATCGCTGGAAGGCTTTATCCAAATCAGAGGCCCAAATGATTCTTCCTTTACTAGCCGACTGTCCCATCCGGGGTCAAGTGTGATGCAGGGGTGGAAAAAATTATCATGGTGGCCCAGGCCCAAAGCCTTGCATCCTGATTCCTGAACCTTTTCCAATAAGTAATTGACTGCTGACTCATCCTTAAGCGGGCCAACAGTAGTTTCTTTATCCAGGGGGTCGCCCATTTTCGCGACCCCAATCAGCTTAGCAAGCTCTTCAGTAAATTCCCGATATACAGAATCCTTTACAATGATTCCTCTTAATGCGTTGCACATTTGGCCCCCATTCGCCGTAAATGATTCAAAAACAATGCGCGAAACCTTCTTGAAGTCGCAGGTATCATCCACAAGCGCCCAATCATTTCCTTCAGATTCCGCAGTAAACTCTTTTCCATACTTAAGCGCCATGCTTCCAATAGCCCTCGTGCTTCTGCTGCCTCCCGTCCAGAAAACAAAGTCCAGGTTCTTTTGCGACAGAAAGAAGTCCATATCGTCTCTTGCAAATGGGAGATAAGCAATACCCTTCTTGTCCCATCCGCACTCCAAAAGAAGGTCTACAATATAGCTGGGGGCAAATGGTGCATGCTCAGAAGGCCTGACAATCACACGATTTCCATATAGCAGGGCCGGAAGAAGCGCGTTAATTGTAACCATTATGGGCTCATTGAATGGAACGCCAAGCAACACTGTTCCCTTTGGCTCGAGGACATATTTCTCCTCCAGGTCAGGAGTCAATCTATCTAATTCTTGAGCGAACGAAGCGGACTCTATGGCCTGAGCTTCTGTAAATCTGATTGGCGAGCCATTTTCCTTTGTTGTTCCCTCTGCCAGTTCCAGCGAGCGGGCCTTGAGCTTTTTCCCAAAACGGCTTAGAATATCCAGCCTCTCTTTTATGCCTTCCTGAGGGGAATATCCTGCTGAGAGGAGATTCTTAATAGCCATCCTATCCGCAAAATACAGCTTGCTTACTGCTTCCCCAGAATAAGTGCTCCTGATTGGAATGTTCTCCAAAACTTTGACCTTTGAGCCATTCACAACTGGAAATATTTCTCTCATAATCTTTCATGTATCTGTTCTGATAAATAATGACGATACTTTCCGGGCATAAGCATAAATACCGTCCCAAGAGAAGGCCCAAACTCCTTACCAAAAAGAGCCCTATATATCTGCTTGCCCATTCCAGGATCTTTAGAATTACCATCTGATGGCGGGCCATTTTCTTCAAGATATTTCAGCATATTAACCAAAACCGCCTTATCTTCCGGCAGTTGTATGTCCACCGGAGGAAGCAAACAACTTCTCTTATCCTGAGGCACGAACTTGTCAAAGAATTTTAAAGCCATGTCCAGGTGGCAAGTTGCCTTTGGCGCCCAATCTTCAGCCGACGCTTCAGGAAATCCAAACACTGCTTTGTTGATTGCCTCCAAGTCCGGCGGCCCATAATCCGGATATCTCATGCTTCCAATGACAAATGACGCCTGCAGGAAGCTTTTGCCCGATGGATATTTATAGGCTTTAGCTTCGGCAAGCACAGAGGAATGCGCTATAATTTTGCTCCGGTCAAATCTCTCAAATATAAGCTCCATCGCTGCCTCCTTGGGCAAGACATTAAAAAGGTCCGAAATCTCATGGGAGTATCTGAGATACTCTACCCCCACGGTAAATGGAGGATTAATCCCGAGAAAGTCTTTTGAAATCTCGTGGCTGACGATATAGCTGCCTGAAGGCTTTGAAAGGTAATTTGTAAGGAACGGCTCAAAATCCGCATCCATGGAAGCCCATCTCAGGGCGCAATCAATCTTCCAGGTAAATTTTCCCTGGTTGGTGGAAGCTACTCCCTCATGTCCGCAATTTTTGCAGATGTAGTTTATTCTAGACTCCACTATGGATTGGATTTTTGTGTGAGTCATTTTGCCACAGTGGCTGCAGATGACCTTGAACAAGCCTTGCGGATAATTAAGCCCAAACTTTTTACATAAGAGGTCCCGGATTGCATCGTAAGAGCCAAGAATCTTCCGGATGGAAGAGTCATGTTTATCGGAATAGAGCTTGTCAGAAAATTCCACTCTCGGATATATTCCCAGCATCTCGAGGGAAGACAAAAACCGCTCATTAAAATGCTGGGATAAGTTATCGTGGCAGCCGTAAGGGCAGGGAATCCTGCTAATAGGAACTCCCAAGTAGTCGGACAGATTTAAGTCTGGATCCGATTTTCTCATCAGCTTTAGGTGCCTTTCAGTAAGAGGGTCAAGATTGTCATTGATTAGTATAACTTCACATGGCACTCCCTCGCTTTTGAGCGACTGCCTCAACTTATCTGCAATTATGAATTCTCTCAGCTGATTATTGGCAACACGGTAGGAGGTAGTCACTCCGGTCAGCAAGGTAGCCTTCTCCTTCCCTGCAGCTTTCAATCGGCAGGAAATATGGCGGGAAATATTGTCCAGATTATGGGAGTTTATTATGCCCGTTGTGCGTAAATGTGAGAATTCAAGCCGGGTCTCTAGCTTACGGGATTGATTAATCACATCTAAATCTCTGATTTCCTCAACCTTTTTACATGCTCTGTTTGACATAGTCACGCCTTCGTTTCGTATTAAAAATATCACTTCCTCTCCACTCACCGGCCATAATATGATCAATGCGAGAAATTTCCCACGCGCGCAGTTTCTTTTTGTTTACTTTGCATAAGCTGTAGCTTATCTCCTGAATATACTTGGACTTTGCCAGAGAACTAAATACTTCCTCCAGGTATCTTCCTTCAATAATGGAAAATCCGGGCTCATAAGTTTGCGCTATACCCAAGTAGGGTTTTCCTCCAGCCACAATATCATCCAACATGCTCTCTATGCGGACATATTCTTTTCCGCAGAGAAGATATTTAGCAATTTCTCCCCAAGCAATCTCCCGGTTCTTATTGAACGCTCTTTCATTTCCCGCCAAAAACTGCCCCCCATTAAATGCGCTCATGGACCTCAATGCCCGATACGTTAATTCAGAGTCCTGGTCCCACTGGCTGTCAGAATATATGGGGGTAATTGAAAGCCCTTCATCCAGTACTTCAAGCCCCCTCCCCCGAAGTGCATCTTCCACCTGGAGTGTGGTAACAAGCTCTCCGGGAAACAGAAAGTCGGGTTTAGCATTAATCTGGCTATGAACCTCTAAATAAGCGTCAGTAAATCTCTGGCACATAGTCTCTCTTTCGTGAGGTCTGGCCTTTTGTATGCTGGACTGCAGCACTACCACCACATCAGCATCACTTTTATTGGGCTTGCCATCACTATAAGCGTGAGTTCCCGCAAGAAAACTATAATCCATATAATTGCCAAAAATCCTGCTTACCTTGTTCCCCAATCGAGATTTAGCTGCGGCATTCATAAGTTATCTTATTTATTTAAATTACGAGCTAATGGTAGAGACGATTGCCATAGCTCCCTTTTAGGGCTTATTTTAGCCAGTACCTTGCTTCCTATTAGAGTAGCGGCTCAAACCAAGCCTCTCCGATTGAAGTGTCATAAAAAGCAACTGTTGCAATCTTGTAGTCGGGATAGTTTCCTCTAACTGGAACTTTAAGGTGGCCCGGATTTAGGTGGAGCGTCTTTCCTCTTTGTTTCAGGCTTGGAAGGTGGTTGTGTCCTGTGACAACCAAATCATATTTCTGGCAGTTGACCAAAGGAATTATCTGATAGGGCAAATCTCCATGATACATGGCAATATTTATGCCATCAATTCCAAATTCATGAATACCTTCATAAAAATCGATGCTAAACCCCTTCGCATTTATGTAGCTCTCAAACCGGTAAGGGTCATCATGGTTTCCAAGTACGGCTTTCGTTCGAAAACCTACCTCATCATAAATAGTGGGATTTATGATATCCCCGGCATCCAGAATCAATTCAACACCACATTCTTCAAAAAGCATTATTGCCTCTCTGAAAAGGCCAATATTGTCATGCGTATCAGAGAGGATTCCAACTATCATAAAGTAAATATAGTCTTAGTAAATAACTACCGCCCTAAACTTCATGCCCACAAATTGAGTGACGTGGGCCTGCTCGGACGTAAAAGTCTCGTCTGAAGACATTCCTTGTTATAAAGATGGCAGATATATTGACGATATTATTGCCAGATTTTTTTGGTTTCCTCTGCCAGAAAGTCCCTCGAAAGTTTTCCAAATTTGATTCGATTATCTATCTGGTTCCTTACGCCTTCATCAAATTTTGACAAAAGTTCGTCGTCTTGCCTAAACAATCCGGGGTTCATTAGTTTAGCCTCAATATTGTTCACCCTAATTTCATCTAGCGCCATTCGGACAATGTACTCTTTTTGCAAGGTAGTTCCAAAAAGCCTGAATATTGGATAGTATGGCCCAAATCCAGAGCCAGACATTTTCTTCAACTTCTCAACCGTGGAATTCGAAGCCTCCAGTAGCTCTGCAAGAACTTCTTCCCGATTTTCACTGCAGCCTAACAATGGCTCTCCCGGCTTTATGTGAGTTCCTTTTTCCATGTAGAGCTCATATTCTTTGGGCCCAGAAAATACCTGCCTCAGAATCCCAAACCTGGCAGAGTCATCATCAAGATATTGGCTATTTTTCATCTGTGCATTTCCAAATAAGTCCTTGATTGCAGCACGTTTTTCCAGTATTAACCCAAGTTCCATATTTGCTTCTGAAAAATACTCTAACATCATCTTATAATTGTCCTTTTTTGCGCTTGCGATGTTTCTCAAGTAAAACCTTTCTAAATCCTTTAAATTTGCCTTGATGAGTTCATCCTGAGGAAGGCTAAATTTATATTCGTCTCTGGACTCACTCAGAGCCAGCCCCATCAGTTCCTCTTGAGCCATTTTCCGGGGATTGAATTGATCTACAGATGAAACATAAAACTGCCTGATATAACGGTCTTCAGGCTTTTTAAATTGTTCACTAATCGCCTCCTTGAGTTTATTATATTTCTCTTCAAAATCGACAATGAGACCGAAATTACCGCATGCGTAATTATAGAGTTGGTTTGCTCTAAACTGAACTATTTCGTTTTCCAGAGGATTGGTGTGATATTCCATTACTTAACAATATATAATCAGTTAAAATGATTTTCTACTTTCGACGCATTATTCTTCAGCAAAACAATCCTTGAAATCGCCTGATCATCTTCATACTTGTAATCGATTCCTTCCAGAAGCCTATTTGCAATATCCTTGATCTCATCAAATGAAAGCATCTTATCATACGCAAGGCGCTTTCTGGAGTAGCCAATGCTCATGAAGCTTTTGACTTCAACAAAATCAGCGCCAGACCGCTTGATAAGTTCCTGGTATTCTGGGATAAACATCGTGCCATTGTTCAGGCCGCGAATAAATGTCATTCTCAGGACTTTTCTTCCCTTGAACTGCTTCATCACATCAAGGCTTTCAAGGAAGGTTTTCCAAGAGGTCAGTGTTGAAGGCCGGCAGATCTTCTCAAAACTTTCTTCACTTGGCGCATTGCATGAAATATAAAGCTGAAAGTTTTTGTGCGGCTTAAGCTGCCTCAAGACTTCAGGATTGCTTCCATTAGTCACAAGAAAAACACTCCTGCCTCTGCTGCATAGGTAATCTATCAGCTCTATAATTTTTGGGTAAAGCGTTGGCTCGCCAGATAATGAAATTGCAAAATGGTCCGGGACTAGCGCTTCCATGAAGACTTCTCTGGGCACGCTTTTATTGCCCTTAAATCCCATTATGAGCTTGTTCCTGATTGGCGTGAGCTTTTCGATTATTTCCTCAGGCGAATTGATTTCTCCTTCCAGGGATTTGTACATGACTTCATTAGGGCGCCAGCAGAAAATGCAGTTTTGGTTGCAGTGGGCAACGCATGGCGAAAGCTGCATACACTGGTGAGTATGGACGTTATAGAATTTATTCTTATAGCAGGTTCCTTCGCCTTTCAGGGCCTTTTTCGTCCATTCGCAGATTTCCAGGCCTGAGTGGTTGAAAAGCCCATAGCTCTTTTTCTCCAGTTCATCAGCTACTTTTTTGTCCAGCATAAGTAAAGAGAGAGTATTTAGATTTGATATTAATAAGCTAAATCTAACTATATAATGATAGTTGAGAATAAGTTTAAGGTCTACGCCAACGGCAGAGCTTTGGAGATAATCATTCCTGAAGAAGTCTTGTTTGAAAAGAAATATCTCAAAGCCCCAGAACTCATAAACTCAGAAGCGAACAATTATATCGCAATGTGCTCGGTTATAGCTGAAAAAAGGCTGGGTTTTGCTGAAAAGCTATATCAAGCTGCTTTTGAAAGGGCGGGAAATTGCCAAAAGCTGGAACTTATCGTCCCATATACCGCCAAAAAGCCAGAGTTTAATTTCACCATACAAGGGCAACTTGAATTAGGTGAAAACGGTAAAGACCAGCTTACGGTTAGGGTCTACTCGAACTGGGCCAAAAAGCCCAACCCGGGTGTGTGAGACTTTATAGCGAAAAACAATCAGTTGCTCTTTAAAATATATTTCTGAGTAGCCAATCTTAGGTAAATATATGTTACTAAATAGTAAATTATCTTATGGAAGAACTTGATTCTGGAGGCGCGGCGCAATATGAAAATGACATTAGGGCAAAAATGAAAAGCCTGCGTTATATGGCTCCAGAGCAACTAGGAGATTTGTATAATAGCGTTCTGGAATTAGGCTGCTTTAAAGGGCATGACTATCTAAACCCTATCGTTGATGAATCCTTAAGCAAAATGGCCTTGAGAAACCATCACATTATCCTGAAAGCAGAACCTTTAGAAGAAGGAAACCGGTATGAATTTGAAGACGGAGATTATCTGGTAAAGATAATCCATGATGGATATGGCTTCCTGACTTACGAAATTACCGACCAACGGCTGCTGCCAAATGAAGACTCCCTCTTTTACGATGAAAGAACACGGGACCCAAAAAAAGCAGTTGTTTGTAAAATTCGGACTTATAGCCCACCCAGCCAAACTATGGAAAATCTATGCGCATGGCTGTTTTATCCATCATCTGTCCTAAAAGAAGCGGCTGGCTTTTCAAACGAGCCCTACCTAAGCGAAGAAGAGCTAAACCTGGCGATAGATTCAGTATTGAAGGAAACTTATTTTCAAAGGTGTAAAAGGCACGCACTGCAAACGCTCGACAGGGCTAGAGAAAGAGTCTTGGATAAATCAGAACAGCTAATTTCAAAGTTTTAAATAGTTATTTAACTTAGATAGTAATTTTATGGAACAAACAGAAAATACTCCGCTTTTCTCAAAGCCGGAAAATCTCGGGTCGGGCGTTGAATATCCATTTGCGGTATTTGACTTTCGTATTGACACAAAGTATCTGGCTGAAGGCAATAATCCTCTTAATCTGCCCTTGGCACCATTGGAACAGGGAGAATATTTTGCAGATATAATTTGCAACGAACCCGGATATGAAGCAAGAAAAGTATATGTTATAGCTTATCCAACGCTGGGAGGCATAAGGCTGGTTGGCAATTCAGAGGATTACCCAAAGTTTCATGAACATTCCCAGAAAATAACCCGCAGAGTAAGGTCAGAACTAACAAAGAACGGATATCAGATTGAAGATTCCTTCCAAAGATATATTTGGTAAGCAAATCAATGCTTAACCTATTTTAAAATTAGCCCTAATTATGACAGACTTCGAGGCAGTCAAAAAAGCGGCAAAAGATGACTTTGAAAAGGTTTGGAGAGAGACAGCGTTGCCGCTTCTTGGCAAAGGCGACTTTGAATACCCAAAAAGAAAGGGCAAAGAGCACCTTTTGATGAAATATGTCTTCCAAATTAGAAAGGCTCTTCTAGATATGGGCTTTGACGAAGTCATAACCCCAATGATTCAGCCGCCTGAAGAGATTATTAAGCAGTACGGCCCTGAAGCGCCGGCAATTTTGGATAGAATTTATTATCTTGCGACTCTTCCCAGGCCCGATATTGGCCTATCAAACAAGAAGAAAGAGCAGATTACCGCGAAGATTCCTGAGTTTAACAAGTTCGATAAATTGCAGGAAATTTTGATGAAGTACAAGAGAAGCGAGATTGAAGGCGGCGAGGACTTTACCGAGACGCTAGTTAAAGACCTTGACCTGACAACGCCGCAGGCTCACTTTATGATTAATGATGTTTTCCCTGAGCTCAAAAATATCAAGCCAGAAGGATTGAATTTGTCTTTGATTTCCCACGCGACAACCGCATGGTTCCCGACACTTTCCAGGATGCAGGAAACCGCAGAATTCCCAGTGATGCTTTTCTCAATTGTCTGGAGATTCAGGAGAGAGCAGAAAGAGGACAGAAGTCACCTTCGCGCACACCTGAATTTGTCAATGGTCGTGATGGACAAGAACTTCAAGATTGAAAACGGAAAAGAGATGACTGAGAAATTCTTCAAAGCTCTAGGATTTAGTGAGGTCAAATTCGAGCCTAAGCCAAACCAGCCGGCTTATTACGCGCCTGGAACTAACTACGAAGTTTTTATCAAGCACCCAAAAATCGGCTGGATTGAAGTCACTGAAATAGGAATGTACTCACCAGTTGCTTTGGCAAATTACAAAATTGATTATCCGGTTTTCAATTCCGGCCCGGGGCTTGGAAGGATTGTTATGGCTCTTGAAAAAATCGATGATATCAGAACACTTTATTATCCTTTCACATTCAAAGGCGAAATCAACGACAATGAAATCGCGCGGTCAATAACTTTTGACCAGGAACCTTCAACAAAGGAAGGAAAAGAGCTTGCCAAGATAATCGAGGAAGGGATCAAAAAGCACGCTGATGCTATTGGAATTGTCAAGAACGAAATCTTTTCCGGAAAAGTCGGCGGGAAGGATTTGAAAGTCTCAATCTGCGAGATTGAGGAAGGAAAAAAATTGCTCGGCCCTGGCGGATTAAACGAGCTTTACGTTTTTGATGGAAACATTGTCGCTGTTAAGCCAGGCAACCCAAAGTTCGCAGAGGTCGAGGCAAAGGGCGTTAAAGTCATGGGCTTCCTTGAAGCGCTTTCAAATGGAATCGCGGCGCGCCTTGAAAAAGGCGAGAGGGGAATGATAACAATAAAATATGTTGACACTTTGCCTTCGCTGAATCTGAAGGTGAGTAAAGAGATTGACCGGTACATGACAGACAACCAGAAGGAAGTCAAGATTGCATCACCGATTTTTGTTGATGTTGAGGGGGTTTAATTTTCACAGGTAGATATTAAGGTATTTTTATGTGAAAGTATATATAGTCCAAAAGAGTAATAATTGTATGGCAGAACTTAGGCCAATTTCCGCAAAGAAATTAATAAAGGTTCTCTCAAGAATGGGCTTTCAAACTGTTCGGCAGAAAGGAAGCCATATGCGTTTAGAACATCTAGAGGGTAGAAGGGTAACTGTACCCATACATCCCAACGAAGAAATTGACAGGAGTTTGATAAGAATGATTATCAAAGAAATCAAGATTACAAAAGAAGAATTTATCAAGCAGTTAGAAGAGATTTGGACGAATTGTTCAATTCAAGTTTTTGGATTCCCATGAATTTTGCACGGGTCGATGACTCTTCTGATTCCAAGCATAACTCAATTGCTTCTTTCATTCTATTCATCAACTCGTCGATGGACTTTGCCTGTGAAAAACATCCCGGAAGACCAACAACACTCCCAATATAATAGCCATCTTCGCCCTGTTCGATTATAACCTCAAATTCTCTTGCCATAATTATGTCTTTGTAGAGACTATAAGTAGTTTATAACCTTAGAGAGAATAAGTTCATTACATTTTCAAAACAAAAAACTTATCAGCCCCAATATTTAAATACTTCCGAGTTGTACTATTGTGAAGAAAATGGCAAAGGAAATGAAATTGGCGGTTGATACAATTGCCCATTATGATGACGGAATAATCCTGGTTGATAGAGCTAAAGCGCCTTATGGAATTGCCTTGCCCGGCGGCTTCCTGGAAATAGGGGAGACTTTGGAGCAGGCCGCAGAAAGGGAGTTTCATCTTAAAACGGGTTTGATGATTGAGGAACCATCGCTTTACCAACCCTTCTCAGATTTGGGAAGAGACCCAAGAGGAAGGGTAATTACCCAAGTATTCTATGGAAACGCCTATGGAAAGATTTCTAAGGGAGACAAAGTGAAAGATGTTTTAGTCGTAAAGCCAGAAGAAATTGAAGGGATGAAAAATCTTTTTGCATTTGACCATTACAAAATCCTAAAGGGTTATCTCAAAAAGCAGGAGAAAAACGAGCCGGCCCTTGGCGGATTACCTGATGGGAAAATGCTTTGGCAGGTCCACTATAAAGGGCAGGAATATTCTGATGGAGGCTATGGAGGTCCAGAATTTGCAGGCTGGGAGCCAGTCGACCACAGGTTCTATGTCGTGGCGGGAAATATTGACGAGGCTTTGAGAAAGGCCCAAAGGGACCACCCAAAAATCCTTAAGAAAAAATTGAAAAGTGACGAAGAGATTATTGTAAGCCCGCTTCCTCTCGAAAATCTTGTTGTTGCCCGAGGCGCCTCAGAAGATGGAAGAATGGGTTGGATAAGCACACGCGACCTTGAAGCAATTGAGCTTTCCGTAAAGGAAGATAAACAAAGATACAAGCTCGGAGCTTACCTATTCCAGGTTGATTGAAAAAATAAGAGCCCATCAAATTTGCAGGATTTTTGAAAGTAGAAATTTCTTAAGCCTCCTTAGATGCCTCTTCTTTTTCCCATGCCTTGTGGCCTAAATAGCTTGAAATCTCTTTCGCAACACTCAAAACTGCACGTTCATCCATAAGAGCCAAAATCTCTGAAAGAGGTTTATCCCTCATCTCATAGTACTTCCTGCCTTTATCCGGGTCAGAAGTATTCCCTACAATAGTGAAGTAATCCTTTAGATAAGCTTGCCCGGGTTCGACTACAAGGGTTGCCCGAAAAGTATAGCTGGAATTGGCCTCTATCTTTTCTCCCGGTAGAAGTGTGCGTGTCAGCTCCTACATACCTAACTTCCAAAAATATCTGAAACATTCCTAACAAATTTAGAAATCCTTTTGAGAAAGAATACTGTGCGTAGAAAGCCAAGAAAAGTGGTAATGTGGGCAGAACCAATTTAATTCATCCACTCATCAATTTTCCGGTAAGCCAAAAGCTTAAAAGAATACTTATTTGTCAAGGGATTCTGCTCAAAATTGCTTATTATTGTAATTAGCGATTCGGGTTTATCTATCCAGCCCGGGTTTTGAATATCTATGCAAAGTGCGTTATAAGCTGCCCTCAATATATGATTTTCAGTACCCCATTCGGCTTATTCTGGCAAGCACTCTCCAACCTCAATACTGACTTCCTGCATTTTACCATAGATCGTGTTTCTCTCGCTGCGAAAGGCGCATTTCATATTGACTCCATAATAACTAGCTTTAACAAAAAACTTATTCTGGAATAGTGAATTATTCCTAATTTCTCTGGATTTATATCCTACTCGCTCAGTTTATTATGAATAAGACCTTTGAGAATGCAATCTGCATTACCGGGGTAGTTGTTTTGGTCATAGCCCTGATGCTATTCTTTTTCATGGAAATAGAATTCTACAAATTTGTGCTTCTTTTTGCTATCGGCCTCATAATGGCCTCTCTTCGTGTCTATGATTTCCCAAATATCGACCAATTCCTTTACATCGGAGCGGCATGGTTTCTCGGAATATACGCACTATCCAGTATGGTCACGCAGTATGAAACCCTTCCCTTCCTGAACCTTAATATTGGCATCTGGTATCTTATTTATCCAAGCATTGTTATCCTCTACCAGCTTACTGAGCTTTCAAAAGAGAAAAAGTGGCATGTAACAAGCATTGCCGCAACAGACACATTTGCGATTTTTGGCGCAATACTTCTCCTGGTTTCGGCCATGAACAGCCTCGGCATGACTAGCTTTAGCGCGGGAATCAGCGGAGACTGGAGAGAGCTATTTATCTATGGAATCGGGCTTTTGATTTACGCGACTGCAAAGAGAGATGACTTTAGGGAGGAAACAAAAGTCCACTGGAATTATTATTGGAAAATCACTTCGGCCATTTTGGCATTCTCCGGAGGATTGCTGCTTTTAGGAGTTTCAATCTTTTCATTCATAGTCCTTAACGACATAAATGTGCCGTTATTCCTGGTTGAAGCATTGGGCGGAGTATTCGTGTGCTTTATGGTCTATCTGCTGTTCCAAAAAGAACTGAAATAATATCCAACTTACTTTAGGTGTCTAATTTCCTCAAGCGAAAGTCCATACCTCGTCAGGTACAAAAATTCCAAAGCTGTTTCATAATCCACGCCAAAAAATTGCTGGATGTCTAAAGAATCCTTGTAGCTATTCATAATCTCAGCAAAAGTCCCTTCTACATATTTCAACGCCGCATCCGAACCTTCACTTTCACTAATTGCACATATGTTCCGCACAATAATGCCTATTGCACCTCCGGATTCGCTATTTGAATAGTCGTTCATTATCTAATAATTACTTATTTATATTCTAGCAGCACTGCAAATCCTCCGCTGAAACCGCTTCTTTCACCTCACGAACAGAATTTCCATATTTCCTGATATTCTCCATCGCCTTTTTAGTTCCCTCCGGCACAAGTCCTTTCAGCGCCATTTCTGAGCGAATCTCCCTGATCATTCCTGGCAAATCTATTCCTGCCGGGCAGTTTTCCTTGCAGGCGCCGCAGCCTGTGCAAAAATAAGCTCCGGACTCAAACGATTTTTTCAGGCCGCCTTTTCCAGAGAACCTCTCAAAAAGCACACCTTTAGCACCAGCATATTTTGAGCCATACCGGTTCTGAAGTTGATGGTAAACCGGGCAGAAATTCAGGCAGGCGCCGCAGTTGATGCAGTGAAGAATTTCTTTACAGTTAGAATTCAACATCTCGCTTCTGCCGTTGTCAAGCAAAATCAGGTAAACTTCTTTAGCTCCTTGCGCGCCAGTGATAATCTCGTTTTGTATATCTGCGGTTTTGCTCGGGCCGGAGATTATGTTGATGTAAACCGGGATTTTCTGCCCTGTGCCGTAAATGGCGGCAGCCCTGACAATAGTTAGAGCATCTTCAAGGCTGGGGACAATTTTATCAAAGCTCGAAACAACAATGTGCTTATCCGGCATCCTTGAGACAAGAGAAATGTTTCCCTCATTCTCCAATATCACAATGCTCCCGTCACTTGTTATCACATTTGCGCCTGTGATTCCAACTTTCGCCTTCGAGATTTTTTCCCTCAAAACACCCCGGACAAAAGAAGCAATTTCCTTAGCATCGGGCTTGACTTTTTTCTTAAAGAGCTTCAAAATGACTTCAGAAATTTTCTCGGGAGTTAATTCGAGCGCAGGAAGAACCGGGTGGATTCCTTCGGTCCTTGTTAGCTGAACTAGGAAATCCCCTAAATCAGTCTCAACAATCTCTTTTCCCTTCAAAGCCGGACCTAACTCAATCTCGTTAAAAGTGTTTGACTTGGATTTGACAATCAGCTTTTCAGGACCAATAATATTTTTGATTTCTCTTGCCGCAGCAATAGAATCTTTGGCCTCGATAACCGTGATTCCATTTGCCTTGAGATTTTTAAGAGCAGCTTCTTTTAGCTTCTTCATCTCAGCAAGAGAATCCATTTTGATTTCCTTTAGTCGCTGTTTTAGGTTTTCCCTTTCTTCGGGAGTGGCGGCAAGGCCTCTTTTTTCTCGATAGTGGTAAAATACCGGAAGCAATCTCTTCCAATTTTCTTTCCGCTCCATCACGACATTATCAATATTCATTTTCTTTTTTCCTTTCTATCCCCTCGCAAAAGCTCAGATAATTCCTTAACCTCCATCCCCTTTTCTTTTGCATTATTCTTCAAGTGAAGGTAGCACATTGGGCAGGTTGTGACTAAGCACTTTGCACTAGTCTCTTTTGCCATTTCAAGCCTTTCCTTTGCAATTGAATTGGCAAGAGAATTATAATTTGAATTCAGCCCGCCTCCTCCGCCACAACAAAAAGATTCCTCCCTAGAAAGTTTCATTTCCTTTATTTTAGCGCCGCAGGCCTTGATAATTTCCCGCGGTTCATCATAGATTCCGCTAAGCCTGCCAAGATGGCATGGGTCGTGATAAGTAACAGTTTTAGGAAAATCTTCTGCTTTTAACTTGCCTTCTTTTATCGCCTTTGAAAGTGTCTGAGAAATATGCTCGACTTTTATGTCCCAGCTAGGAACTAATTTTGGATACTCCTGCGCGAAAACCCTGAAACAACCGGGGCAGGAAACAATAATCCTGTCAACTCCACGACTCTTGAAGAACTTAAAATTCTTCTCCGCAAGTTCCTTTGCCTCTTTCTTGTGCCCCGAACTGATTGCAGGGCTGCCGCAGCAAATCTCCTTATCACGAAGGTCAATAAAGTCCACTCCGGCTTTTTTCAGAAGGATAAAGTAGTTCGAGCCGATTTCCCGCGCTGCTGCTCTGGTGAGGCATCCCCGGTAATATAATGTGTTGCCCTTGAAGATTTTTTTGAGAAGACTCATAAATGATTTGAACGATTGTATTTACCTTAAAGGGTCGTATGTGCAGGCACGAACTAAAGTTACCTGGACAATAGTCTTATGATTTATAATCTTGCCTTTCTCTCCAAATAAGTTCTAAGTGGGCCAATAGTTGATTTTTGCGGTCATTTCCACGTATTTTTGCCAGCCTATCCAAATCGAGCTGTACGGCTCCATTTGTCAAACTTGCTGAAGAGCCTCCAATTATGCATTCGGGCGCATATGAAAATAAATCTATAGAATAATCTTGTTTTTCCGGACCAGTTCTTGTTATAGATACCTTGCCTCGAGTTTCATTATTTTCATACACTCTCTCAGACAAATTCATATAAACTCCAGGATACTCAATTGATGAATCTGCTAATATGTAGATTGCTCTTGGGAAAATGAATCCTATTTCTCCTACTGCCATATCTGATATTTTCTTTTGGGAATCTTCTGCCATAATTGAGTACTCATTTATAAATATTTAATTTCATATTTTTCAATCAAAAACCCTGAATGGGCATATGAACCTCAACACAGAAAGTATCTGCTAGTAATGCCTCTTCAGGCTCAGATATATATACAGCTAATATTATGGAGTCTGCTTCGCTTGGACTGAAAATCCAGGCAAAAAGCACCCAATTTTAATATGATTGAATGGCAGTCAGTTATTTTTCAGGTTTTTGGCGGTCTAGGATTATTCTTGATGGGCATGAAAATCATGTCCGATGCCCTGCAAAGGCTTGCGGGCAAGCAACTTAGGAGGATTCTTGAAAAGCTCACGACCAACCGGTTCATGGGTGTTGGGGTGGGCCTGGGAATAACTGCCATTATCCAGTCCAGCAGCCTAACGACAGTAATGCTGGTTAGCCTTGTTGATGCAGGCATGATGACCCTGAGGCAGTCAATTGGAGTCATCCTTGGGGCAAACATCGGGACAACAATGACTGCCTGGCTGGTAAGCTTTAAAGTTGTAGAATATGGCCTGCCAATTATAGGTATAGGTGCCCTTTTCAGGTTTTTCGGGCAGGGCAAGAAGTCTAAGTATATTGGTGAGATTATTTTTGGGCTTGGCGCATTATTTCTGGGAATGGAACTTATGAAGCTTGGTGTAGCTCCACTTAAGGAGTCAGAATCATTCATGAAGCTCTTCCTGATGATTGATGGCTCAACTTACAATGCTGTATTTCTGGGCATCTTTTTAGGAACGGTTACCACAATTGTCATTCAATCCAGCTCAGCAACTATAGGAATTGCCATAGCACTAGCCTCACAAGGGCTCATCGGCTATGTTGGCGCAGTTTCGCTCGTTCTTGGGGATAATATTGGCACGACCATCACAGCAATACTTGCAAGCATTGGTACAAGCTTTAATGCAAAAAGGGCCGCCGTAGCGCATTCCCTATTCAATATACTTGGCGTGATTTGGGTAACCGCAATATTCTTCTTATTTGTCGGAGTGGTAGATAATATAGTTCCCGGCAACCCGGATTTTACCATAACTACTGAAGCCGAAGCAGCAGAATACGGCTCTGAGATTGGAACTAAGCCGCTAATCGGCCAGCATATTGCTATGGCGCACACAATGTTCAATGTTGCAAACGTAATCCTATTCCTTCCACTGGTCGGATTATTGGTTTTCCTTT
>Ga0105092_10000782_pt1 | contig 16819 bp, 9 predicted proteins | sample PPLLak2March2015_FD_87021 | JGI IMG/M metagenome (GOLD analysis project Ga0105092, IMG submission 87021) | Freshwater sediment microbial communities from Prairie Pothole Lake near Jamestown, North Dakota, USA - PPLs Lake P7 Core (1) Depth... | ecosystem: Environmental > Aquatic > Freshwater >... | reverse complement strand
TGGGTGATGAACATGATCGACATGTTCAGTTCTTCCTGCAACTGGCGCATCAGTTTGAGGATTTGCGCCTCGGTGGTAACGTCCAGAGCGGTGGTGGGCTCGTCGGCAATGAGCAGGCTGGGATGACAGGACAGCGCCATGGCGATCATGGCACGCTGGCGCATGCCACCGGAAAGTTCATGCGGATAACGGTCGATAGTACGCTGGGGCAGGGGCATACCGACCCGGTCGAGCATATCGATGGCTTTCTCGCGCGTCTGTTTTTGATCGAGCTTCTGGTGCAGCGAGATCACTTCGCCAATCTGATTGCCAATCGTGTGCACCGGGCTGAGGGAAGTCATGGGCTCCTGAAAGACCATGGAGATCTCCGCGCCACGGATGGAACGCATCTCCGGGCTTTGTGCGTTAAGTGCGGCAAGGTTGACAATATCCGTCATCTTGCTGAAGCCATTATTGCCACCATGACGCACCTGGCGATGGAAAAGAATCTCCCCATCGACGATTTTGGCGTTCTTGGACAAGATGCGCATGATCGATCGGGCAGTGACGCTTTTCCCACAGCCGCTTTCGCCCACGACGCCCAGCGTTTTGCGAGCCTCGATCTCCAGATTGGCTCCATCCACAGCCTTGACGGTGCCTTCGTCCAGGAAGAAGTGAGTTTTCAAGTCTTTGATCTGAAGCAGCAGATTGCTATCGTTCAAGGCTTCCTCCTACCGTGCATAAGGATCGGCGGCATCGCGCAAGCCATCGCCCAAAAAGTTGAATGCCAGCACACTCACGATCACCGCTGCTGCCGGCCAGAAGACCCACGGTGTCAGAGCAATCGAGCGGACGTTCTGTGCCTCTGCAAGTAACACGCCCCAACTGACGGCGGGCGCACGCAGCCCCAGGCCGATGAAGCTCAGGCCGGTTTCGCTCAAGATCATGTAGGGAACAGCCAGGGTCAGGGTGGCGATAATGTGGCTGAGGAAGGAAGGCACCATGTGGATCAGGATAATGCGTTTTTGACTTGACCCAACCAGCCGGGCCGCCATAATGAAATCCTCCTCACGCAATGCCAGGAAACGACCGCGCACTACACGCGCCATACCGGTCCAGCCGACCAGCGAGAGGATGAGAGAGATGGCAAAGTAGACTTTCAACACCGACCATTCCAGAGGCAGAGCCGCGCTCAATGCCATCCACAGCGGAATTTGCGGGATCGAACGGATAAATTCGATAGAACGCTGGATCATATTGTCGATGGCGCCGCCGTAGTAACCCGATACACCGCCGATGATGACACCGATCGTCAGGCTGAGGAATACACCGATCAAGCCGATCGAAAGCGAGATGCGGGCGCCATAGACTGTCAGAGAAAACATATCGCGCCCGATCCGGTCGGCACCAAAGAGCATGACCCGTGGTTGCTCCTCCTGAAGAACATCCGGCAGAACGCCCACGCCGAACAGATGGGTATCCGTTTCCCAGAGCCCCCAGAACTTGTAGGAAGGGCCCTTCGTAAAGAGCTTGACGGGATAGATTACATCTGTATTTTCGGTATAGATGGAGCGCAGAGTTTCCGGATCACGCGTCATGTCAATCTGATAAACAAATGGGGCGCGCAGCCTGCCATCGGAATCAATGATGCGGACCTTCGAGGGCGGGGCCGACTTGTAGGTGGCAGACGTTTCATCTGGCAGGTAGGGCGCCACAAATTCACAAAAGATTGCGATCAGGTACAGAAAAATGAGAAAGATGCCGCTTGCCACCGCCATCTTATGCTTGCGGAACTTCCACCACATCAGGGTGGCTGGCGTGGCAACCGCGATCTTTTCTTCGATTTTGACTTCTTCGTCCAGAGCAACCTTGGGCTGGTTAGTCATAGTGCCTCACATCAGGAAGTGAACAGAGACCCAGGCCTCTGGTTAAGTCATACGAATGCGTGGATCCACCCACGCCAGTAAAATGTCGGATAACAACGTGCCGACAACCGTCAAAACGCTGAGCAGGAATAGAAAACTACCTGCCAGATACATGTCCTGCGCGGTGAGCGCATTCAGCAGCATTGGACCTTCCGTCTGCAGGTTGAGCACGATCGAAAGCAAAGTGGCACCGGAGATCAGGTTCGCCAGTTCCCATCCCACTGTGCTGAAGAAGGGATTGAGCGCCACCCGCACCGGGTATTTCCAAATCACGCGCTCCTCGGTCAGCCCTTTGGAGCGGGCCGTCTCCACATATGGTTTGTTGAGCTCGTCCAGCAGGTTGGCACGCGTGGTACGCAATCCGCCGGCAGTGCCATTGAATGCCAGGATCGATACGGGGATCCAGATATGCTTGAGAAGATCAATGACCTTGTCAAAGGACCAGGGTGCCAGGATGTAGCGATCCGAGAAGAGTCCGCCAACACTCAACCCCATATAGTTCATGGCAATATACATCACGACCAGCCCCAGCAGGAATCCGGGCGAGCCGATCCCCACGAAGCTGATGAACGTTACGATGTAGTCAACAATGGAGTACTGATGCGTGGCGGAATACACCCCCAGCGGTATGGCAACAAACCAGCCAACGATCAGGGAGACGATCGAAAGGACCATCGAAAGCGTCATACGCTCCCAGATCAGATCTTTGACCGGCTTCTGCAGCGACATGGACTGCCCCCAATCGCCGCGTGAGACGATCCCCCAGATCCATTTGCCATACTGGACGTAGATGGGCTGATTGAGGCCATAGCGGTCTCGCATGACCTCCAATTCAGCTTCATCGATGACATCACCCTGCGCTCGCAAGCTCGCAGCATAGGAAGTCAGGAAGTCCCCAGGGGGAAGCTGAATGATAATAAAGGTAATAATGGATATGGTAAACAGGGTGGGGATCATGATCCATATCCGGCGCAGGATGTATGCAAGCATGGGTTACCTCCAGGCAATCTTTATCAGCCGTCTGTGTAAATCCAAACCTTTCCCCCCTCTTTGGTCGAGAGGGGGGAAAGTGAATCGACACAACGACTGCTATGCCTCGAGCATATGATCTTCCGGGTTTTCCCAGAAGAGGGTTTCAGGATTGAGGACATACTCGTCGCCGGTTGTATCATCGTTCGGGCTCGATCCGAAGTTCTTGAGTCCGTTTTTGACGATAGTCAGAGCCGGAAGCTCACCGACCACGCCGATCATGGGAAGTTCTTCAGCCCAAATGTCCAGGATTTGCGCAAACAATTCGTTTTGCTTGTCCGGATTGCCTTCTTCGCCGATCTGGGACCAGAGATCACGAATCTTTCGTATGTAGTGATCCTGGGGCGGCTCGATCGCAATTGGGTTTTGCGGATCATCGAAGAATTTGTTGTAAGCATCGACGAAGGGACGGTCACTCGCAATGCCGCGGAAGATGAGTCCTTCAGCACCCAAAGGCACGACGGTGCGATCGGCGAACCACCAGGCGGCATCCATATCGTTGGAAGTGTAATGCTGATTGTAAAGAGTCGTCTCCACGAATTTGTATTCGCACTTCACGCCAACGGCCTTGAACATCTTCACGATTTGCTGGCCGGCATCCTCATCAGGTGTGCCTGCTCCGGATTGCCCTTCCATAACGAAGAAGATTGTCTCGCCATCTTCCGAGTACTTGCGGAAGCCTTCCTCGTCCTTGGCGGTATAGCCAGCGGCATCCAACAGCTCGTTGGCTTTGAGAGGATTGTACTCAATATAGGCATTGGAGAGCTTCTCGTGGTACTGCGGTGACATGGTCAGCGGGCTGTACTGGCGCGGTGTCCCCAGGCCAAGGTAGTTCAGCTCATTGATGCCTTTCCGGTTGATTGCCAGCGACAGGGCAATACGCACGTCGCGGTTCATGAAGAAACTGCGCAACTGCTCGTTCTTGGAGGCCTGGTTGAGCACGACCACCATGTGTCTTGCCCCCGGGCACGGAACGACCTTGTAGTCGCCTGATGCCTCGTTCTCTTTGAGGAGCGTATAGTCGCCCACTTGCACGCGGCGCGCCTGGAAGTCGATCTCACCATTCGTGATCCACAGGTTGAAAACCTGACCATCTGAGAACAGACGGCTGTGGACGCCATCCAGATAAGGCAGCTGCATACCATCTGAGTCAACCCCGAAGAAATAGGGATTGCGCTCGATGACCCACTTTTCCGCATTCAGGTCATTCTTGGCGACCCAGGGGCCGAAGTGGGGCAGTTCAGGGTTCCAGAACCAGAAGCGCCGGTTATCAATGTAGTACTTGTCCCAGGACTCGAACCCGGCTGCTTTGACTGCTTCTTCCAGCTCGGCTGGATCATCGGCGGTATCAGGGGTCCACTGCTTCATGTAGTGGGCAGGTGCTGCCACGCCCTGGCGACCCATAGTGTAGATCAACAGCGGCTTGGGTGCGGCATACTTGAACGTGAAGGTGTAATCATCCGTGATGACCAACTCCATCATCTTTTTCCCTTCACCGTTACCAGTGAACCAGCGTCCCTCGGTCAGGCCAGGGAAGAGGGTTTCATTGAGGACTTCGTTGTCATACCACCATTGAACGTCTGCCGTAGTATGCTCTGTGCCGTCGGACCACTTGGTGCCCTTGCGCAGGTGGAACGTCCATTCTGAGCCATCATCATTGACTTCCCAGGATTCGCACATGCGTGGCTGCATGACCAGGTCCGGATCAAACCAGACCATGGCACGGTCACACAGCTTGGACATGCCCCACTTATCGCCCGGGCCGGTGAATGCACGCCGGACCACGCCGCCGGACTTGCCGTTCGACTCCAACATTGGAGCAACCCACGGATTCTCCGGCAAGCGCTCCACAACCGGCGGCAACGCGCCATCGGACACCAGCTCAGCCAGCATGGGCGGCTCAGCATAGACGGGACCGGTGGGAGGCAGAGTCGCAGTTGGCGGGAGTACCTCCGGAGCCATTGTTGCTTCTGGTGTTGCTGTCGGCGCGGCCGGAGTACAAGCAGCTAGAACGGCGCCAGCTGCAGTCACTGCGCCTACCTTCAAGAATTCTCTTCTGGTGAATTTTCTTTTGCTTTCCATATCCTTTTCTCCTTGAGAGCTAACTGGAAAAAACTATTTCTGCGATGCTTGAAATCTTGATCATAATAGGCGGCTCAGGTGCCTCCTTTCTCGACTTGGCCAAACCAAAATGTATTTATTTGCATCCACAGGAAGTTTGGCGTACCATTCGAATGGTGATTTCTCCTTGATGCAATTGAGGGAACAGTCCGGCTTTGATATGGTTAAGTTACACCAGTCAAAGTGAGCTCATCTGCGCGATGACAACTGACAAAGTGCCCCGGTGAAATCTCGCGCAGCTGGGGAGCTTCGGTTTTGCATTTATCGATGCAAAACCGGCAACGCGGATGAAAATAGCAACCGGAGGGCGGGTTCGCCGGATCAGCAACATCTCCCTCCAACACGATTGGAGTGGTGCGCTTGCGGGGGTCGGGTTTGGGAACGGCAGAAAGCAGAGCCTCGGTGTAGGGATGCCTGGGATTGTAGAAAAGCTCTTCCGTGCGAGCGTGTTCCACCAGCTTCCCAACATACATGACTACAACGCGGTCGCTGATATGCTCCACCACACTTAAATCGTGGGAGATAAACAGGTAGGTGAGATGGAATTGGCTTTGCAAATCCTGGAGAAGATTGAGGGATTGCGCCTGAACTGAAACATCCAGCGCACTGACGGGTTCGTCACAAACGACCAATTGGGGGTTAAGTGCCAGAGCACGTGCCAGGCCAATACGCTGGCGTTGTCCGCCTGAGAAGGCGTGTGGATAGCGCTGCATATATTCGGGGCGCAATCCCACTACTTTCAACAGCTCAGCAACGCGGTCCTGTAATTCACTCCCCCTGGCAACGTTATTCACCAGCAAGGGTTCACCAACGATCTGCAAAAGAGTCATGCGCGGGTTCAGTGATGAATAAGGATCCTGGAACACCATTTGCATGTTCATGCGAATCTGGCGGATCTGTTGCTCGTCCAAAGCTGCCACATTCACTCGACCCAGCTTGCAATCGTCGAACCAGATCTCGCCGCTGGTGGAATCATAGGCGCGCATGATCAGCCGCCCGGTGGTGGTTTTGCCGCAGCCGCTTTCTCCCACCAGCCCCAGGGTCTCGCCGGGCCGAATGTAGAAGCTGACATCATCCACAGCTTTGACCTGACCGACCAATTTTGAGAAAACAAAGCCTTTTTTAATGGGGAAATGCTTCTTGAGATTATTTACTTCAAGCAGGAAAGAGGGGGGAGCGGTTTGGTCTTCAGGCCTCATCTCAGATACCTTTGCGGACTGGATTGAAATCTTTTTGTTTTGACCGATCGACCGGCACACCCGCCTGTTCCAGCGCCAGAACAAATTCGCTGTACAAAACGGATTTTTGCAAAAAGCCGGCTACACCATCAATTGGGCTGCCAAACACCTCATCAAAGCAGGAATACGCTAACACCGGGATACGAGCGGTGACGGGATCGGATTTTAAACATTGCAGCGATTGCCGCCACGCTGCTTCGGACGGTTCGATCTGCAACACGATCAGGATCGGCTGGACCTGTTGGGCAAGTTGGAGCAGCTCTTTCTCGGGGCCTGAGCGCACAGCCTGGAAACCACTTTCCTCGGCGTAGCGCTGCAGCAGGTATACAATATTTGGATCTACGGCGGCAATCAGAATGGTTTTGGACATGCACATAATTCTAAAAACCGCTCACCCAGCCGGGTTAATAGAAAGAATCGAAAAGATGCCGGGTCCTTTACCAATCATCATAGGTCTTTGTCCCCGACAAATCGTGCTTATTTGGGACAGGAAATTGTCCTTTTGAGACAAATAATGGGATTGGGCATATATGGGGTATCTTCGAGCCCTATAGGATCACCGAAGGATGACTGGAGGATGAGCGAAGGATGACCGAAGGACCGATCACGAAGAAAGGAAGCTTTTTTGGCTCTTGTGACCCCTATATATGGGAGGGTATCTTCACGCTCTGACCCCTGTGCCGGGAGGTTAAGCTGCCAACCTTGCCCAGGTCGACGAGGTTGCCCTTTGCCAGTTGTTCAGGGATGACCGTCAAAAAACCTTCAATGACAGCCATCACGTCTACAGTTTGGAGCGTTATGCTGGGCTGCCGGTCAGGCCTTGTGACAAAGCAGCAGCCTCAATGCTATTATGTTCAGAGTCGGGATCCTTTTTTATAGGCGCCTGGCGAAACCCCCACTTCGCGCCGGAAAAGACGGGTGAAATAACTGCTCTCTGAAAAGCCCACCCGGCCCATGACCTCGATGACACTCAATTGTCCCTCCGCCAGCAGAGTTCTGGCTTGCTGGATGCGGTAACGATTGAGGTAGGTGAGCGGTGTGGTGCCGGTTTCCTGCATAAAACAGCGATTCAGGTGACGTTCGCTGACGCCGGCATAACTCGCCAACTGCTCTCGACTGATGGGCTGTGCAAAATTCTCGTGAAGATAAGCCATCACTCTGCGGACCAGGCGCTGGTTTTCGGACCCCAGGCGTTTGTGGCGCGCCAGAGCATGCTCGATGTGCGCCAGTGTCTCGGCCGCCGTGAAGAGGCCCTTACCCAACACTGCCACCACGCCCTGATTGAGAAGAGTCATCTCTTCACTGCTAAGGCGCTGGGCGGTGAGCACGATCACTGGAATACCCTGCAGGCTTTTATCGGCCTGCATGGCGTTCAATACTGCCATGCCATCCATTTCGGGCATCATCAGATCCAGCAATACCAGAGATGGTGGGTAGGCGTGCATTTGTTCCAGCGCCATCCGCCCGTTGGAAGCACAGGTCACCCGGCACTCGGGCAGATGCTCTTCCACCAGGCGTGCGTGCATTGCCAGAATTTCGGGATCGTCATCCACGACAAGCACCGTGCGCTGCTCGCAACCGGCTGCCGGCGTGACGCCATAGCGCTGCAGCGCCTGCGCCAGACCTTCTGCCGCCACTGGCTTTGCCAGGTAGTCGAGCGCCAGCATGGATCCTGTGTCCTGCTCCTGCAACAACGAATAAAAGAGGATGGGCAGATCCCGCGTGGCTGGATGTTTCTTGAGAATGTCGATGATCTCCCAACCCCGCCGGGCAGCCGGGAGATCGAGCACCAAAGCGCCCGGGCGGACAGCCAGCAGCTCTTCGAGCCAATTGGGAGTTTGAACGATATCCAATACCTGGGCATGGAAACCCTGCCGCTCCAGATGCTGCCGTAAGGGAGAGCTGCGCTGTGCCTGCTCGGTCAGGATCAGGACCACCTGGGATGGCTCCGGCGATTGGGCCGCCTCCGCCGCCGAGATGGTTGGCAGAGTGAAATAAAAGGTTGAGCCGCTGTTTTCCTCGCCGGATGAATGGACACCGATCTGCCCCTGATGCAATTCGATGATCTGGCGGCAAATCGCCAACCCGATACCCAGCCCACCGTAGCCCCGCGCGACCGCGCGCTCTGACTGGCGGAACTCGTCGAAGATCGCTTCCTGTTCCGCCATCGGCACACTCAGGCCGGTATCGGTAACGGCCACGGTGACGGTTCCTTCACCGACTTCCACCTTGAGGGTGACCGATCCCTGGGCTGTGAATTTGACTGCGTTGCTGACCAGGTTGAACACGACCTGCTGCAACCGGGAAGCATCTCCCATGACCTGGGGCAGCTGCTCAGGAATACTGACCCGCCAGTCAAGCCTCTTGCTGTGCGCCAGTTGTTCGCTGACCAGTTCCACAGGCTTGAGCACATCAGCCAGGTGTACCGGTCTTTGGGTCAGGGTGAGCTGGCCGATCTGGCTGCGCGCAAGGTCAAGCACATCGCGCACCAGGCTGCCCAACTGCTGGGCGCTGGCATGGATGCGTGTCAGGTCCTGGCGATCAGAGTCTGGCAACGACGGGCGATGTCCATTTCCATCGCGCAGCATCATTTCGCTCAAACCCACCAGCAGCACGATGGGTGTGAGCAGCTCATGGCTCACCATGGAGAGAAAACGGCTTTTAAGCGAGTTCGCTTCTTCTGCCAGTTGCTGGCTTTGCCGCGCATCTCGATAGAGTTGTAAGTTCTGCTCGATCAATAAAACGTTTTTCAAGGCGGTACTGATCTGATCGCGCAGCACGGTATGGCCCGAGGCGTCGAACGTGCTGGCTTCCACGATCAAAAACCCCAGCTGTTCCGCGCCGATATTAAGCGGATGAACCACCAGGTTGAACAGGGGAGGCAGGTTCAGCATAGTCGGCGGCGCCAACTGCGTGGGTGAGGTAAATATCCGGCCTTCCACCTCTGGGAGGCGCCCGTTCTCATTGAACGCCAGAACCAGGCGGGCACCGGCAAGCGGGTTGGCAGAATCCATGTAGCGCGCCAGGCAGCCGATGGTAATTCCCAGGCGAGGCAGTTCCCGCGTCAGGATATCCATCAGGTGATCGATGGTTTCCGCCGCCGAGGTTTCCTGGCGCAATTGGAGCAGATTGTTCAACTGACGGCTGCGCAGCCATTCGTGGTATCCCTGAGAACGCGCTGCAATTTCGCCGACCATCACGCGCGCCTGGTGGAAGAGTCTTTCGGCGTGCTCCAGCCGTTCCGGTTGTCCTTGCTCCAGCGGGATGGTCCAGCGGCGTAATTCAGTGAGCGCCGCATGCCACTCTCTCAGTTCCGAGACAGGCATGGTTGCTGGTTGCAGCAACTCTTGCAGCTTGCCCAGGAAAGGTTCCTCGGTTCGCTGATCCAGGCTGGATGCCAAAGCATCAAGGAGCTTCTCCGGCCAATCGGGAACATTCTTTTCGATGGTTGCCTGTTGCAAATGACTGATGACATGGGAACGCACTTCCCCTGGAGCGGTCTTCTTCGGCGACAGTGTCAGCGCGGCGGGCGGCTGATTGGCCTGGATAATATACGGGTCTCGGCAGCCACACGACTGGCGGACTTTGACCGCCGTCGACAGGGTAACGGTTTCGGGTACATCCGCGCCGTCGATCCGGGCGAGCAGCATGTGCACAGCCTGACGACCACGCTCGCGGTTGTGGTTCGGAACGGTGGTCAGTGGGGGAGTACACAACCGGCCAAATGCGCTGTTATCGGATCCGATCACGGCAACTTCTTCCGGCAGGCGCACACCTTTCTCTCGCATGTAGACCATGGCGCCGTAAGCTAGTTCGTCATTGATCGCGATCAGCCCGTCAAATGGCACGCGCCGTTCTTCCATCAGGACATGCATCGCTGACGCAGCATATTCCTCGAACCAATCGCAGGGCGGCGAGATCAGATCGGGGTCGTCATCCAGATCAAATTCGTTCACCACATCGCGGTAGGCGCGCAAGCGTTCCTGTACATCACGGTGCGGGTCGGGTCCGCGCAGGAAGGCGATGCGTCGTCGCCCGTGCACCTGTATCAGATGCAACATGGCCGCGCGCATTCCCTGATAACTGTCAATGACAACCGTGGGAACTCCCGGAAGTGGAAGGCCAATGCCCACCATGGGCAGCGGTAAGTACTGCCGGCAGAATTTTTTCAGTCCTTCGGGGCCGATAAAGCCTGCCAGAGAAGAGGACCAGATGATCAATCCGTCCAGCCGTTGACGATTCACCAGCCCATAGACCTGATTGGCATGATGATAGAAGGGTTCCGGGTAACGCAACTCTGCCCCGGCAAAGGTGACCAGTCTGGCTCCCAATGCCCGGGCAGTATCTTTGATGCTTAACCACAGCGAACGGCCGTTGCCTTCCTCCATGCTGGAAGCCAGGTAACCGATCGTGTAAGGACGTGCAGGTCGCTTGATCATCAGCGCTACTCTGAATCTAACTGATCTTATCGTGAGCCCAGGAAATCAATATCTACTTAATCGAACTAATAAGACAAATTTAGAGTGTGTATACAATAATCGACGAAAGCCGTAAGATAAAGTGTCATTTGTCATGTTTGATTTCAGGATGTAACTGTTACAGGTCACAAGAAATAATATCACAATCACATCGGCTGAGGTTATCTAAAATTTTCCAGAATTGGCCGGTATCACGCAAATCCTGTCTCAAAGATCCAGGTAAAGGCAGAGGGGCAGGGGAGGCAGAAGGGGTCAATTTTTCCAAGGCTAATCTGTGTCTTTTCCTGCAGTATTGCCAGTTTCGAGATAGGCGATGGCGAGCGATGTATTTTCTCCTTATTCGCCGCGCTCTCTAATATGACAGGTGCTTCTTCTTCAATATTAGTCTTGCCAACCCCTGCAATGTTCAAAACGTTCCTGACCATCTCACCTTTTCTGTAACAGAGGAGTCTTTCATGAGAACACTTTCGTTTCGATCGTCATTGAAGCGGTCCATCTCGTTATGCATAGTCGCGTTTTGCGTGGTTGCGCTCTTGATGCCCGCAGCGGCCCTGGCACAAACCCAAACCCTTCCGACGGCATCCCAGGTGGCCAGCCAGATCGACGTTGGCTGGAACATCGGGAACTCGCTCGAGGTCCCCGGTGGTGAAACCGGGTGGGGCAACCCGGTCGTCAACCAGCAGCTCATCGACGGTGTGAGGAACGCAGGCTTCAATGCCGTGCGCATTCCCGCTGCCTGGGATAGCCACGCCAATCAGTCCACGCTCCAGATCGATACGGCATGGCTGGCCAGGGTCAAGCAGGTGGTGGATTACGCCATCAGCAACGACATGTATGTGATCCTCAACATCCACTGGGATGGCGGCTGGCTCGAGGAGCACCCTCTGTATTCGTATCAGACGGCGGTCAACCAGAAGCAGCAAGCGTACTGGACCCAGATCGCCAACTACTTCAAGAACTACAATGAGCATCTTCTCTTCGCCGGCACCAACGAGGTGCATGCCGATTACGGCACGCCGACCACCGAGCACATCACGGTGCAGCAGTCGTACAACCAGACCTTCGTAAACGCTGTCCGTGCGACGGGCGGCAACAACGCCTCGAGAACGCTCGTCGTGCAGACCTACAACACGAACATGTGGCATGGACTCGATTACTTTACCCTGCCGACAGACAGCGCGAGCAACCGGCTGATGGTCGAGGTGCACCACTACGATCCTTACGACTACACCTTGAACCAGAGCGGGAGCTGCCTGTACTGGGGCGCACCCTATCCGACCCAGAGCGCGTGCACCTGGGCGCAGGAGAGCTACGTGGACGACCTGTTCAACCAGGTACGGATGGAGTGGGTCGCCCAGGGCATCCCGGTCATCATCGGCGAGTATGGTGTGGCCACGCGGCCGAACCTCAACCTCGAGTCCCGGCAGTATTACCTGGAGTACATGAATGCGGCTGCGGCCGAGAATGGCATCAAGACGTTCTACTGGGACAATGGCGTTTCCCCCACCCAGACAAATGGATTTGCATTGTTCAACCGGAATACTGGAGCGGTCATCGACCAGGGCGCCCTGGACGCCATCATGGATGGCGCCGGGGTCGGCAACCCAAACGAGAACTATACCCTCACGACGACCGTGAACGGATCGGGCACGGTGAGCCGCAACCCGACGGGGACCACCTATCCAGGTGGAACGTCGGTGACCCTCACAGCCACTGCAGCCGCCGGCTATGACTTCGCCGGATGGAGCGGCAGCCTCAGCGGGGCGACCAACCCTATCACTTTCAACATCAACAGCAACATGAGCGTGGTGGCCAACTTCATTCCCGAGGGAACGGGAGGCACCGGGACGATCCTGCGTGAGTACTGGTACAACATCACTGGTACGACCCTCACCAGCCTGACGTCCAACGCCAATTACCCGAACAGCCCGACCGGCAGCGAGCAGCTTATATCGCTGGAAGGTCCTACCAATGCCGGTGACAACTACGGCTCGCGCATCAGGGGCTATATCCATCCGTCCATCTCGGGCGCCTATACCTTCTGGTTGGCCAGCGACGACTATGGTGAGCTGCGCCTCAGCACGAGCGACAACCCGGCCAACGCCACCCGGATTGCCTACGTGGAGGGCTGGACGAACTCGCGCGAGTGGGCCAAGTATGCTTCACAAAGGTCGGCGGCCATCAACCTGACCGCAGGTCAGAAGTACTACATCGAGGTGTTGCAGAAGGAGGCAACGGGCGGGGACAATGTAGCCGTTGCATGGCAGGGCCCTGGCATCTCGCAGGCGGTCATCGGCGGTTCATATCTTTCGCCGTTCGTGCCATCCGCCATGCCGACTCCCACACGCACACCAACTCGCACGAACACGCCCATCGTCAGCAACACTCCCACGCGCACGCCGACTCGCACGAACACTCCCGTCATCAGCAGTACACCCACGCGTACGCCAACCCGCACGCCCACGCCTGGGAGCGGCTCGACTTGCAGCCCGGTCACGGCGACGATTACGGCGCCTTACACCTTCGATGGAGCAGGCACCTTCTGCTGGCAGATCGCCAGCATCCCCAGCTATATCAACTCCTGGAACTTGGCCAGCCTGACCATCAATGGGGTGAATTACACGAACACCTACATCTCCTCCAGCAATTTGCCACCCAAGATCAACGGATTCTGGTATGTGAGCTATAGAGGCAACTTCCCCTGGAGCCACTTCGAAGCGAAGTAGCCTTTTTCCTTCCTCCTCTGCAAGGCGGTGAATCCCAACGCCTTGCAGAGGAGGCATTACGCCTAAAACAACTGGCATTAGGAGGGGGAAAATCTTTAGTACGATTTTCCGTCCCGCTGTACTCGGTCGGTCGATGTAAATAGAAAGCTGACCTGCCGCGCACCCTGAGACGAACCACGTATGCGGCAACCGCGAAGTGGTACCGGAAGCTAGCACAAAGAGGGGCAGGGGAACCAAGACAGACCACTTTTTGCGGTATTCTGTCTGGAATGTGAGCGAAGAATTGCCCCTTTTTTTCAGTTTAGTTCTGGAAAATCGAGTTATTTCGGTCCTGTATTGGAAACGAAAGAGTGGGGGAGGCTTGACTTTTAACCAAAATTCTTTTATACTCGCAATGTGTTCGATAAGTATTATTATCGAACACATTGAAAAAACAGCTGTAATTTCGTATAATATTCTTATGACAACCAACTCTGAGCCTGAAACCATCTCGGATGCCATGAGCAAGTATTTGGACATGATAAAACTTTCTCGTAGCATTCACACAATGCGTGCGTATAAAAATGCGCTCCAAATTTTTTCAACTGTGCTTAAAGAAAAATGGCTGGAACCCACCTCCACCTCTGCTGAAAAGCTAACCGAGAACATGATCTCAACCATGGCTGGTTACCTCAAAACATATGCGCCGGCCACAGAGCAGCTGTATTTGCAGGCAGTGAAAGGATTTTATGAGTACGTCGACTCGGAACGCCTGGCGGACATAAATCAGTCACGCGTGCATGTGCTTATACGACAACGCTCACGCCGTCCCGGAATACGCTTTCCACAGTTCCCCATGGATGATATGACACAGCTTTTGTCACAAGTGGAAAATATTGACAATCTGATAATCCCTGCTGGTGGTGAAGAAACCGAAGGCGTTAAGCTACGCGCATACCGGGATCGGGCGTTTTTACTCACATTAGCTGATTCAGGATTGCGCGTTCATGAAGCTTGCAAACTTAGACGCGGTGACATTGACTGGAACGAACAGCGCGCCATTATCATTGGTAAAGGTGACAAACAGGCTGTTGTCCGCTTTACCTCACATGCGATTCAAGCCATCAAAGATTATTTATCACAGCGCGCCGCGCTCGATGGAAATTCAGGAAAGCAATTGACCTCCCTGCCCCTCTTTGCTCGTCATGATAAAGGCGTAGGAAAAAAGATCAAACCAATGACACCCACGACAGGACGAAGAATTGTCCAGGAACGGGTGAAACAGTTTTTAGGCAAGGAGATGGTTGGCAAGATCACGCCCCATTCCTTCCGGCATTATTTCGTTACGACCGTATTGCGCGGTTCGGGCAACCTGAAACTTGCGCAGAAATTAGCACGGCATAAGAACATCCAGGTTACACAAAGGTACACTCACTTATCAAATGATGAACTCGATAGAGCCTATTACGAGATCTTTGAGAAAAAGCCAAAACCAATAAAGGGGTAATATTCACGCAAGAGCAAGATCTTGCAACTGAGAATAAAATGATTGAATAGAAATTAATATTGTATTTTTGAGATGACCTGTATAATTAATCGTATGCGTTTCCAACGTTTCCTTGGCTGGTTTATGCTCATCGTGTTCGGAATCGGAGCGTTCTATCGGCCCCAAGCTGTCCAGGCTGACGAGCTCCATCCTGCCCCATCAAACCAGACCAGCGCCTATGACTTGATTATCGCGATGAACACGTTACGCGTTTCGTATGGACTCCCGGCTCTCATTGAGGATCCGATTGTTAATGCTGTTGCTCAGTCGACAGCGGCAACGATGGCAGCCAACAATATGTCCTGGCACATTGGCGATGTGCGCGGTCGAATCGCTGCCGCCGGATACGGCAATGGCGGCACCGTGTGGGCGACGGAAAACTTTGCCGTGAGCAGCGGAGGCATGGGCATCGATGAGATCATGGCTGCCTGGGCTGACCCGGATCACATGCGCCCGGCGGTCACAGCGGCGTATTGCCATGTGGGAGCGGGTATGGCTCAGACAGCGGATGGAAGGATCTATTATATCCTGCAAGCTGCTTATGTTTCCGGGCAGGAGTGCGGGAGTTCGTCACCCTCCGCAGGAGGCACTTCCCAACCGGGTACTGTTCCAAACCCGGTGTCGCAGTTGATCATCCCGGTCAAGATCGCCACTCCGGATGCCGAAGGCAAGGTCTTTCATGCAGTCCAGGCGGGTCAATCCTTCTGGTCGATCGCGATTACCTACCAGATCACCATTCATGACCTGGAGGTCTGGAACAACATTTCCCGGACGACACCATTGCAAGCCGGACAACGCTTATTCATCCCGGGGAAGGACACGGCAGGCTATGCCACGCCGACGCCCTTCGGCATGTTCGCGCTTCAAGCCCCGGATGCAGATGGCAGGATCATCCATGAAGTGCAAGCTTATCAGGCACTGATCACCATTGCGGACGCGTATGACGTTTCCATGGATCGGATCCTGGCATTAAATGGACTCCAGGCGGACTGGCCCCTGCAAATTGGGCAGAAACTTATGATCTCCCCAGGCAACATCACCCCCAGTCCAACTTTAAGCTCCATCCAGAAGCTCACCCCGCAGGCAGATGGCAACTACTACCATACGGTCCAGAGTGGCGAAACGCTCTCGTGGATTGCTGACCTGTATGATGTTCTACTTTCGGATCTGATGATCTGGAACGGGCTGAATAATACCTCTGTCATCCGCCCGGAACAAAAGCTGCTTCTTCTCGTTACCCCGCCTGCAACGCCAACACTCACCCCTAGTCCAACACTGATTACACCTTCTCCTTCTCCCTCCACGACCCAATCACCGCCAACGGCAACCCCACCTGTCACGGAAACAGAGTCCTCGCCTGGATTTGACCTGAGTCTTATTTTAGGTTTGAGCATTATTGTGATTGGTGGATTCCTCTGGTGGAGATTTTTGCGCAAAAGTTAAAATCTAGGAACTGCAAAATATCAAGGGAGTTTACTGTAATGAAATTCGGGCGTTTATAACAAACGATTAGTGTATGCGATACACTAAAGCCCTCCCCTGCCCCACTACCCTATAACATGAACCAGCGCTGACCAAGTTAGGTCAGCGCTGGTTGCTTCAATCCTTCAGATAGGCTTGATCTTAACGATTATTGTAGAGTGCATTAATCAGGGTGCCATTGCTACTATCGCCTGAGAGCTCCCAGAAGAACGCGCCGCCGAGGCCCTGGCTCTTCTTATAGGTCATCTTGCCAGCGATGGTACTGGGAGTATCGTAGCTCCACCACTGACCTCCGCAATAGGCATAGGCTGTCCCT
>Ga0105092_10000781_pt1 | contig 16831 bp, 16 predicted proteins | sample PPLLak2March2015_FD_87021 | JGI IMG/M metagenome (GOLD analysis project Ga0105092, IMG submission 87021) | Freshwater sediment microbial communities from Prairie Pothole Lake near Jamestown, North Dakota, USA - PPLs Lake P7 Core (1) Depth... | ecosystem: Environmental > Aquatic > Freshwater >... | reverse complement strand
GCGCAGCGATTCGGCCGCAGCCCGGATGGCGCCGATAATGCTCGGGTATCCGGCGCAGCGGCACAGGGTATCCTTCAATGCATCTTTGATCTCCGCCTCGCTCGGATCGGGATTTTTCAACAGCAGTGAGTAAGCTGTTATGAGCTGTCCGGGAATGCAGAACCCGCATTGCACTGCACCATATTGGATGAAAGCGTCCTGCAAGGGATGAAGCTTGCCATTGCCCAGCCCTTCGATCGTCATGATATTTTTACCATGCGCCTTTGGCGCAGGATAGTTGCAAGACAGTACGGGCAAGCCGTCGACCAGTACTGTGCAGGATCCGCATTCGGCTTCATTGCAGCCAATTTTCGTGCCAGTCAGCCCAAGCCGTTCGCGCAATACATCTGAAAGCATTTCGCCAGGTGTTTCTTCGATAGAGACTGGCTTACCGTTAACAGTAAACTCGATATTCATGCTACCCTCTTTCTCATTGTCTGCTGCCAGGCTCTCTCAACCTGGTCTACCAATAAAACATCACTGAGATCATGACGATACTCTGCAGAAGCACGCATGGGGCTCGTACGGAAGCTGACTGTTTCGTGCACCAGTTTTTTCGCCCTCTCCAGCACATCGGGATCCGGCGGTAATCCTCGCAGGCAGTCTTCGACCGGTTTCATCCGCATGGGCACCGGACCAGAAGGTCCGACTGCGATGCGTATATCCTTAATTCGGTCATCGTCTCGTTCCATCCAGACAGCAAGGTTGATGATTGGTAGAGCGACTCCTTGTGGGCGCATAATCCTGCCGAAGGCGGAGGATTGATCCTGTTTTCTGGTTGAAACGAAGAAACGGGTGATAAATTCGCGGTTCAATGCGAGACTGGATTTTCCGGGACCTTTGAAAAGATCCAGGATAGGTTCGGAACGGATCCCCTCCGGACTGGCGATTTCGACTTGCGCATCCAGAGCAACAAGTGCAATCATCCCATCCGCGGCGGGAAGTGCGTGCGCGACATTGCCTCCCAAGGTAGCCGTGTTGCGAACCTGAGGGCCTCCGATCAGTCCGCAGGCTTCAGCGACTGCTTGAGCATGTTCCCATACAAGCGGTGAATCCACCAACTCACTGGCAGGAACAGCCGCGCCAATAATTAGAGTTCCATCCTGGACTTCCAGGTAGTGAAGCTCCGGGATTTTATGCAAATCGACAAGGGTGTGAATGGAGGAGTGGCGTCCCTGCTGCAGCTCGAGCAGAAGGTCAGTGCCTCCCGAAATCGGGCAAGACGATCCCTCGGCGCCGTTGAGGGCATCCAGGGCTTCGGAGATTGATTGTGCTACAACATACTTTGACCATAGTTTCATGTTATCGGTGGACTCCATTTCGGATGGCGGCACTTTTCGACGGGCAAATCACCCGCCGCCGTCAAGGTTTCCCCTGACGACCACCGATTGCTATAATTATACTCTATTTAGACTGCTTATCTCAGTTCACTGATTCACTGGGTGCACGACAAACTTTTAGTGATCTCGATTCCCAACACCCGCCATCATCAAGCCAAGCTGCTCCAAAGACGCTTCCTCCGTACTTACCACCCCAATGATTCTACCTTCGTAAATGACCGCGATCCGATCTGATAGAGCGCGGATCTCGTCCAGGTCCTCGGATATCAGTAAGGTGGCGGTGCCGGTCAGGCGCTGTTCCAGCAGACGTTGGTGGATGTACTCGCTCGCGCCAATATCTACACCACGAGTAGGCTGAGAAGCAATTAATACTTTCGGACGGCGCGATAGCTCACGTGCCAGGATCAGCTTCTGAATGTTACCGCCGGAAAGGTTCTTGAGTGGTGTTTCCAGGCTGGGAGTCTTCACGTTATAAGCTTCTATTGACTTTTGGGTCTGGGTATGAATAGCTTTGAAATCCAGGAATATCCCTCGCGAGTACGGCGGCTTACCATGATCTTGCAATACAAAGTTATCTGCTACGCTGAAATCTTTGATCGCCCCTTCTCGCATACGTTCTTCGGGAATATACGATTGACCTGCCCTGATACGCTGATCAGGTGAGCTGCGTGTAATATCTTTGCCGTTGAGGTAGATTTTCCCTTTTTGTACTGGCCGCAAACCTGCCAGGCACTCTGCCAGCTCCCGTTGGCCATTTCCGGATACCCCAGCCAGCCCTAATATCTCCCCGGAGCGCACCTGGAGTGAGACACCATTGAGAGAATCACCTCCCCGGTCGCTGCGCGCAACCAGGTCTTGAATCTCCAGGCAAACATCACCCAACTTTGCCGGTTGGCGGTCGTATTGAAGGATCACAGGACGTCCAACCATCATTTTTGCCAGCCCAGCCCTCGTCGACTCAGCAGTCGTACAAGTCCCCACCACAGATCCATCGCGCAGAACTGTCACCTGCTGGCTGATCGCCAGAACTTCATGCAGTTTGTGGGATATGAAAATCAGCGCATGACCATCATGCGCCATTTGAATGAAGGTTTTGAACAACTCGTCAACTTCCTGGGGTGTTAACACTGCGGTTGGCTCGTCTAAGATGAGCAATTGTGCTCCCCGGTAAAGCGCCTTGATAATCTCGACCCGCTGCTGCTCGCCCACTGCAAGCTGCCAGACACAGGCATTTGGGTCCACCTTCAAACCGTATTGTTTGCTGAGATCCCGGATACGTTTCTCCACCTTGTCAAGGTCCAGAACGAACCCGCGCGATGATTTCAGCCCCAATGCCACGTTCTCAGTCACCGTTAGAGAAGGGACTAACATGAAATGCTGGTGGATCATGCCGATGCCCGCCTCTATAGCATCCATAGGTGAGTTGAAGTGCTGTTCCTGCCCGTTAATTAAGATCTTTCCTTCATCCGGACGATACAGACCATACAACTGTCGTACCAGGGTGCTTTTACCAGCACCGTTTTCACCCAATAAAGCATGGATTTCTCCGGCTTTAATGCTGAAATTGACGTGGTTGTTTGCCAGTACACCGGGAAAGCGCTTGACGATCCCGACCATCTGCATTTCGTCGATTCTGTTTACCTTTAAAGGCAGTGTATTAGAAGCCGTCCCTTGTCCGCTCAATTATTCTACCTGCTTTAATAAATAGAGTCTTTTGTGGGAAGCTGTCCAAAGGTCGGTAGTCCAAAGATTCTACAAGAGTGGTTGGGATGAAAGAACATTACGTCTTTCCCGATGAATGGACAGCTCCCACAATATGTTGATATTACGGCAGCGGATTGACAGTGCCGTCACTGATGCCCTGGATGGCGGCATCTGCTGCAGATTTCGCTTCCTCTGGTACCTCGATGGCCTCGTTGTATTGGATGATCAGGCCGCCGTTCTTGAAGGTCAGAGTGTAAGACTTGTTCCCCAGCACACCTGCCTGCCGGCTGGATATCATATCATCGAGGATCCCGGTCCAGTCATATACCTGGCTGGCTACCACAGCGGTGGGTGCCAGACTTGTCTGGTCCCATTGTGTGCCGAACCAGAAGGCATTTTGATCCTTAGCAATACCGATAGCACCAACAACCGACTGTGAAGAACCGGTGAGCATGTCTGCGCCTGCTGCGATGTGTGTCTCGGCAGCGGCAGCCATTAAGGATACGTCCGAAAAGGATCCGGTATAGGTAACATTTACCGTCGCATCAGGCTTGGTAGCCAGCACACCTGCTTGAAAACCGTCAACATATAACTTGGCGTCACCAGCTTCAACAGGACCAGAAATACCGATGATGCCGGATTCCGACATCAGCGCTGCGATCGTGCCCAAAACATAACCACCTTCTTGTGCTTCAGCCTGGTAGGCAAATACGTTGTTGATACCATCTGCCTGGAATGTATTTAGGGAGGTACCCCAGGCAAAGCTTGTTTCAGGGAAATCAGGGGCAATCTGTTGCAGGGAGGTGCCGTATTGAGAACCGTGGGCGATTACCAGATCATAGCCCTGGGTGGCATAATCACGCAAGGCAGCAGCGGCGTCTGGAACATTAAACATGTTCTCGGAATATGCAAGCTCCATACTGTCTTCTCCACCCATTTCTGTCTGGATGGTTTTCAAGCCTTCATACATGGATTGACTAAAGGCGGCGTCATTGATCGTACTGGGCATGACGACCGCAACTCTTAAACCATCAGCGGCTTCATCAGTAGCTGCAGGTGTGGCTTGCGCGCAGCTGGATAGAAAAGCAGCAATCATTATCGTGATCAATGTCAGTCGAAAGATATTCTTCTTCATTCAATATTCTCCTTTTAGATCAATTTAAAGCCAGTTGTGTTCGTAGCAGGGTTTGGAAGGAAGGTTTTCCGGTTCACCTCCTGGTGTTTATTCAGATGATTACGACTCGCCTCGGGTAAAAGGCTTAGCCAATGCAGCAGGCTGTTGTGTGCGCCTCATAGCAAGAGCCAGGACGATAATTGTGAGAATGTAGGGCAGCATCACGGCAATATCCGATGGCAGAGGGATCCTCTTCACCTGGATCCAGAGTTGAAGCGCGTTGACGAAGCTAAACAGCAATGCACCACTCAAAACTCCCACCGGGCGCCAGCCACCAAAATATACCAGAGCAACCGCTATGAAGCCCATTCCATTGGTCATGTTTTCCTGGAATAGGTTAATGAGGGCGATCGAAAGAGAAGCGCCGGCAATGCCAGCAAGCATTCCGCCCAGAGTAATTGTTATATAGCGGATTATCACAACGTTTATACCTAAGGAATCTACGGCCTGTGGGTTTTGCCCTGCAGCGCGTACCTTCAGGCCGAAGGTGGTCTTATTTAATACCCAAGTAGCGACCGGTACCAGGATGAACGCTCCATATACCAGGATGTTGTGGTTGAAAAGGACATTACCAATGTATGGAATATCTCCGAGCAGAGGAATTCTTATGGGTTGAAAACCGGAGATGGAATTGACAGTGCCCATCGTCTCTTTGAAGAGCAGGCTGGAGAGACCCAATCCAAATAAAGTCAGACCTATCCCACTGATGCCCTGTTCTGCCTGCAGTGTTACGCTGATCACTGCCATCAGGAGCCCCAAAATACAGCCGACTGCAGCCGCTGCCAGTACTCCGAGCCACAGGTTGCCGGTCTTCATGGCAACATAAAAGCCGCTGTACGCACCCATTAACATGATGCCCTCAACTCCCAGGTTGAGCACGCCTGATGTCTGTGCCAGGGCTTCGCCGATCGCAGCATAGAGGTAAGGCGTTGCCAGGCGGATGCCAGAATATAAGATACCCAACAATACGGGCAAGGTAAACAATTCACTCATTTGTTTCGCGCCTCCTGGCCCGTCTCAATGACCAGATTTTGCTTCCAACCACTAAGAGGACGATTAAACCGAGCAGGGTATCAATTAACGCTGAAGGGACTTGCACAGTCCTCTGCATCTGGTCTCCACCCACCAGCAACCCACCAAAAAAGATCGAGGCTGGGATTGCCCCGAGCGGGTGGAGGTTACCGAACAAGGCTGCTACGATGCCTGAGAAACCATAACCTCCCGAGAGCCCTTCCAGCATGCGGTGCTGCACACCCAGTACTTCCACCGCACCAGCCAACCCGGCAAACGCCCCTCCTAAAACAAGGGACAGCGCCTGGTAAAAAGGCACGCGGATGCCTGCATATTTGGATGCATTCGGGTTCAAACCCACCGCCCGGATACGGTAGCCGATTGTCGTGCGCCATAAAAATATATAGACAAGAACTGCCATTACCAGGGCAAGGATTGCGCCTGCGTGAAGCAGGGTGCGCGGTATCAAGCGTTCCAACCAGACTTGATGTGGCAGGAGAGCAGATTGTGCGATCCGGGTACCAGCTTCGATCTCCGCCGGATCAATCATTGGTCCGCGCAGGAGAAAATTGCTAAGCTGTATGGCGATGGCGTTCATCATCACCGTGCTTAAGATCTCATTTACCTTCAGTTTGGCTTTCAAAACTCCCGGTATGCCACCCCAAACTGAGCCACCAATAAAACCGCTCAAAAGACATAGGGGAATCAGAATCCAGCCGGGTAAGGTGGGCAGGGAGAGCGCCACAGCGGTAGCAGCTAGAGCTCCAATGATTAATTGACCTTCACCCCCGATATTGATCACGCCGCCGCGGAAAGCAATTACAACTCCCAGCCCAACCAGCAACAAGGGTGTAGCAATGACCAGGGTCTGTGTGATGGAGGAAAGGCCGCCAAATGCCCCTACGAAAAGGGAGCGGTAGGCTTCGAGTGGATTGGCACCCAAAGCTGCCAGCATGATTGCTCCAAAAATCAACGCGACGGGGACAGCAAGCAAGGGTAAGAACGCTTCAAAGATTCGGTTGAATAATGTGTTGAACCCTTTACGGTCGGATTGGATGAGGCGTTTCGTTCTTTTTTCTTTTTCAGAAATCATTGGGGAGCTGTTCCTGAATATTGTATGGATAGCAACAATTTCTCGTATTGATAAGGCACGCCGCCAATTATATCCGATATATATCTAGAACCCAGGAAAAGCATACGGTAGATGAGCTAGAGGATTTGGCAGGTGTTGTCTTTACGAGGGTGAATAATTATTGATACCGGAAAATATATAGGACCGGGTTGCTCTGGTATATTTTGACAAACTACATTTCCAGCAATGTCCATTTCGCTTCTTTTGCCATTTATTATTTTGAATATCAAATTTTCTTATAGCCAGAACGGGCGGAGCGTTCTACGCCTGCGTAAACGCCTTGTTCATCATCCGCTCTAGGGTGTAGCCGAGGGACGAGAAGACCAGGCCGGTCAGGCTGAGCAGGGCGATGGGGACGATGAACTGGTGCCAGTAGCCCTTGATAAGTGCGTCGGACATCAGGGCTTCGTACAGCAGCTTACCCCAGGTCGGCAGGTACGGGTCACGCACGCTCAGGAAGGCCAGGGTGGCTTCGTAGAACACGTAGCCGGGCACCAGCATGACCATCTGCGGGACCAGCACCGGCAGCACGCGCGGCGCCAGGTAGCGGGCGATGATGCGCCTGCTGCTGGCCCCATAGCACAAGGCCGACTCGATATAAGGCGATTCTTTGACCTGCATGAACACAGCCCGGAAGCTCTTGAGGGGGCTACCGAAAATGTTCAACACCACCAGCACCGCCAGGATAACCCAGATACTCTTAGTGTATAAGATGTAAATCAGGATCACGATCAGCAGCTTGGGCAAGACCAGGTTGATCTCGGTCAGCCGCTGGATCAGGCTGTCGACCCAGCCATGATACCACACGCCCACCGCGGCCAGGGTCATGGCTGCCAGGCTGGTGCCTACCGCGCCGAACAGGCCGAAGGCCAGGGCAATGGTAGTGCCCCACAGCAGGGCCAGCATAGGGTCCCGCCGGCTGGGGTCGGTGCCCGCCAGCCCGTGCACCTGCCCGTAGAAAATTGCCTCCACATCCACAGAGGAGCCGGGCTCGAACAGGAAGGTCTTCACTTCGAGCTGGTAGGTGCCTTTCCAGGGTTGCGGCTGTCCAGCGGCCTCCTTTCCACTCTTGAGGGCTAGGGGTGAGAACAACCCAACCGTGGGGTTTTGCCCGCCCAGCTTGCGGGACAGCTTTGGATCGCTGGACAGGTAGTAGTTCATGTGCGGGCGCACCGACATGCTGCCCAGCTCGATCTCTTGCCTGTCGGGGGTGAGCCAGGTGAGCATCACTAAGGGTATTTTCTTCTCGTATTTCACGTCGAAGTAGAGGGTGATCTGGCTGGGGAAGCCGTCGTAGTCGTACTGGAAGGTGAAGGGGACCACCACCTGGGTCATTTCTTCTGACAGCACGCTGACTTCTTTTTGGAACTTCTCGTCAGCCGTGTTGAAGATGAGGGTGGGCGGCAGTTTATCCTGCCGGAACCAGTTGACCCAGGCAGGTGGCACGTTGACCGGGTTGCGGTACCAGGCGTTCTGGTACCGGTTCTCGCTCTGGCCGCGCCAGTACATGATGGCTTTCTCCATGGGGACGAAGGCCAGAGTGTAGCCGGTGATGGCAGTCAGCACCAGCAGGCCTACCAGCCCGAAGACGCCCGATGGGTAGCGCAGCAGCTCACCCAAGAAAGATTTCAGGCTGAGGAGGCTGTCGCGCAGCCCGCGGCCCAGGCCGGTTAAAAACCCGATTGGCTGGGGGTGGGGAAATTTGAGAGGTCTCGCCTGTATGGCCGCCGGTTCGATTCCAAGCGGAGCGGGCTCTACCTTCCGGCTGAAGAGGCGCTTTACGCCTTTCAAGTTTGGCTTATCCGCCAACAAGCGCAGGGTTTTGCTCTCCCCTCCTACCCGGACACGCGGGTCGAGCAGGGCATACAGGATGTCGAGCAGGAAGAGGGTGATCGCCAGCATATAGGCAAAGATGACCACGATGCCCACGGGGGTGATGGTATTGAGGTCCTGGATGGAGTAGATGAAGAGCAAGCCGATCCCGGGCCAGCCGAGCAGCACCTCGAGCGGGATCGCTTCCTGCCATAAGCTGAGGGCCAAGATGGCGAAATCGGTGACCACGTAGGGCAGCAGCGGGCGGAGTACGTAGTGGCGGTCGATGCGGCTCTTGGGCAGGCCTTTGGCCTTCGCCAGCTCGACATAATCTTCATTGCGGAAGTTCTGGAAGAACGAGCGCCAGGTATACGCCCCGCGGAAGAAGACGCTCAGGAAGATGGACGTGACCATGATCAGGATCAAGTATTTGGATATGACAGGCTGCAGCAGCAAGGTGATGAGGATCGAAATGATCACCAGCGCATGCACCCAGGCTGGAGCGAAGGTGAGCGGGGAAAGAAAGGCGGTCAGCCGGTCGACTAGGCTGCCCGGGCTGCGGGAGAGCACCAGCGCCAGGCTGATGCTTAACAGGAAGACTAACAGGTTGGTGAGGCCCACCAGGGCAACGGTATTGGGCAGGGCTTGCAAGATCTCCTGGCGAGAGGCGCCGAAGTCGAGCAGCAGGCTGCTTTGGAGGATGCGGAACGAGCGCAGCATGAAGGGTTGGTGCAGGCCGCGCGCTTCTTCGAGCTGCCAGAGCGTCTCGTAGAAAATCCGCTCTTGCTCCTCAGGCGTCTCGTCTGCCAGCCAGCCGCCGTGTCTGGCGTTCAGCAGGGATTCGAAGATTACGCCCTTGTACATCTCGTCCACATAGCCGCCCAGGTTGGCGATCAGGATGGTGAGATACAGGCCGATGACCACCGTCAGGGCGATCCCTGCGCCTTTGAGGCCGATGTAACGGAGGATGCGAAGTAGAGTGTGTGGAGAAGGTGTTGAGGCGGAGGCGCTTTCTGCCCTGCTTGCTTCTGGGTAAACTAGGACGTTGTTTTTGAGCATGCAGTATCCATGGGGCAGGGAAAGGAGAAATTGTATGTATTAGGTAGTATCATCAGGAAATTGCTTTTGACCGAGATTCCACGTCGAATAAATTCGACCAACATTTCATCTCAAGGGTTGATGATTTTGACAATCTTGTCGTAAGTTTAGCATCATTTCCTCCGTTGTGCATAATTTTTTGTGATCCATTTCACAAATTCGGGCATCTGAACTGATTTTTTCTGGTAGGATTAAATCGTAACAACGGATTGAGACATGAAAGATGATATTTCTAATACAGGCTTTTTTCATACATCTCTTGATTAGGATATTTCTCAGAAAGTTTCATCACCACGCTTCTGGCCGTTCGGATGATCTTTCCGGCCAGGAAAATGTACTTCAACCGGAAGGTTTTGATTTGCTGCCGGTATTCCGTTTCCTTTGTAAAGTCCATCTTGAAGAGCAAAAACAAATTGTAGGTCAGCATCATTATCTGAAAGATCGCTTCATTAGCCCAAAATGATTGGAGCAACAGGTGCCCAACCGCCATTTTGCCGTTCCTTCCTGGTGACCTTCCACATTGACCACACTGCTGTCGATATCGATGGTGATCGTTTTGAGTTTGCTCTTTCTGAGGAGCTTACCGAAGACCTTGAAGTTGATTTCTCTCAGCATTTGGGTTGTTTATAGCTGATGTTTCCCAGAAATCGGGATACCGTTTCAGGTTCTTTGATTGAAATGGCAAATTCGTTGATCAGGGGATCGCCTTGCAGAAGTTAAACCACCTGGTGAATGTTGCGATGCCAAAAGCCCGGCGATCCATTCAGCTACCACCACACAGCCAACGAAGCGAAGATCAGCAGACCAGCGCTGGAGTATTGTCCTGGAAGATATCGAGGATATCCTATGGTATCTGGATCGGGCGATTCAGAAAGCCTGATAAGACAGGGTAATCCTGGCTCTCCAGGAGGGTCAGCGAGCCAGGATTTTTAGATATGAAAGTATAGCTGGAGATAAGATTGCAGTAGAATCTTCGTAAGCTTGCATTCTCATATATATTACGGATCAAAATTAACTCGCGTTTCGGATTACGGTACGTGAGAAGCAGTAATTGGGAGGAAATTCCATGATTTCAAGATTGATCAACCTACTTCTGAAACTGTTCCTCGGAATCATAATCTGGCATACATTTGTCCGGATCATCCGGTATTTTTATAAATTTCCTATGCCCGAGTTCCTGGCGAACCTGATCGACAATCCCCTCCGGCGCAGAATCCAACCGCCCAGCGAAATGCCAATCCGGCATGGCATTGAACGTGGGATGACAGTGCTCGAAGTTGGACCGGGTAATGGGAGGTACACGCTCGAAACCGCCCGGCGAGTAGGTGAGACTGGAAAAGTTATAGCTGTGGACATCGAACCAAAAATGATTGAACGGGTGACGCAAAGAGCTCAAGCTGAGGGGGTGACCAATCTTGAAGCCAGGGTTGCCAATGTCTATGAGCTGCCTTTCGAGGATGGAATATTTGACGCTGCGTGTATGATCACGGTCATCAGCGAGATTCCCGATCCCGTGAGAGCAATGCAAGAATTCTATCGTGTGCTGTCGCCATCAGGTACGCTTGCATTCAGTGAACTGCTGCTCGATCCGGATTATCCATTGGCTCAAACGCTCCTGCGCCAGGCTAGCCAGGCAGGATTTCGATTGAAGAAAAAACTCGGCAATTTCTTTTCCTATACTTTGGTATTTGATAAACAGTAGAACGTACTTAGAACCACAAATATATTCAATACTCCTCAGTATCGGTTATCAAACCTGATCAAAGGCGAAGCAACGGTCTTCCCACAAGCGATTGGCCTCGGTAGCACCTGGGATCCGGTCCTGGTAAAACAAATTGGATCGGCGGTTGGTGATGAAGCCGGAGGCTTTCTTTCCAGAGACTGCAGCTCAACGGAGTACGCCTCGTATAGCAATTTGCTTTGCGTGATCCATAAAGCTACCCTTTCACAGAGCATGTTGGAGTGAGTGATTTTTCTATATCACGCTGGGCTTCTTCGACAAGCTGCTCGATCCGTGTCATGATTTCCTCTGTCACTTTGCGTAAACTGGTTTGCAGCCTCTTTGTTTCACTATCAATGGTGACCATGAAAGGTTCGCCAAAACGCAGCACGCAGGTGCCTCGCCACTGCCAGCTTCCGGAGCTTACATAATCCCGGAAAATTTTCCATTTGAGGACGAGTATGTCCTTTTGGGATACATAGAATCCCAATGGCACGACCGGCACGCGGGCTTTGAGCGCCAAAAAAGCAGCACCGATTCCGGCTTTCAAGAGCTCTTCCCCGTTATTCAGCTTTCCTTCAGGGTAAATAATCACACAGCCGCCCGCGGCAAGTTTTTCTTGAGCATCGCGGATCATTTTCAACCCTTGCCCGGCATGAACGGGTAACTGTTCTGCGATGGTCAAAAGCTTTCCGATCAACGGCAGGTCGAAAGCCGATCCCTGAATGACAAAATGCAGTTTCTCTTTTAGAACAAACGGAAGGGTAAAGCTGTCGGAAGCGTTGAAATGATTGGCAACAATGATTTTTGGTCCGGATGGGAGTCCCTCGATGCCGCGCACATCAATCTTGCGGATGAACAGGTATCGATAAATGCCAGTAATATTTCTCGTAAACTTGTATTCAAGGTCCATAACTAACTCCCCTCGTACTGTACTAAAGACCATGAACGTTATATAAATTATATATGAAAAGTAGAGTCTTCCAGAGCACATTCTTCAAGATATTTTCCTATTAGTGATAAAATGCCCTCGAGAAAGCACCCGCACCAGAATCCTTTGCCTATATTGTCATAAAAGTGAATAAGGTTTCAATGACTTTAATGAAGACCAAATCCCGTTCTGTAAACATCATACGCCGGATTGCGTATTGTAGAAAAGGTTCTGCCCTACGAAAGAAGTGTTAATCATTCAAAGGAGAAAACCGATGGCCCTGTACCCAAAATCCCCCGTATATAACCGGCTGCTTGACCATATCGAGAGGATGCCGGTGATTGACTGTCACGAGCATTTCAATGGCCCGGGTGGACGCCCTGCTTATAAAGAACCGATTGCTGCGCTCACTCAGATGTATGTCTGGAATGATCTTTGCTCGGCGGGTTTTGGTATTCCGCTGAGAGATTATCAGAAGCTGGCTGATGTGGAAGTACCTACGGATGAAAAGTGGCCCCTATACGAGAGGCTTTGGCACGCCACAGAACATACCGCGTATGCCCGGGTTACGAAGTTGGTACTCAAAAATGTATACGGCGAAAGTGAGCTGACCCGGGCTGCCCTGGACCGGGTAGCTGAGAAGCTTTCCGGAATGGACGAAGCCAGGTATTTCAAAATCATCGAAGAAGCCGGGATCCGGGCAATGATGGTAGATGTGCTCGGCTGGATTCATGGAGATATGGAGAGCTTCCTGGAAGGGAAAAAAACCTATCCATCTAACTTCTACCCCCTGGCCCCCTTGCCAGAATTTCATCTCACCGCGATCAATTGGGAGTATATCCAGAGAATCGGTGGTCTGGCAGGCATGCATATCACCTCACTGGATGAATTCCTGGAAGCGGTTTTTTCTGCATTTCAGAAGTTGATCGAAAAGGGCGCCATTGGACTCAAGGACCAGTCTGCCTATATACGTGAAATTTCTTATGATTTAGTGCCAAAGTCGGATGCAGAGCGTTTGATGAACCGTGTGCTTTCCGACCCAAAAGCAAGCTTGGGTTGGCCTGAGTCGAAACCGCTGAATGATTATTTATTCCACGAGTACATGCGGTACGCCCGCCAGTTAAAAATTCCCGTTCAGGTGCATACCGGGCTTCTGGCGGGTCAGTACGAACGTGTAGAACGGTCGAATGCAGCGAAACTGGCTTCTGTTCTGGAACTGCACCGGGAAGTGCGGTTCGACCTATTTCATGGGAATTGGCCTTACCTGGGCGACCTGCTCTTCCTGGGGAAAAACTATCCCAATGTCTCACTCAACCTGTGTTGGGTGCATATTATCGATCCAGCATACGCAATTGAGCTGATGGAGCGTGCTGTATTGACAATCCCGCATACCAAAATTCATGCGTTTGGCGGAGATTATTGCGATGTACCAGAGTTCGCTGCGGCGCATTTGACTATCGCACGACAGAATATTGCTGCTGCACTAACCAACTTGATCGAAGGTGGTTGGTTGGAGGAAGAACAGGCAGTCTGTATCGCAAAAGATTGGCTCTTCAATAACCCGAATAGATTCTTCAATTTGGGATTCGAGGAACTGTAGTGAATGACTAAAGAGGAAAAGACAGCAGCATGATCGACAGCTGCTGTATGAGCCTGACCGAGCAGGTTACGTAAGCACATACCGGCCTTAGCACTCCGCGGCAGGGTCGTTGTACTGCTTGCATGGCGTAGAATGAAGGAGGCTTGGCTGTTTTTACGAAGGGATTTGCCTCTGATATAATTCGGGAATTCCACAATTTCTATAGAGCTCAAAGAAGAGACCCGTGACAAAATTAACTTCTCCAAATGGTACATTGGAATATGGGCCAGGTTGTCCGACCATGCTGATCAACGACCAGCTTTATGTCATTAACAAACCTGACTCTGTTATCGAAGCATTGAGCAAGGGACGGATCGACGATTTTGTCGAATTAGCAAAATGGGGTCGTTCGGTCGGAACCGATATGACGGCTATCCTGCTGACTCACCCGGAGATCGATGAGATCGAGCTCCTGCCGCGTTTGGCCCGCGCTGTTCTCGATGAGACCGGATGCCCGGTTGGCCTCGATACCCGCAATCCGGAAGCAATCGAAGCCGCATTATCAGAATTACGCCCGTATAAATCGATCATCTGGACTGTGACAGCCGACCAAAAATTGTTAGATACGTTACTGCCGGTTGCGAAACGTTATGATGCCGCAGTGGCTGGAATGCCGATGGGACGGACATCGATGCATGTACCCAAGACCGCTGGCGAGCGTCTGGCTGAAGTTAAGGTCATTCTGGATGCCTGTGAAGGGTACGGAATACCGCCTGAGGATGTTGTTATTGATGCCATGTGTATGCCTGTCGGATTATTGGAGCCCAATTCCTATCGGGTCACGCTGGAAACGATTGCCAGGTTACACGAGATGGGTGTCACCACCCAGGTAGGGATTGGAAACGCAGGCAGCAATATGCCTGGTCCGAAACATATCGGCCTGGCTTATTTGCTGGGAGCTATGTCGTGGGGGCTGGATTCTGCTTTTATCAATCCTGGCATCGACAACCTGATCGAAACCGTTCGGGCAATGGATGCGTTGACCGAGCGCGACCCGGAATGCCGGCGGTACATAAAACACTGGCGATCGGCTCAAAAAAGAATCCGTAACTGAACTAAGAAGGAAGAATGCGCATAACAAAGATAACAACGAACCTCCCTGCTCTACGGAGAGGCAAAACCATAGAAGTGATCGTCGACGGGAGAAGAGTAGGGGCCTTTGAAGGTGAGCTTGTCTCGACGGTTCTGCAGGCTGAGAACATATGCATCTTCGGTCGTAAACATACAACTGGCCGGCCGTCTGGGATTTACTGTGGAATGGGGGTCTGTTATGAATGCCTGGTGACGATTGATGGAACGCCGAATATCCGGGCGTGCCAGACATTTGCAGCCGACCAGATGGTTATAGAAACGACTGGCAATGTGAAACCATGAAAGACAACGTCGAACTTGTGGTTGTTGGTGCAGGACCGGCAGGTCTCGAAGCTGCAATTACAGCTTCACAGGCTGGCATGGATGTTGTTCTAATCGATACGTCACCAAAGCTCGGTGGGCAATATTTCAAGCAAGTTCCTGAATCGTTTCAAAGTGATGACCGGACCGGTAATCAGGCCAAGGCGAATAAGTTATTCCAACGTTTGAGATCGTCAACTGTTAAAGTATTCCACAATACTTTGGTATGGGGGATATTTGAAGGTTCAACCCCTGGTACGTGGTGCCTGACATTGTATGGACCCGGAGTCCCTGAGCGGATAAATGCTCGGGCTGTCATTCTGGCAACCGGTGCATTTGACCGATCAATCCCGTTCCCGGGATGGGACTTGCCGGGCGTGATCACCGCCGGGGCAGCCTTGACGATGATCAAGAGCCAACGGATTCTTCCAGGTAAACGGGTTATCCTTTCCGGAACAGGACCCCTGCTGTTAGAGGCAGCAGCTCTGCTGATTGAGGGAGGGGCGGAGGTCGTTGGGGTGTGTGAAAGTGCAGCGAACCTGATCTGGCGTGGTATCCCTTACTTACCGGCAGTCTGGGGTCAATGGGGGCGGTTGAGAGAAGGCCTGGGATATATCAAAACTTTGGCAGGCGCCCGCGTGCCCTACCGGTTGGGTTCTGCAGTCACCTCTGCACGAGGTGAGGACAGGGTCAACGAAGTCACGATGGCAAAGCTAGATAGGAATAAAAAACCAATCCCACAGAGCGAAGTCAGGCAGGCTGTGGACACTGTTGTTATAGGTTACAACCTGACGCCGAGCACCGAATTATGCCGCCAGTTGGAGTGCGAGCTTGAATTTGATGGTGGTCGTGGTGGTTTTATTCCCCGCAGGAATGAAAGAATGGAGACCTCCTGCCCGGGTATTTACGCCGTGGGTGACTGTGCAGGCATCGGTGGAGCTGAAATGGCCAGGATTGAAGGTCGCATTGCCGGTTATGCAGCAGCAGGCAAGCTTGGTCATATGCCTGAACAATCCGTTCTTCGGGGGATCTCTCGTGAAGAACCAGGCTTGCGACACGAGCAGCGCTTCGCAGAGCTGCTGGGTGATCTGTTCTCACCGCCGGCAGCTTTGTATACGCTGGCAGGACCGGACACAATTATCTGTCGCTGCGAGCAAGTGACTCTTGGACAGATCCGGGAAGCCATCTCCTATGGAGCACAATCGGTGAGCGATGTAAAGAACATGGTGCGATCTGGCATGGGCAACTGCCAGGGTCGTACTTGCGGAAGTATCGTCGCCCATATATTGGCTGTTCAGACCGGGAGAAGTCTGGAAGATGTACGGTATCTCAATATTCGCCCGCCCGTACATCCTGTACCCATCAATGTCGTCGAAGAACATCAGCAAGGACTCCGAAACCTGGAACAGGGGATGGCAAGAGAATGAGCAGCGATAACAATTATGATGTTGTTGTCATTGGCGCTGGTGTGATCGGTTGTTCCATTGCTTACCATCTTACAGCCGCTGGATTAAAAACAGCGCTCCTCGACCGGGGTCAGGTTGGAGCAGGAGCTTCTGGTGCAAACTTTGGCATGGTCCAGTCCAACGATGCTGAATTGAAATACAGCATCCCGATGGTCAAGCTAAGCTATTCAAGATATGACCACCTGGAAGAGGAACTTGGGATGCAGGTCGGCTTCAGGCGCATTGGTTCATTGCGGCTGCTGTCGACAGAAGAACAGTGGAAGGGCTCTGAGGAACGGGCCAAGATCCTATCTGCTAACGGGATTCCGTATGAATTCGTTACACCGGACCGGATCAAAGAGATTGAGCCGATGGTGGATGTGAGGAATTTATT
>Ga0105092_10000780_pt1 | contig 16846 bp, 10 predicted proteins | sample PPLLak2March2015_FD_87021 | JGI IMG/M metagenome (GOLD analysis project Ga0105092, IMG submission 87021) | Freshwater sediment microbial communities from Prairie Pothole Lake near Jamestown, North Dakota, USA - PPLs Lake P7 Core (1) Depth... | ecosystem: Environmental > Aquatic > Freshwater >... | reverse complement strand
GGAAGCGCAGATCGAGGTCGCAGGAGCGCACCAATAAATCCTCCTTTTCGTGCTCGGGCTCGGGCTCGGTTTTTTTCGGCGCGCTGAAATGCCGATTACGAGCACGAGCACGAGCACGAGCACGAAAAGCGAGCTTTGGTTATTCTAAGAGGAGGTCTTATGAGTCGGTGGAGTCGGAGGCAGTGGATGACCGCCGTCGGCGCGGGTGCCGTGGCGGCGTCAACGGAGGTGGATGTGTCTGGACAGTTTGGAGAACAACGGGCGGAGGCCACGAAAGGCCTGCTTCCGCTGGTCGAGTACGAGCCGAAGAGCATGCTCACGGTGCCGGAATCGAAAATTGAGAAGTCTCGATTCCCGGTCATCGACATCCATACCCATTTGTCCTGGAGCCCGGGGTTCTCGGATCAGGCGCCGGGCGGCGGCAAGATGTCGCCGACCGCCACTGTCGACGAAATACTCCAGGTGATGGACCGGCGCAATCTGAAGATGCTGGTCAACCTGACTGGCGGCAGCGGGACTTGTCTCGACCAGGCCCTGGACTACTTCCACAAGCCCCATTCGGATCGCTTCCTGGTCTTTACCGAGCCGTCCTGGTGGAACATCAAGCAGTCGAACTACCCGCAATGGCAGGCCGACGAGCTGGGGAAGGCCCGACAGAAGGGCGCGCGGGGATTGAAAGTGCTCAAGACGCTGGGACTGTATCTTCGCGAAAACGTGACCACAGGGGATCTGATCAAGGTCGACGACAAGCGTTTTGACCCGATGTGGGAAGCGGCCGGCGCCAACAAAATGCCGGTTTTGATTCACGTTTCCGACCCGGAGGCCTTTTTCCTCCCGATCGATCGGTTCAACGAGCGGTACGAGGAACTGCACGCTCACCCCGACTGGTCCTTCCACGGGAATTTCCCGAGCAATAAGGAGGTCCACGAGGCGCGTAACCGCGTTGTCGAGCGCCACCCGAAGACGCAGTTTATCCTGGCCCACGTCGGCGACTCGGAGAACCTGGGCTGGGTGTCCGAGTGGCTGGATAAGTATCCGAACATGAACGTCGAGTTTGGCGCCCGAATCGGAGAGCTGGGACGCCAGCCGCGCACGTCGCACAAGTTCTTTGAGAAATACCAGGACCGGATTCTTTTTGGAACCGATGCCGTGCCGCACGGTGATGAGTACCCGCAGCAGGTCTACGGCGATGCGTTGTACCAGATTTACTATCGGTTCCTGGAGACCGAGGACGAGTACTTCGACTACTCGCCGGCACGCGTCCCGCCGCAAGGCCGCTGGCGCATTTACGGCGTGGGCCTTCCAGAAACCATCCTCCGCAAGATCTACCACGACAACGCCGCCCGGCTGCTAGGGCTGTAGGGCCGTCCGACCTACAAGGGGCATAAGCGCTCAAACCAGGGCGTTTGCCCCCGTAGGGGGCGGATGTTTATAGTCTCGATGGTGCAAGAACAAGGGCGCCCCAGCGGGGCGCGATGTTCCGCGATGGCTCGGAACATCGCGCCCCGCTGGGGCGCCCTTGTTCTTGCACCATCGAGACTATAAACATCCGCCCCCTACGGGGGCAAGCGCCCTGGTTGAGCGCCCATGGCCCCGATCAGGGCCACCGCACTCCGAAAGAGAGTGTTGCCCGGGCAAGAATTGATCTCACTTGGGTAAAACAAAAAAACCCCGGAGGCCTTGCGGCCACCGGGGTTGAGGGGAGTAGTACTGCGTTGGGGGACTAGAAGTTCAACCGGAGTCCTGCCTGGATGGTTCGGTGACCTCCTACCTTTCCATAGCTGCGCCCGAACTCAGCCAAGTCGTCGATGTTTGTTCTCGGGTCAGCAGGCCGTGACCGGTTGAAGAGGTTCGACACATCGATACGAATCTCGACGTTACTGCTTTCCCTGAAGCCTAGGTCCACTCTCTTCAGCAGAGAGAAGTCCTCGGTCATTATTTTGAACCCCCTGATTCCAGGCAAGTAGCGGGGAGCATTCCCAAAATGCACGGGAATGTTTCCGTCGGTCGTCGGTAGGGAAGAAAAAGCGGCCGGATTCAAATACGGCACTCCGTTGTCAAGGTCCGTTGTTTTCGGCTCTCCAGCGAGCTTCTGCTGGTCAGTCGGAAGCAGAACGTTAGCCCTGAACCCCGGATTGAAGAGTGCTTCGCTCTCGTACCCGCCTGTGCCGATCCCGATCGGAGCACCGGACCGGTAGTGGTGGATCGCACTCATGGTCCAGCCCCCAATAACTCGGTCCAGAACGGGCTGACCGACCACGCGAGAAGGGAACTCATAGATCCAGGTCAGCCGGAAATCGTGCGGCACATTGAAGGACGTGAGCGAGTAATCTGCCGCGCGATTGTAGATATCCTGACCATAGGAGTAGTAACCAATGGCATCGTCGGCTGTACCCATCGCCTTGGAAAAGGTGTAAGCGGCCAGGAAACTGAGTCCGTTCGAGCTGCGCTTGGTGGCTGTGATCTGGAGCGAGTTGTAGTTCGACCAGCCGCTCGCCAGACGGTGCGATGCCACCCCGTAGTACTGGGGGAAGGGACGCAGAGCCTGCGCGACGCTGCCCTCGAAACTCGGATAGGGCTTCTTGATCTCGGGATGATCGCTGATGTCGTCGAGCAGGGTATCACCCAGCGAGAGGTACTTGGGGTCCAGTTGGTTCAAATAGCCCAGGTACGAATCGTTGAGGCGAGTCCCCTTCGTTCCCACGTAGTTGGCTTCCAGCCTCGTCTGCCAAGGCAACTCATACTGGATACCGAAGTTCCAGTTCTGAGTCATCGGCAGCCGATTGGTCTCCGGTGCATAGTACGGGATGCTGTCGCCGTTCATCAGGGTCGGGTCGGTATTCGGCAGTGTCTTGGTGTAGGCCGGGTAAGGCTTGTCCCAGTTGTAGGTCGCCTCTTCTGCGAAACGGGATTGACTGCGTAGAATAATGTTGTTGCTGCCGTCAAAGCCGTTGTAGTAGCCAAAATGCCAGCCATCGAGGATAGGAGGAGCATAGTTGATTCCATATCCTCCGCGGATGACCATCTTCTCTCCCTTGGCCCAGGCAATTCCCAGACGGGGGCTGAATTCCTTCCAATAAATGTCGCCAAAACTGGTGCGACCAGAGAGAAACTCAAGAGCACCCGGATATCCGTCGGCACCCGGATTGGGCATCGTCGGATTCAAACCGGACATCCTCCCCGCCACCTCGCTGAACGGCTGTGGGATGTCCCACCGAAAGCCGAGGTTAAGGGTCAAGTTGGATTTCACCTTCCAGTCGTCCTGAAAGTAGAAAGCTGTCGTCCGGGACCGGACTCCCGGCGTCAGGACAGTTACGCCGTTACCGGTGTTTCGCACCTCACCCAGGAAGAAGCTCGCATAGGCGAACCCCGTTACGGTCGATCCGTTGGCCTTCGCCGTGCTCGGATTACTCGGGTCCCCCTTGTAATAGGAGGCCGGGAGCGCCGTGTCTTCGTTATGGAAATTGTAGACGGCAGGCGTGTTCACAGACCGCGCATTCAGGTAGTAGCGACGATGCTCGCCGCCGATGCGGAAACTGTGACTGCCCCGGATCAGGGTGAAATCGTCGGTAAGCACCACGCTTCCGTTCGGCTCGTTCGAGGTTCCGCGGTGACCCATGTAGCGGTACCGGCCGTACAAGGTGTTATCAAAGGCGGCGAAGCGAAGCTCGGGGAAGGTCGCGCCCGCCACGCCCTGGAGCCCGAGGTCCTCGGCCCAGTTTCTTCCGTCAAAATACGAGTTCGAGACGTTCTTGTTGAAAAAGCGGTTGTAACCGATGGCAAAGTGGTTCAGTTTGGTCGGTGCAATCGTCCAGTCCTCGCTGAACCGCGCGATCCAGCCCGGGGTGGCTTGCGTTTTGTCGCCAGCCAGCGGGGAGCCGGGAATTTTCGGGTCAGGGAGGTAGTAATAGGTCGAGTTGCCATAGCGCAGCCGCGAGCGGTTGTTGAATACGTAGGTACCCGACATCTTGTGCGCGTCGTTCAGGACGTGGTCCATCTTCAAGCTGTAGTTGTCGATGGTGCCTTGCGGGCAGCAATTGTCCACCCGGGGGTTATTAAACATCAGCTGAAACACTTCCGGTTCCGGAAGATCGTATCTCAGGACATTCTTGCTGACCGCACTCATCCGGCCGGCCGGAATGATGTTGTTCGGGAAGGGATTCCGGACCCAGGTGCCGTCCGGCAGCTGTTGTGAACTTGCCGGATCGTAGATCTGGCCAAAACGCACGTCCCGACCGAGTGCGTCCTTGCCGACGACGGTGCCAGAACGAGCGTCCTTGGTAAAGTTCGGGTCCAAAAGAAGGGAAAAGTCGCCGCCCTTGAATGGCTTCACGGGTAGGCTGTCTCCCCTGGGATCACCGATAACGTAGTTACTCACCCGGTTCCCCTCGTAAGAGAAGAAGAAATGAGTTTTGTCCTTAATGACAGGCCCGCCGAACGTGAAGCCGAAATTGTTCAGCCGGGAACGCGGTTTCTTGGTGCGCCCCGCCGCATTGTCGCCCCACGACATCGCATTCAGCGCCTCATTCTGCGCAAACCAGAACGCGGTGCCGTGATATTCGTTGGTCCCGCTCTTCATGGAAAAGTTGGTGAGACCCGTCTGGGAATTTCCGTACTGGGAGGACGTGGCCCCCGTCTGCAGCTTGAACTCGCTCACGGCGTCTACGGTGGGCGTAAACTCGTTGTTGCTGCCGCCGTTCAGGTCCATACGGCCGATAGAAATTCCATCGATCAGGATCTCGTGCGCGAAGGACTGGCCTCCGTTGATCGACCCTGCCCAGGTATCACCTTGCGTCCCGGGCATGCTCGTGAAAATGAAGTTCTGGAGCTGCCTGGTTCCGTCCCCGACCTGGATCGGCCAGGTGTGGACCTCGAGCTCGGTTGCCGCTGTCCCAATTTCTGAAGTCGATTTCTCGAGCAGTGGCGCCGCCCCAGTGACGGTCACCTGCTCTGCCAGTTCACCGACCTCCATCTTGAAATCTACGGTAACCGTTTGTGTAGTAAGGACGTCGACGTTCTCGCGAATCGCCGTCTTGAAACCGGTCAGGCTCGCCGAAACTCGGTACTTTCCGGGCGCAACGTAAGGCATCCGGTAAAGTCCGACATCGGTCGTGACAGTCTTCGTCACCGTGCCGTTGTCGACGTTCGTTGCTATGACTTCTACGCCGGGCATGACGCCGCCTGTATTGTCGACGATCGTCCCGGTAATGGTCCCTCGGCCGCTTTGGCCGAACAAAGGCACCGACAATGCCACTAGGCAAAACAGCATTGCCAGGTACCGGAAGCCAACCCTTGACCTCATAGACTCCCTCCTCATTTGAAAAGATTGGTCCCAACAGTTTCCGCCTCAGGAAACCGGTCGCATGAGGCGACCAACGGTCAGGCACGCAATAAAGCTGCCTCCACGGCCTGGGATGCCGTTCAGCGCTGTAGAGCCTGAGCTTTCAGCCCCGCTTTATTATTCTTAAAAAAGAAGGCAAGTGTCAAATTAAAAAGTATGTAAAGTCGAAAAAAATCGAAAGGAAAGCATAGCTGAGGAAGGTCGAACCGAGCGTGTCTCGGAAACAACTGAAGGCGCGTGGCCGGGGAAAGGAGGCCCGTCTTTCGTTTCATTACGGTTGGAGTTGCGCCACAGAGCCGCCCAGGAGTGGAGGTTCACAACAGAGCCGTGAGCGTGGCGTCTTTTGCGGACGTCAGCCAGTCGGGTGCATGCTTTTGATCGGACGGATCCGACCGGTCCGACGGATCCGTCCGATCAAAAGCATGCCCCGTCCGCGCTGAAGTCGCTGTTCAGGAAACTGAGGCGCATCACATCTCAAACCGGTCCTGGAAGCGCATGTCCTTCGGCTTCATCTGAAAGAAAATGTTGAACGTGCGCAGCTTCCCTTTGGTGTTGATCTTGAACTCAGACCGCAGGCTGATCGATTTCTCGTCCCCGGTGAAGTATGGCTTTCCCTCCTTGTCGGCCCGGGAGAACACAAACGCGGGGTTCGGGTTCCGTTCGCTCGGAGGGATGTAGGACATGAGCGGAATATTGTCCTGTCGATCGGACCGCAGGTAGGTTGTCCCATGAAAATCGGCCAAGGCCGCCCTGCGCAGGAACTCCAGGATATCGTGGCCCGAGGAATCACCCTTCGGCTTAACAGAGAAGATCATTTGAAATACGATTTCGTTGCCGGGATCGGCGTTCACGTACTTGTCGATCTTCTCTTCTACACCGGGGACATCGGGGTTCTTGATCATCTGCAGGCGCGCGAGCGCCGCCCGAACCGGCTTGGCACTCATCAGCCGGAAATCAAAGGTGATCGTGCTCTCCCTCTCTCCAAAAGTAGGACCGGTGGCTGCTTCGGATGCCTGGGCACCTCGCGTAGTTCCCGGAATATTCGCCTGAGGTGTGTTCATGCCGATCTGGTCCAGCTGGCCGAAGCCGTTCGAAAAGCACCAGGGGGACTTGGTGAGCAGGTCCATGCACTCCTTCTCGCTCCATTCCTTGTAGTTCTTCGTCTCCCAGAACTTGGCTGCGAGCAACGGCAGGGCCAGTAAGACGACGAATAAAAGTCCAATGTGCTTTTTTCTCATGATTCCCCTCCTGTAGCGAAGCCCCTTATTCAACCCGAAATAAATGCCCGGCTCCTGGCGCTACCCAGTCCATCTCGTATCCGAAACCCTCCTCCTGCCCCGAATACTGGGAGATATGCCGGAGCGTCCCGTCCTTTTTCCTCAACTTGATGCTGTAGCGAAAGGAGTTGTTCAGATCTTTGTTCACGAGCATCAAGTAGGGCCGTCCGGTTTCGTCAACGAATTCACCCACCAGAAAGCGCCCTTGTACGGGCGGCACCATGTAGCGCTGGGTCATTTCAACCGCTTCAACCAGCTTGCTCTCACTGATCGGCCGGCATTCGGGAGGGACATCCGGATAATGGTAAACGCCGGTGCTCTTCAAGCGTTTCAAAGTCGGCGCCAGAGCGTGAATCTCGTTGTTGACACGCCGGAGCATCTCCCACGACGCGGTCTTGTTTCCGAACTGATCGACCGGGCCCATCCGGTAGTTGCCGTTGGACCAGGTGAAGTAACTGAAGTACTGAATCCCGCGAGCGCCGTGCGCCATTGTGGCCCAGGCCTGCAGGTGATACGTGGCGTCGCTGTTCTCCATGTAGTTGAAGTGCGCGTTAGACAGCACGCAGTTCCAGAACGGCGTTCCGGTCTCAACCGAAAGACGGCGGACCACTTCAAGATTCGTGTAAAAGTAATCGAGCATCTGCCCGCCGACGAGCGAGTAGTTGTCATAGCTCAGGAACGGTTGCCGGATTACGTCGACCAGCATGCGGACATACTTGTCGTACGAGTCGACGCCCATCCGGTCGGGGGTTACCCGCGTCGGGAAGAGGTTCACGTACGGCCACTTGCCCGGCATGTATTCGCGAATTACACGGGCTACCAATCCGAGGTTGGGCATCAGCCGCGCATGCGGCTCATCTCGGAGCACAAAGCCAATGACAGCCGGGCTGTTGCCCACTTCACGAGCCACCGCCTGCACGTTTCGCCGCACTTCCGCTTCGTCAAGCGGCTTTTCCCAGTCATACCCGTCGATCCGGGGATCGGAGATCCAAACCTGAAGGCCGGCTTTCTCAAAAGCGGGGAGGTCTTTGATTTTCGCGAAGCCGCCGATATTGATGCCGGCGTCCTTCATCCACTGGATCTGCTGAGGGTCAGCCGGGGTGGGACCCCATGTCATCACGGCAAAGTCAGTGGGAGGGACCCGTTGTTCCTTGAAGATCGCTTGAGCGTGCAAGCTCGCCGTAAAAATGATAAGCGCTGCCACTGCCCGACTTTTCATTCTCATCGCTCTCCTGTTCGTTCTTTTGCGTCGGCTTTCGTTTATATACCAATGGGGTGGTATTGTCATCCGGCGGACCGTTGGAGCTGGCACCAGACTCAGCGGCGGTTGAGCTTTTTTGGAGTGCGGCGGCAGAGGGAGGCCGGTGCATTATCAGGCCTACCGGCGACGCCGCTTTGGTATGGGGCACATTCGCTGGTCCGGCGGCGACCAAATGGCCTGCTTTTGCCCATACCAAAGCGGCGTCGCCGGTAGGCCTGATAATGCACCGGCCTCCCTCTGCCGCCGCACTCCCAAAAAAGCTCAACCGCCGCTGAGGTTCCCTTGCCCCTTTGCCCCTTTGCCCCTTCTTCCCTCCTTTACACCGCCTCCACGGGTGTGCTATCGAAAGGCATGGCGAGGATGCAGGCGCTTCTGACGCTCGTGCTCTTCACTCTTCCTGGGTTCTCTTTCCATTCGCAGGAATCGTCCATCGACCTTGCCAAGCGGCAGATGGCTGCGGGGAACGAGGTTGAGGCTCGCCGGCTTCTTGAACAAGTGCTCACCCAGGAACCAAGGAATCCCCAAGCGAATTTCTGGATGGGCTACCTCCACTTGAAAGCCTACGAGTACGAACCCGCGATCGCGTGTCTCCAAGTCCCGGGCGAGGAGAGTCGGGAACCCGATAGACTCAAGCTGCTTGCAAAAGCGCAGATCCTCTCCAGCAAGTCGTTGGAAGCCGAAAACAGCCTACGCGAAGTGACCCGACTTCGCCCGGCTGACGGCGAGGGATGGTCGCTTCTTGGACAGCTCTATCAGACTCAGAATCGCTTCAGCGAAGCGCGGCAGCCCCTTCAGACCGCCATCGCCCTGAACTCGGCTGACGTGCCCGGCCTCACCGCGCTCGCCTTTACCGAGTTTGCGCTCGGGCGGGCGGACAAAGCCGAGGAGACCTTTCGCAGGGCCATCCGGCAAAACGGCCGGCTGGCGCACCCGCTTGCCGATCCTCACGCCTCGTTCGCGATCTTCCTTCTGCGGACCAACCGGGTTAAGGAAGCTCAAGAACAGATTCGCAAAGCCGAGCATCTCAACACCAGGAATATGGCCTTCCTTCAGGCGAAGCTCGCGCTTGAAACGAGACTCAAGGCGTCTCCTTTGCCGGTTGGCCGCCCGAAGACCATCGGCTCTGTTCCTCAGCTCCTGGACGTCGGCGATACTTGCGGCATAGGATTCCGGCTGGAGAACCATCCGACCCCGGCAAAGCACCAGGTGGAGACGATGCCAGGCGGCGTCGCGGTCATTGACTATGACAACGACGGCCTGATGGATCTCTACTTCACGAACGGCGCAGACAGTCCGTCATTGAAGAAGACCGGCGAGAAGGATTGGAACCGGCTTTACCGAAACCAGGGCAACTTCGCCTTCTCCGATGTCACCAATGAGGCAGGTGTCGCCGGAGTCGGCTACATGATGGGCGCTGCTGCGGCGGACTACGACAAAGACGGATTTACCGACCTTTTTGTCGTCGGTGTCGATCGGAACATCCTGTACCGGAACTCCGGAAACGGGGTCTTTGGGGACGTGACCGAGAAAGCGGGTCTTATGGGGTTGCACCCGCGCTTCGGCCGGATGTGGGGTATTCATGCCGCCTGGCTGGATGCCGACAACGACGGATGGCTCGATCTGTTCGTCGTCAATTATTGTGTCTGGGACCCGGAAAAGGAACCCTTCTGCGGAGATCGCCGGCCCGGCCACCGTTCCTACTGCTACCCCGGAAATTACGCGGCCCTTCCCAACCAGCTCTTCCACAACAATCGCGACGGCACGTTCACGGACATCTCGGACTCCTCCGGAATTGACGCCCATCTGGGCAAGGGGATGGGAGCGGCGATTGCCGACTTTGACGGAGACGGGCTGATCGACATATTCGTCGCAAACGACACCGAGCCGAATTTTCTCTTTCGCAACACGGGCGAGAGCCGTGTTTCCGAGGAGGCGTACGAACGCGGTGTCGCCCTAAACCAGTTTGGAACGCCGATGTCCTCAATGGGCGCCGACTCGCGCGATTTCGACAACGACGGCCGGCCGGACCTTTTCGTCACGGCGCTGGCGAACGAAGGTTTCCTGCTCTTTCGAAACAACGGCCGGTTCATGGAAGATATCCGGGACGCGGCGGGTATCACGATTCCCACCTTGCCTTCCGGGGGCTGGAGCAACGCGATTGCAGACTTCAACAATGACGGATGGAAAGACCTCTTTTCCGCGAATTCACATGCCTTGGACAACATCGAGCTGTTTCAGGATCGGACTTATCTGCAGCGAAACCAGATTTTCCTGAACCAGTCGGACGGTACTTTCCAGGACGTCTCTGCCCAGATCCCCGGTTTTCAGCGCAAAGCGGCACACCGCGGATCCGCGGTTGTCGACCTGGACAACGATGGTCGGCTGGACCTCGTTGTGACGGCGCTCGGCGACCGGCCGGGAATCTATCGCAACCGGACTGAAGGCGGCCAATGGCTGGTGGTTCAACTCGAGGGGCGGGAAGCTAATCGGGACGGTTTCGGTGCGGTGATCTGCGTCGAGACTGAGGACGGTCGAAAGCTCTGGAATCACGCCGGCGGCTCGGTCGGTTTTGCGTCGGCCAGCGATCCGCGCGTGCATTTCGGACTGGGCGAAAGCCGGCGTGTGAAATCGGTGGAGATCGTCTGGCCGGGCGGAAAGCGGCAGAGGCTGGAGAATGTGCAGGTGGACCGAGTGCTGAAGGTAAGTGAGCCATAGCGGTTTTCCGCCCTGGGAGCGCAGGCATCCTGCCTGCGCTCCCAGAGGATTTGCACTCCCCAAACCCGGCCGAGTAATATTCGGTGGATGTATCGACGCCGTTTTGTCGTTCTGGTGGTGCTGGCAACGTCGTTCCTGCCTGCCTGCTCCAAAACAAGAACCGAAACTCCTGAAGAGACTCCGGTCCGCCAGGCGAATGTCCTGCTCATCACGATGGACACGACTCGCCCGGATTACCTCTCCTGCTACAACTCGAAAGCTGCGCCGACGCCCAACCTGGATGGCCTGGCGGTGCGTGGAACCCGGTTCACCCAGGCCATGGTCCAGGTGCCGCTGACCCTCCCTTCCCACGCCTGTATCCATACCGGCGCTTACCCGCAAACGAACGGGATTCGCGACAATGGAGGCTTTCAGCTCGACCCGAACGTCCCGACGCTGGCGAGTTTGGTCGGAAAGCACGGGTTCGAAACCGCAGCTTTTGTGGGCGCTGCGATCTTAAACCGCCGCTACGGGTTGAATCGGGGCTTCACGACTTATTCCGATGACATGCACGAGACCAGGCGGGTCGAGAAGCTCCCGGGTGTGATGGCGGAAATTCCTGCCGAAGAGGTGACCGGCCGGGCGATAGATTGGCTGGAATCGGCTGAGAATAAGGGCGTCGGCCGCACAGGCAAGCCCTTCTTTCTCTGGCTCCATTATTACGACCCGCACTTCCCATACGATCCGCCCGAGCCCTTCAGGACCAAATTTCGGTCAAATCCCTACGGCGGGGAGATCGCGTATACCGATGCGCAGATCGGCCGGGTGCTCGAGTGGCTCCGAGCGAAGAAGATCGAGGAACAGACGTTTGTCGTCGTGATTGGAGACCACGGCGAGAGCCTGGGCGAACACGGGGAGTACACCCACGGCATCTTTCTTTATGATGCAACTGTGCACGTCCCGCTGATCCTTGCCGGCCCAGGTCTGCCGAAGGGCGGCAAAGTAGAGCAGCAGGTTCGATCGATCGACATTCTGCCGACCGTCCTGGATTTCCTGGAAGTATCGGATCCAAGCCGGACGCAGGGGGAGAGCCTTCTGCCCCTGCTCACCTCCGGTCATTCAGTCCGCACCACCTATTCTTACATGGAAACGCTTTACCCCCGGACGGCCATGGCCTGGTCCGAGCTGCGCGGGGTCAGGGCAGGGGATTGGAAACTAATCGTCGCGCCCAAACCTGAGCTGTACCAGCTCACGACCGACCCCAAGGAAAGCCGGAACGTCATTGACCAAAACGCGGCCGAGACAGAGCGCCTCAAGAAAAGAGTCTGGGAAGTGGCTGGAGACCCGAATCACATGCGCCCGCTCCAGAGCTCGCCGATGGACGACCAGACGCGTAAGGAGCTCGAATCTCTCGGGTACGTGAACGTCAGCCGGAAACAGGAGATTCGCCTGGACATGTCCGGCCCGGATCCCAAGGACCGGGTGGCTGTGCTGAAGGTCATGGAAAAAACAGCGGAAATGATCAACACGGACCGCTACGCCGCCGCGGTTCCATTGCTTCGCCCGCTGCTCGAGACTGATCCCCAGAATCCCATGCTCTATACCCGGCTCGGGGTGTGCTATGAGCGGCTCGGACAGTACGGAAAAGCAATTGAAGTGCGTCGAACGGCTATCGAAAAAGGCGCGGACAACAGTGAGACTCACGCCGAGCTGGGTGAACTGTACGTCCGAGTCGGCCGGCTGGATGAGGCAATTCCGGCCATGAACCGTGCCGCCGAGATGAATCCTGCCAATCTGCAGAACCTCACCAACCTCGCGACCGCTTACCTGCAGCTTGGGAAACAGGCAGATGCCGAGCGGACAATTCACGGGATCCTGGCCCAGGATGCTAAGTCGGCTCAGGCGCACAACCTGCTGGGCCTGCTCGAGGTGTCACGGGGCCGGGGAGATCAGGCGAGGACCAATTTCGAGTTGGCAATCGAAGAAGATTCGAGTCTGGCCGAGCCTTACCTGAACCTGGGACTGCTGGCCGAGAAGACTGGAAATCACGAGAAGGCGGCGTCGTGTTACGAGCAATTCCTGAAGAAAGCTTCGCCCGAAAAACACCGTGATGTGATTCCGAAAGTGAAGGAAGCACTCGCGGAATTGCGGCGGTAACCCGCGGATTACGCGGATATACGCGGATAGCGCGGACTTATCCGTGTGATCCGCGTTTATCCGTGTGATCCGCGGGTGTTACGACTCGTGGATCGTCACGCCTTGCACGACGCGGTTGATGGCGCCCCGGTTACTCGGGTTGTCCACGTCAAAACCAAGGGCCAGGCTCAGCTTGAGGGCCAGGACCTGCGGAACGATGACGTCGAGGGGCGGCCTCAGGTCGTCCGAAATCGGGTAGGCAGAGACACAGGCCAGATCGATACCGTCGAACAGCCCTTCCAGTTCCGAGAGCTGACAACCGATCGCCAGCCGCTTGTACCCTAGTTGTTTGTCCCGAATCTCCTGCATCAGGTCCTTCTCGTACTTCCGGGTCGTGGGGTGTGACGACACGAGGTAAATGACCATCGTTTGCGAGTCCACAAAGCTGAGAGGACCATGACGGACGCCGAGGAAAGTTTCGGACAGGGTCGAAATCCGCCCGTCTGTCAACTCGAGCATTTTGAGCGCGCCTTCTAGAGCCGCGCCATAAAGGACGCCGTTGCCCAGCACGCACGCCCTTCGGATCTCGTTGACTTTCACTCGGCTCAAAGCTTCGACCGAGTGGTCAAGAACCTGGCATCCGAGAGTCGCAAGACCGTTAACATGCTCCAGGTAGCTGTCCGGCTGACCGAGGAAGGCCAAGGCCTGACCCGCTATGATCATCGAGGTGAAAGAGCTGGTCATCGCCAGCCCCTTGTCGCAGGCAGCGGGATGAACGCCCAGTACGGACGTGTTGGCCGTTACGGCAAAGTGTCGAGAAAGCCGACTGTCCAGGTCGCAGGTAATCAGAAGTTGCCGGTAGTTCGGGAAACTGTCGCTGACCGCGCGAGTGACTTCGAAGCTTTCTGGACTTCCGCCGGAGCGTGAAAAGGAGATCACAAGGCCGCGAGCCGACGCCTTGAGCCTTCGCTCGGGAGCCAGGATCAGGTCCGTGCTCGGAATGGCTGTTACGGGCCGACCCAGCCGGTCCTGCAGCACGCTTTCCAGGCACTTGCCGACGTAAAAAGAAGAGCCGGCCCCGGTCAGGTAAATGTGACTCACATCGGTGAGAAGCTCGGCGAGATCCTGGAGATGCTCCACAACGAGCTTACCGGATTCGCGCCATACCCAGGGCTGTTGAAGAATCTCCCTCGGGGTGGACGCCTGCTCTCCGGGTTTGGACGCTTCGTCCGCCCGTCCACAAATCTCCTGCCAATCCTTCGAATTCTTGATCCTGCTTTCGATATAACCTGTCAGCCGCGCATCGATTCCTTGCTCTTGAGCGGGCATTACGTCCTCCTCAGTGCCTCCAGTCGGTTTCGGGTTTTTCAACTCGCGCCTTCTTTTATATTCGATTGTTGTCGATTTGTCACTGATTTTGTCATTTTTTCTTTCATTCTCGTATATTCGCCTTTAACATGAAAACTGGCGGGCGCTCTGTTTGTCGGATAGCTTGTGCGACAAGCAAGCATCTGGTATTAAATGGGCACGACGAAAGAGGGTACGCTGATGACCTTGTCAACTTCCGAGTCCCCGGATCGCCACCTGAATGAAGAGCGGCGTCGGATCATTCTTCAGAAACTGAATCGCGAAGGACGGGTGCTGGTTTCGCAACTGGCTCGCGAGCTTTCGATTTCGCCCGTAACGGTTCGCAACGACCTCAATGCCCTAGCCAAGGAAGGCCTTGTCCTGCGCGCACACGGAGGGGCAGTGAAGGCGGAGTCGACCTTGCTCGACCGGCAGATTGGAGAGAAAGCGCAACTGCACGTGGACGAGAAGACCGCGATAGCGGCCCGGGCGGCCTCCTTCGTAAGTGCGGGTCATTGCATCGTGCTTGACTCCGGCTCAACCACGACCGCGGTGGCGCGGGCGATCAAATCGCTCAAGAATCTGACCGTGATCACCAATGCTCTCAATATCGCGGTCGAGCTTGTGGACAGTCCAGGCGTGGAGATCATCCTGACCGGAGGCGTATTGCGCAGGAACTCTCTCTCCGTCGTCGGTCACCTGGCCGAGGATGTCCTTAACGGGCTGACCGCCGACATCATGTTCCTTGGCGTGGACGGGATTGACCCGCAGTTTGGCTACACGACTCCCAACCTGCTTGAATCCCGGGTCAATCAGCAGATGATCCGGATCTCCAAAGAGACGATCGTGGTGGCGGACTCGAGCAAGTTCGGGAAGCGCAGCCTCGCGGTCATCTGCCCAGTCGACCAGGCTCAACGGATCATTACCGATTCCCGCGTCGACGAGCGCTACGTGCGGGAACTGGAGGCGCTGGGAGTCGAAGTGTTGGCCGTGTAGCGATGGAGCCCCAATGATGTCGAAATTCATTTCCCTTGGTTTTCTTGTGTTTTCTGTCTGCTTCTGCCGTCTTGGCGCGGCTCAGCAACCTAAGAAGCCCGTTTACGAGGCTTTGAAAACCCCCGTCGCCGTGCAGGTAGATGGTCGGCTGGACGAACCTGTCTGGGCGGTCGTCCCGCCGGTCGGCCCCTTTCGGGATAACGCCAGCGGGAACTCATCGGCCCTCGACACCGAGGCCCGCATCACCTACGACGAGGCTTTCATATACTTCGCCTTCCGATGTGCCGATACCAACGTCTGGTCGACTCGCGGGAAAAGGGACATGCACCTGTGGGAGGAAGAGGTTGTTGAAGCATTTATCCAGGGCAACCCCACCCACCCAAGCTACATCGAGCTGGAAGTGAACCCGTTGGGGGCAATGCTCGATATCTTTCTGATCGACATCCGCAAGCCGATCCCTTACGAATCTTGGAACAGTGCGCGGTTGAAGTGGGCGGTCCAGGTGGACGGAACAGTGGATGGCCAGCCGGGAGACAAGGGATGGACCTGCGAGATCGCGCTGCCTTTTGACGATGTCGTCACCGCTCCAAATATTCCGCCCAAGCCCGGAGACCGATGGCGGCTCAACCTTTACCGAGGTGAGAGCAAACCGAGTCGGGCAGGGCTAGCGTGGTCGCCCACAATGCGGCCCGATTTCCACGTCCCGAGCATGTTCGGTGAGGTGGTGTTTACCGGACGCACAGCCCAGGCAGCGGCCACCAAGTAACCAAATCAGACGGATCGGACCGATCGGTCGGATCCGTCCGATCTTGAACCCTAACCCTTTCGAGCCTCTATGCCTAAGAAAGTTCTCGCTATTGGCGATATTAACGTCGACATCATGATGGGCGGGCTCGCGTCGCTCCCGCAGGTGGACCGCGAAATCACCTGCCAATCCTTCGAAATCACCATGGGCAGTTCGGCTGCCATCTTCGCCGTTGCGTACGCTTGTCTGGGCGGCAGGATTTCCTTCCTCGGACTTGCGGGCAAGGACGCTTACGGTGACTTCATGTTGGACGGCATGAAGCGCTTCGGAATCTCGACCGACCTCGTGCGGAGAACCGACCGGGTGAAGACGGGAGTGACGGTCAACCTCATCTATCAAAATACCCGCAGCCAGGTCACATATCCGGGGACGATTTCCGAGTTTTCCGGTGCAGACGTTGACGAGCAGGTTTTCCGCGGTTTCGATCACGTGCATTTTGCCGGGCCTTACCAGCAAACCCGCTTCAGGCCCGAGATCACTCGGCTCCTTCAGTTGGCCAAAGGACTTGGCATGACCTCTTCCCTCGACCCCCAGTGGGACGCGACCGGCCGCTGGGAATACATGGCTGACTGGCTTCCGCTATTGACCTACCTGTTTGTAAATGAGGATGAGGCGAAGTCAATCGCGGGCGCCACGGATCTCGAAACGGCTTGCACTTCGCTTGCCGCTCGCACTGACCATCCGCTGGTGAAGGCCGGCGCCGCCGGAGTCTACCTGGTCGACACCGGGAAAGTGGCTCAAATACCCGGAACACCGGTTGACGTCGTCGACACGACTGGCGCGGGCGACACGTTCGACGCCGCTTTCCTTTTTGAACGGCTGGACGGCGGGAAGGATCTAACCGAGGCGGCCCGCTTCGCCAATGCTGCCGCCGCGCGGAGCTGTAAGTTCGTGGGTGGTGTCGGTGCCCGCTCGTCGTACGAGGACGTGGTCGACTTTCTAACAGAGCCGCAAGCGTAGCGTTTTTGACGGAGCTGCGCTTGCGGCTC
>Ga0105092_10000779_pt1 | contig 16863 bp, 12 predicted proteins | sample PPLLak2March2015_FD_87021 | JGI IMG/M metagenome (GOLD analysis project Ga0105092, IMG submission 87021) | Freshwater sediment microbial communities from Prairie Pothole Lake near Jamestown, North Dakota, USA - PPLs Lake P7 Core (1) Depth... | ecosystem: Environmental > Aquatic > Freshwater >... | reverse complement strand
GGCTTGAGGACACGGGCATACTCGCCGAGCGCTGATTCGTCGTTAACACCCAGGCAGCAGATAACGTCAAATGACGTGACCAGGTCGAACACGTTCCGACCGAATGGGAGTCGATTTACAGTCCCCTGGACAAACCGGGCTTCCGCCTGCCTGCGGCAAAAAGTCAAAGCCACCGGGGAGTAGTCGATGGCAATTACGTCGCCATAAGCGCCAAGCATGCGAAGAGAGGCCCCAGTCCCGCACCCCGCGTCCAGGATCTTGAGCGCCTTGCCGGGCCAGTAATAACCATCCAGGACAGTCCTGGTAATCTTCTCCATGCCCCGGTACCACCAGAGCGAGGTCTGCGCCCGATACATGGCCTCGTATTCCTGTGGAGTCATAGGAAAAACACAGAAGTCAGGAGTCAGGAGTCAGAATGAGTTGCAGGTTGCAGGTTGCAGGTTGCAGGTTGCAAGTTGCAAGTGGCAGTCTTGTATTTCGCTGGTAACGGCGAACCTGCAACCTGTAACCTGTAACTCATTCTGACTTCTGACTCCTGTTTTTCAATAATCATCAACGTCCGTCGTCCGGCTGATAACCAGCCCGCCTTTATGTGCACAAGGTCGTGTCGTGATGTTGAGAAGGCTCCAGCATGCCCAGTCACCCGGAGTTTTCTTCTGCTCCCCGGCGTCACACTTCAAAACCAGGAAATAGTTCGAGCCGGTATGGTTGGCGAGATCGAGGTGATAGTCATACCAGCCGCGATCGCCGTGCTGGCGCGCGGGATTAAGAAACTGCCGGATGAGCGTCGTCTCATGCCCATCGCGTTCCAGCGACAGGCGCGCGTCAAAGCCATCTCCTATTTCAAAAGCTCCGGAGATGCCCACATGAAGCTCGGAGCCCGGTTCGATGTGGGGAAGGGGCACCCTCAGAGTGGTCCCGGCGATCGTGACGAGCGTGCGGCGGATTTCACCGAGCCGTATGAGCGGATGCAGGAAGACCCTGCGGCCATTGGGAGTCTGGAATCGACTGAAATCCGGGTAGAACTGAGAACGGTCCTCCGTGACTTGTCCCTGAAGCGCCCATTCGAGCAGGCTCACCGTCCCGTCCTTCCAGCGGTCGTCCAGCCTCTCGAAGTTCCCGTCCGATAGCCGGTAAATGAAGTAGTTCAGGGGCAGCGGCTTTTCTCTCGGAGGCAACGCCTCGCCGTGGTCCTCGAATTCCATCTTCAAAGTCGGGTCGAAAAAGAACCGCCGGATCAAGGTATGCTGATCGAAGTACCAGATGGAGTTTCGCTCCGACTTCGCGAGGTGAACCACTGAGCGCGGGGGAAGGACTCCGTGATGCCGTTCGAGCGTAATCAACGCATTTCGGGCGACTCGAGAACCGTGAGCCACCCACGATCGCTCGTTGAAGTGGACCATTGTCAAGACGCTGAGCACCAGGTTCAGGCTGAGAATCGCGGCCAGATGCGTGCCTTTCGGCATCACCCAGGCCAGGCGCGGAAGGCTTTTCGCGGAAACAAAGAACAGGCCGGCGAAAGCGCTCAGGGCAACCAGCGGCATATAGAGGTGATGCTCGTAAGGAGGTTCCGCAATCAGCAGAGCCGGCAAAAGGAGCGCCAACCCCCAGGCGATCAGCCAAAATGTGCGGTTCAGCCTGGCGCCACTCCTAATTAGGCGGACAAAGAGTGTGGCGAGAAACAGGCACTGCACTGCAACCAGCACATAGTAGATTGCATCAAGCGTCGTGCGGGGCGGATGAACGTCCACGTTGAGCGCCCAGGGGACGAACTTCAATTTACGCAGCAGGATCAGCGGATTAGCAGTCAAGTGGTAGGGATGCTGCGGATCCTCGGGATGAAGCCTCCCTTTGGCAAAAACCACCCAGATAAAATGAGCCACCGAGAGCGCAAAAAACGGCCAGAGAGTCACAGCCGCGCGACGAGCTCGGACCGTCCACGGTCCATCGCCTTGCCACATCGCGAGGGCGAACAGCGCGCCCGGGATCATGAGCGCCGTTTCCTTGGTCAAGAGTGCCAGGATAAAAAACCCGACCGCGATCGCGTAATAGTGCGCTTGGCCGGTGGATCGGTAGCTGAGCCAGCAATGCAGGACAAGCAGCACAAACACGCCCAGAAGCCAGTCGGGCAGGAACGTCATGTCGTACGTGATGAAGTAGCCGGTCGTGTGCAAGGCGAAAAACAGGTAGCCCAGAAGGGCCGCGCCGGGCGCAATCAGCCGTCTTAAAAGGAGATAGACCAGAAGGGAGACGCCGATGTGAATCGCCACTCCGATCCAGTGATAGACAATCGGCTCCAGACGACCGATCGGGTAGATAAGGTACGTAAAAACCGGGTATGTCAGCGGCCGGTATTGGCCTACGTCGTCCTCTCGGAGGAAATTCCGGGTAACCGCGCCCCATGTTCGGGTCAGGCGGCTCAAATAGTAGAGGCTGTCGCCGTTGAAGAACTGTCCCCAGGAGATGGAAAAAACCAGGACCTGGACGATAATGACGAAGGCAATGACCCGACCGGGCTTGGATAACGCTGTCTCCAGCCAGTCGGCCGGGCCAACCGAAGAGGGCTTCGGGTCAATGGGACTGTCTTGTTCTTCTGGACGGTGTCCGGCTCGAACCTCCATTCCCACCTCGCCGTCCGATCATAGCCCATAAAACAAGCAGAGTCACGAGGGTGGGGGGGGAAACGCAACCCGCGCCGGCCTCGCCTTCAGAGCCGCGCACGAAGCGGAGCGAAGCGAGCGAAGTAAGCGGACCACCCAATGAACCGTGACGGCACAATGGGTGGTCCGCTTACTTCGCTCGCTTCACTCCGCTCCGTGCGCGGCTCTGTAACGCGAGGCGGCGCGCTGTGTGTAATTGCCATTCGCTTACTTCAACTCCACCAACTCGAACGGCTTGAACAAACCGTAACCGACGGTCGAATACTCCTGCCCGGCCGGAGGGCCGGGCTGGGGGCCCTTGGTAAACATGGCAGGCCACGCTGTCCCGAGAGCGGGCTTGCCGTGGTGCGGGCCAAGCGTGTTCTTCAACGTCCCGATAACCACCACTTCGACCTCATTCGCGCCGGACTTGATGTGTTTCGAAACGTCGATTGACCACGGGGGCGCACTGATGTAACCCACCTCCTGGCCGTTCACTCTCACTTTCGCAACGCTTCCATACCAGGCCGGGAGGCGAACCTCGTACCCGGTCGCCGGCTTCTTGACCTCAAAGCGGCTCGAATAGGCCGTACCCTGGCTGTAAAACGGCATCCCCTGCTCGTTCCACGGTCCGAGCCGGACGCCAGTATCCGGCACGATCGCAAACCCCTGTTCGGCGGACTTAAGGCTAAAGGTCCCGAGGAGGTAGGCAGCCTCGACCTCGTGATAGATGGAGAACTGACTGGCACGCAGAACGACCTCGTTGTCGCCCGAGCGAGCGGCCGACGCGACAGTGATCTTTCCGAAAGCGCGGTCGAGCCACCACTGCCCATAGGAAGGCTTCACTATCTGTCCGTTGCAGCTGATCGTGTAGAGATCCGGGCGTTCGACGACGAGCACGAGATCCGACGGCACTTGGCCCTCGATCCTGAAACGATAGCGCGCTTCAAACCCGTCATTCGCCGGGATTTTCCTTGAGATAAGCTCATCGCGGAATTGGACAGCACTATCCCACGGGTTGCGTTCAAAGCCGTTCTTCTGAAACAGGAGCTGGCCGGCTGGATAGAAGTAGATGCCTGCCTGCTTCTCCCCGGCCACCTGGACGTCAACATAGTCGAGAATCAGGACGTTTGGCCCGATGCGCTTACTGCTGATGGTTCCGGACGCCGGCACCGCGGCGGACGTCAGAGCCTGTACCCTCGCCGGTGTGCGCTTCTCGCGACTGATGAAGAACAGCCGGGAACCGGAGGGAGGAAGCTCAAAGGAAAACTGAATCTTGCCAGGTCCTGCGGCAAAGGCCGCTTCCTTGGTTTTCCCGGTTTGAAGATCCCATTCCTCGAGACCTGCACCCGTTGCCCAAACCGTTCCGGCAGTCGCCTGGTCGAGGCTTGAATTCACCAGGAAGAGCACCTCTCCGTCATCGAGCCGGCGCCGGTGGTGATACAGAATGCCCTTGTCGCCGGCCTTCCGGTCAATTCGGAAACCGTCGGTACTGCCCGCAATCAGGCGGATCAGCTCTTTCGGCTCGATCTGCTTCCACCCCCGCTTTTGACCCAGGTTCGCCCGGGTTCCGGCCGGACTTCCATTCACCCGCTCCGGCGGCGCCGAGCAGGAGAAGACAGGTCCGCCCTCATTCAGGAAATTGGCGAGCAGATCAACGGTTGCCGCATTCAGATTCTCGGTCATTGGCGGGATGATGACCAGATCGTAGCTGCGCTCCCCGATTTTCAGCGTCTTTCCCTCGACCGAACCACGCCTGGCGATAACATCCTCGCAACCCAGGTCGAATTCCACCTGGGCCTTCTCCAGCTCAACGACCAGCGTCTGAAAATCGTCTCCGATCTTCGCGAGCTCAGGATTCGGCGTGGTGCGCATCATCGAGTTGTACATCCAGGCGGTAGTCGTTGGCTCGAGAACGAGGATATGGTTGACCTGCTGTCCCTGCGACAGAGCCAGCGAGAGGCGGGAGAAGTAGCTCGCCGATACGTGGTAGGCCTCCCACCACGGCTCGTGGTAAGTAAAAGACTGGGGGTGATCCCGTTTTCGCGCGCCCCGCAGAGTGACGTACGCCAGGTGCTGATCGAGAGTGTTCACGCCGAGCGCATACATCCAATCACCAATGCGCTTCATGTCCTCGAAGCGCAGATCCCAGCCCCCGGCGCCGTAGGCCTCACACAGTGTCCGGCGCCGGCCCAGCTGGTTGGCCAGGCTCGAAATCTCCTTGACCGACCGGACGTTGCCGAACTGGGCATGGGTGTCTTCATGATATTGGTTCATCAGGATGTCAATGCCCGGCCTCTGCTGCCACGCGGAGAGAGCCATATTGTCGGGGACGGAGATACAGTTCGGCCATTCGTGCTCCCAGTAGTGGCCGGTAAACTCCAGTTGGTTTTTCTGACAGTACTCGTAATAAGGCTTAGCCCAGCGCTCGACGAACAGGTCGAGGAGTGTTTGGAAGTAGTTGTGCCGCACTTTCTTCCAATCGCCGACCCGGTCCCGCAGAGCAGGCAGATGATCGGTCAGCCGGTAGCCCCAGCGGTTTTCGAATTGGGCCGGGAGATCATCGGTCCACGGCAGCCCTCCTGCGGGCCTGAGTTGCGGTTCATCAGTGAACGAACCTGGAACCCGCTTGCCGAACTGGTCGCCGATCTCGCGCTTGTATGCGTCGAGCGTCACCTCCAGGAACTTCTGCGTCACGCCGGGGTAAAGGAGATCGACATAGAACTTGCCCCCGTGCCAGGCCCGCTGAGGAGCCTGCGCAACGGACACCGAGAGATAGCGCGCCGATGGCAACTGCCTGCCGTCGCGAATCTTCGCCGACACGTCCTCGTAGCCGGAGTCAGCGAGGAGGAAAACAGCAACAAGGTTCTCCGACCATTTCGGCGGCTCAGGCGTCTCCTGCATCGTCAGACCTCGGCCGCGCGACTCCGGCATGGCATCAGGCACCAACCCGCCGGCAAAGCCTGACGGATAGGAGTTCTCGTCGTAGATCCAGAGGTTCATGTCCAGTCGCTCAGCCTCGGCCAACGCGAGCTTCCAGAGCCGAAACCACTCGGGGGACAGGTAAGGCGTCATGAGACCCGGCCGCGGATGAACAAAAGCCTGCTTCACCTTCTGCCGAGCGAAATCGCGCAGGGTTTCGAGGACTTGAGCGTCGGTCAGGTTATCGTTCCAGACCCAAAGCGGCGCAGTCCCGAACTCGCGCGGAGGATCGGCAAACACCTGCTTTATGTCCGCCGAGTTTCGATAGCCGGCGGCCGAATCGGCGAAGACTGCGGAAAGAGACAAAACCAATACCCAGGTCGACAAGAGTCGGGCGTACATGCCAAGAGGCTACAACCGCGCACGGAGGGAGGCAAGGAAAGAAAAGGGGAAAAGGGGCAAAGGGGCAGAGGGGCGAAGGGACGAAGGGGTGAAGGGGCGAAGGGGTGGAGGGGCAGAGGGGCGAAGGGGCGAAGGGGTGAAGGGACGAAGGGGTGAAGGGGTGAAGGGGTGAAGGGACGAAGGGGTGAAGGGGTGAAGGGGTGAAGGAGGGAAGGAGGAAAGGAGGGAAGGAGGGAAGGAGGCCCCTTCGCCCCTTCACCCCTTCACCCCTTCGCCCCTTCGCCCCTTCGTCCCTTCGCCCCTTCGTCCCTTCGCCCCTTCGGCCCCTTCGTCCCTCTTCGCCGACTTTGATCTCGGTGCGGTCAGAATTATAAGATGGGCACCTTCACTTAGACGGTTACACGGTCACAAGGACTCTATGCGGAACGATCTGATTATTGGAATGGCAGGTTCGGGCGGCGACGGCATCATTTCGGCCGGCGAATCATTAATGACAGCGATGGCGATCGAGGGTTATCACGCCATCATGACGAAGAGTTTCGGATCGCAGATCCGTGGCGGCGAATCCTCCTGCCGCCTGCGGATTTCGACCGACCCGGTGCGCAGCCTGGGCGGCACCTTGGACGTCGCGGTCGCCCTGAACTGGGAAGATTTTCTGAGGTTCGGGAGTGAGCTCCCGGTGGGAGGGCGAACGGTGGTCATCTACGACGCGAATACCAAGGTCCCGCCGGACAAGCTGCCGCTGACCGAGGTGCGGCCGGCGGTCGCGATCCCCGTACCGATCCAGGAGACGGCCAGGCAGCACGCGGGTACTGACAAGGCGAAGAATACGGTGGTTCTCGGCCTTCTGGCCGGCTGGTTTGGCCTGGCGCGCGAAGGCGTGTTGGCGGGAATCCGAAAGAAATTCTCAAAAAAGGGAGAGCAAGTTCTCCAGGGCAACGAGCAGGCCTTTGCCGCCGGGCTCGAGTTTGCTGCCGCCCATCCGATTGCTCCTGACGTCGTTATTGCGCCGCCCAAGCCTGCGAAGAACGGCAAGACGCTGCTTCTCGACGGCAACGAGATGTGCGCGGCTGGAGCGGTCTTCGCGGGATGCGAGTTCTTCGGGGGCTACCCGATCACGCCTTCCTCGGAAATCATGCATTTTCTTTCCAAGGAACTCTGGAAGCATGGCGGGACAGTGCTGCAGGCCGAGGATGAAATTGCCGGCATAGGTGCGGCAGTCGGTGCTTCTTTTGCTGGTAAGAAGGCAATGACAGCGACTTCCGGGCCGGGAATGTCGCTCAAGACCGAGATGCTCGGGTTGGCGAGCATCGCTGAGCTCCCGTTGGTCTGTGTCAACGTCCAGCGCGGCGGGCCGTCAACGGGTATTCCGACCAAGAGCGAGCAGTCCGATCTCTTTCAGGCCATTTTTTCCGCACACGGAGATGCGGTCCGCCCGGTCCTTGCACCGACTAGCGTGCAGGACACTTTTCGAATCACGGTAGAGGCGTTCAACATCGCCGAAGGGTACCAGACGCCGGTCATCCTGCTGTCCGACCAGGAAATCGCACAGCGGAAAGAGACAGTACCCCCAATTAACACCTCCGCTTACCACGTGATCAATCGGCGGCTTCCTACCCGATCGGAGCTCGAGCACTATGTGCGTTTCAGGATTACCGATTCGGGCGTCAGCCCGATCAGCTATCCGGGGCTCAAAGGCGGTAACTACCTCGCCTCCGGCATCGAGCACAACGAAAAAGGCGCCCCGACCGCCAGCGGCGATGTCCACGCGCGCATGAATGACAAGCGCATCCGCAAGCTGACGCCGCTCAAGCATCGACGCGACCTGTTTGATATCGAGGGCGACCATCACGCTCCCCTCGCCATGATCAGCTGGGGCAGCCTGGCCGGTATGGCGAGCGAGGCACTCGAGCGGGCGCAGGAGGAGGGCATGCGGGTGAAGCTGCTGGTTCCAAAGCTTCTGTTCCCGATCGCCAACGAGATCTACAGGGATTTCTTTACCGGAGTTAAGGCAGGCTTGATCGTCGAGCAGTCACACCAGGGACAGCTTTACCGGGTGTTGCGGATGTATGTTGATGTGCCACGCGGGATGCAGTCGGTAACGAGGAGCGGAGCCAACCCGATCCTCGTTGAGGAAGTCGTCGCCCGCTTGAGGCAATTAACGCTCGACCTGCAACGCGGCCGCGTTCCTGAACCCGAGCCGCAGTTAGGTTAGACGGAGCTTCAAAAGTTCAGAGGTTCAGAGGTTCAACGGTTGAATGGTTCGCAGGTTGGCATCAAGTAAAGCCGGACTGGAGATTTTGAGATGAGCACTGTTGCCGAACACGAATACCAGGCGAAAGATTACAAAAGCGACCTGAAGCCGATCTGGTGTCCGAGTTGTGGAGACTTCGGGGTGGTTTCAGCGATCTACAAGGCGCTCGCGAGGATCGGCCGGCCCCCGCACGAGATCGCCTTTGTGTCCGGGATCGGCTGTTCCAGCCGCATTCCGGGTTACACCACAGCCTACGGCTTCAACACAGTCCACGGGCGAGCTCTGCCGATCGCACAGGGAATCAAGCTCGCCAATCCCGACCTCCTCGTGCTCGTGGCCGGTGGAGATGGTGATGGCTTCTCGATCGGCGGCGGGCACGTCCCGCACGCGGTTCGACGCAACCTGGATCTCACGTACATCCTCATGGACAACCAGATTTACGGGCTGACGAAGGGCCAGCTGTCGCCTACCTCTCCGCGCGGCCTGAAGACGGCCTCGTCAATCCACGGCAGCCTGGAGCAGCCGGTCAACCCGCTCCTGTACGTGCTCGGCTACGGCGCAAGTTTTGTGGCACAGGGAACTCCGGCCGATATGCCCGGCCTGGCCGACATCATCGAGGAGGGTATCCGCTACCCGGGATTTGCGTTTATCAATGTGCAATCGCCGTGCGTCACCTACGGGCAGGAGGATCAGCAGCTTCGAGTCCACAAGCAGAAGATGCAAAGCCTCAAGGACCTTGGTCACGATGCGACCGATCGACTCAAAGCCATGGCGCTCGCGCAGGAGTACGGGCAGAGCCTGCATACCGGGGTGTTCTACCGAAACCCCGAACCACCGGCCACGTTTGAAAGCGCCGTCAAAGAACTGCAGCAACGCCTCCTCCCGGAGGCGCACCTCCGCGTCGATATCCTGAAGATGTTCCAGGCGAAGTAGGGCGGCCAGGAAAAATCGTCAATCCATCGAATCTTGCTCGGTCGGATAAGCATCAACATTCACGTGTCTTCGGACCGGCCTTGCGAATAGGCCGGCTTGGCGCTCTGGCAAAAGAGTTGCATAAAGCGCTGGGTCAACCCTCCGCCAGGAGGGCAGGCAGCTCATCTCATCAACACTTTACGGAGGTTAAGGGGAAGTGCAAAGAAGTCTGCGAGGAGTCAGAACAGGGAATTTTGGTCGCGTTTTTCTGGCGCTTGTCCTCTTGTCGATTCCGGCATTTCAGGCCGCCTGTCAAACACAGGAGGCGGGCGTCGGCGCGAATGAACGCAGCTTGAATTCAACCGCGCCGAATGCGGCAAGCTTCGACGACTGGGATATCAACCGTGACGATTACATCATGGAGAGCGAGTTCACCGCCGGTTTCTCACACGGACACTGGTTCGCGGATGCCGACAAGGACAAGGACAACTTCATGAGCCAGGACGAGTTCAAAGGCGCAACCGACAAGCTGGACTTGATGGCCAAATGGGACGCTAACGGCGATGGCAAGGTAGACAAGAACGAAGCAGCCCACCTTGGCGGCAAAAACTACTTCCGCAAGTGGGACTCGGACAAGAACGGCGATCTTGACCAGGATGAAGTGGACGCAGCCGCGTTTGGCATGTGGGACTCGGATAGCGACGGCCGTATTGACCAGGATGAATTCGCGGTCGGCTGGTTTGGCTACCTGGATGCCGACCACGACAATCGCCTCGCCGCTGCTGAATTCGACAAGGGAATCAAGGGCTAGAGACGACGACCGCTGAATCAGAGCATGGGCGGTTCGCCCCTGGGAGCGCAGGCATCCTGCCTGCTCGTGCTGGATGCACTATTGATTTTGCAGGTGGCACGAGCAGGCAGGATGCCTGCGCTCCCAGGGGCGAAACCGCCCATGACGCCTGCCCTACTCCGGACCACAATCGCATTAAAGTCCGATTGTCCGGAGAGAATTGCAGCGGGAGCCGGATTCTGTTGCAGGAATCGGCGGTCCGCAGCCGGGAAAGCCTGTAAACGAATAGCGGAGCGCTTGGCGTCCGATTTGCTCAGGCATGAAGCGGAGGCACCAAATGAGCAAGTCGCAACTGAGCATGACCGCGATTCTGGTTATCCTCGGCACCACCTTCAGCTTCGCTGACGTAATCCCCGGCCGCTGGGATAAAGTCGCCAGTCTGATCCCCGGCACTCGCATCGTTGTTCAAATGGAGTCGGGAGACAGCATCCAGGGCGAGTTCGTCTTCACCACTGCAGAATCACTGGCGATCGATATCGAAACCAACAACCGGACAACAGTGCCGAAAAAGGCGGTCTCCCGGGTCCTCGAGGAAAAGAAGGGCCACAGGCGGACACTTCTAGGGACGGTTATTGGCGGGACGGCAGGGGCCTTGACCGGCGTCGCGATCAGCGGCCGCTTCGACGAGACGTTCTTTGCCCGACGCGACCTGATGGCGCTGAGTTGCGGCGGGATCGGAGCACTGGCAGGCGCCCTGATCGGCCGCAGCATCGGCACCGATGACCACCAGGAAGTGATCTTCAGGAGCCGGTAGCGCCCGCGCTGGCAGGAAGGTTAGGGTTTTTGCCCCGGAAGGGACCGATGTTTGAGCTTTTTTGGAGTGCGGCGGCAGAGGGAGGCCGGTGCTTTATCAAGGCCTACCGGCGACGCCGCTTTGGTATATGCAAAATTGTGCGGAAGTACCCGACCGGGCTTGCATATACCAAAGCGGCGTCGCCGGTAGGCCTTGATAAAGCACCGGCCTCCCTCTGCCGCCGCACTCCAAAAAAGCTCAAACATCCGTCCGAGGGCAAAGACCTCACTCCCGAATCGTGACGGTCAAGCGGTCGATATAGTAGCCCCTGACCGTTTCCCAGGTCCCCCAGACGCCTACGAACACGTATAAAAGCCCGTCCGGACCTGACTCAACCTCGAACTCGTAGTTCTTATCCAGCCAGACGTAACCGATATCCGAAGGCGATCCATGGCCGGTTTCAGCTTGAAAAGTCAGGTCTTCCGCCTTTTCGGGCGGACTCGTCCGCACGCCGGTGATAATCCGCCACAAGTTGAGCGTGCCGAAGTCTTTCGTTGCGAAAGAATAGCTGACTTTCACCTTGTACGTTCGAGCCGGCTGCACGAGAAACGGCTTTTGGATCCAGATCTTGCCCGCGTCCGTCAGGTTGTCGAGCAGGAACAGCAGCGAGACGCCGCCATCGTCGGCGCGGCCGGCCGACGGAGCAATAGACCAGTCAGCCTTCGATCCGGCGTCCTGGACGTCGAGAGCCCGCGGCACCCACCCCTGCAGGTTGTCTTCAAAAGAGAAGAAAGCGGTTTGGTCCCGCAAGTGAACGGGAAGCGGCGAGAGCCGGGCAGGCGCCGAGTGCAGAGCAACCAGGGCGATGCTCGTGTCACTCTCGATGTGGAGGCTGCCTCTAAAGTTGGAAAGATCAGCGCCCGGAAGCAGCTCATCAATGAACGAAGCCATCTGGCCACGTGGACTCATGTCGACGGACGCTGTCCCCCCTGTCACCACTTGTCCGGCACCGTTGAGAAGCCGGAGTTTCAATACGACGGATTGGCCGCCCGGCACTGATACCGCAAGGCTCGTCCGCGCCTGGCCCGCGCGGCCCTCAACCGGAATGACATAGTCCAGGGCGGCGTTCACCGCCGGAAAACCCGCCTGTCCGACTGACCCGCTGTAAAGAATGGTACCGGTCACCGGGGAATGAGCACGGATGCGTGCCCACCCCGTCGCTACCGGCCAGTCTCCTGTGTCCGGGGAGATGAAACGGGTTCCTCCAGCCGAAAGCTCGAAGGGGACTCGCCCATCTCCGTGGGAAACGCTGTCAACGACCACCGGCCAGGCGTTCCCGAGGCGATCGAACAGCTCCAGTGTTCCTTGCACGGAACTGCTGCCGGACGGGTTCACTATCACAATGGTCGACTGAACTCCGCCGCCCAGCACGAACTGCGGGAAATATCCCCGGATGTCTCCAGTGGCGGGCTGGGCCTGCGCCTGATAAAACAATCCGTGCTGCCAACCTGCGAGGAATACCAGAACGCACCACTTCCGCCACATGATGAACCTCCTCTGAAAGGGAACCGTCAGCTCGAAACTGGCGCCAAACCAGTGGGAACTCGATTCCAGTTTAAATAAAGACGGCAGACAAGATCCAAGAGTTCAGCGCCAAAGTGGTTTAGGATATACGGTGGGGTTAGCCAATAGCGTCCGAAAGGGGGAGTCAATGACCAAGCGATTATCTGAACGGCGTTCGGGGATGCTGGCGATGCTGTTCGCGGCGTTTGTACTGCTCAGTTGTCTTTTACCCGCGGTGGTGACCGGCGGCTCTGACCCGCTGACGCTGACCGTCCTCTATGACAACATCCCGTTTGACAAGAACCTCCAGACGCATTGGGGCTTCTCATGCCTGGTCGAAAAAGGCTCGACGCGGGTTCTTTTCGACACCGGGGCACAGGCGGAAACACTTGTCTCGAACCTGAGAGCGCTCAAAGTCGACATCGCGCGGCTCGATGCCGTCGTTTTTTCCCACATCCATGCCGACCACACGCAAGGTTTGCCCGCACTTGCGACCGAGGTAGTAACTGATCCGCCGGTCTATGTTCTGGCATCGTTCCCGTCGGAATTCAAGCAGAAGGTCCGGGCCATCGAGGTCGCCGATCCGATGGTTCTTCCCGACCGAGATTTTCGGACCACCGGCGAGTTGCCCGGGCAGCCGGTCAATGAGCAGGCGCTCGTCGTGACCACGGAGCGAGGCCTGGTCGTCGTCACAGGCTGCGCGCACCCGGGAATCGTCAATATTGTCCGGCGCGTCAAGGAAATCAGCCGAGAGAGAATTCGCCTGGTAATGGGTGGCTTCCACCTTCTTCAGACACCGCCTGCCGAAGTCGAGAAAATCGCGAAAGAACTCCACGGGCTCGGGGTCGAGCGAGTTGCTCCAAGCCATTGTACCGGAGAAGCGGCTATAGAGATCTTTCGGAAAGAGTACGGGGCAAACTTCGAAACGAGCGGAGTTGGACGCGTCCTGCGCATCGAGAACCGACCGGGTTCCGACTAACCTGCGGTTCTATCTGCGACCGGATTTGGCCGCGGGCGTTTTGACTAGCCGAGACATTCTATGCGTACCGTGTGTCCGGCGCTGCGGGCCAGGTGGCGATCGCAGGTGAGGAGTGGCGCTGACAGGGCTTCGGCAAGGGCCAGGTATAAAGCATCGTAGGCCGTCACCGCGTTACGGAGGTCCCAGGCGCGTTGCAGGAAGATATCGTGAGGGTAACGGACGATGGAGAGCGACAAATAGTCATCGAGCGCCTGCTGCCCGCGTTCGTCCGTCAGTTCTCCCAACAGGTTGTATCTGCGCAGCGTCTGAGTGACTTCCACGTCTAAGAGATGAGGCGCGTGAAGACCGGTCCCGGGCGAAAAGAGTCGATCTTCCACTTTCCCCGCCAGAGGAGTTCGGAGAAGCAATTCCAGGATTGCGGACGCGTCGACGATGATCATCGTTTCTCACGCTCGGATCGAACCGCATCCGCCGGACTGATACTGGTCGAAACTCTCGATCGGTTTGCCAGACGCTCCTTGAGCTCGGAGAGGGTAGGACGTTCGGCAGCTTGCCGGATCTCGCCTAGCAGGTAATCGGACAAAGAAAGCCCCTCCAGCGCGGCCCGCGCCTTAAGCTTCCGATGAAGACTGTCAGGAACATTGCGAAGCTGGATCATCTTCGGCATGCCGCTAGCATATTTGCATGCGCTCGACATGTCAAGAGGCAGGCGCTGTGCCGGGTTATCAATCAGGCCAGACCCGCTCGCCGGTGAGCGCGTCCTGAAAGGAGACGCAGTTGCCGGGCGCCATGCGGGCTTGAAACAGTTTGACGCGGCAGCTGGGCACGAATTGATGCGCAATCTCGCGGACGACACGCTCTGCCCGGAGACACTCGCTGCGGCTTGCAAGATCGGGGATCGGCAGGAATTTCGCGAGTTTTTGAGCCAGGAATTGCTGGCCCCGACAGTCTTCGTGGCCGATGATCGCGACTTCGACCGGCTGTCCCCGGTGGTTCGCGAAAATCAAGCTCAGTTGCTCGGTGAGGATTTTGAAATTCTTAGGTAACTGCATCTGGACGAGGGAACCAAGTGCCGTGGCGCTTCCCGGGACAATCAGCGGAGTGAATTCCCCCGGGTTGAGGTGCAGGTAGTTCTGAATGAAATCGTGAAAGGCCGCCTGGAACCTCGAGTCGCTGCAATGGATCACGACCGCACGCGGCGGAGCGAGATTGAGCTGAGCCATCGCATCTCCCTTCGAGTCGAACTCTAAACTATTACGACTTTGCCGGTAATATCCAGCCTCTTTTTGGTTTTCCCGCAGTTCGGCATTCGCAGCGAAGTCGTCCGCCAGGCGTGGGTAAATTGGATTAGATACAATCTCCGTCGCCGGATCAGGCTAAACTACCGTTCGGATGCCCAACCATAACGATTCGCTCGCCGAATTCACCCTCAAGGCCGTCGTCGTCGGGGTGTTACTCGGCGTCCTCTTCGGGGCCGCCAACGCCTACTTGGGACTGCGCGTAGGAATGACCGTCTCCGCGTCCATCCCCGCCGCCGTCATGACGGTGGCGATTTTCAGGCTGATGCAGAAACCGGGGACGATCCTCGAGGCCAACCTGTCGCAGACGATCGGCTCTGCTTCCACGTCGCTCGCGACGGGGACTATCTTCACCATCCCCGCCCTTTTCCTTTGGGGCATGGTACCACCGTACCTTCAGATCGTAGCCCTGAGCTTTCTTGGCGGGATTCTCGGCCTGGCGGCAATGATTCCGCTCCGGCGCTTATTGATCGTTGACGCGCACGCCGAATTGCCCTACCCGGAGGGAACGGCCTGCGCGGAGGTTCTTAGGGCAACGACGGCCGGGGCATCAGCCGGGGTCTGGATCTTTCGTGGAATGCTGGTCGGCGGCGGAGTGAAGCTCCTGGTAGCCCTCGCCTTTCTCCTTCCCTCGGCGGTTGAGTTCGACCTCCCGATCCTGCCCAAGGCCCAAGTTGCCCTGGAGCTGGCACCGGCACTATTGGGAGTCGGGTTCATCCTGGGCTATCGCCAATCCGGAGTCCTGGTTGCAGGGTCGGTGCTGTCCTCGCTGGCCCTTATCCCCCTGATTGCCTGGATGGGCACCGGCCTTCAAACGCCTCTGTTTCCTGAGACGGTGCGACCGATTTCCGATATGTCAGCCGCGGACATCTGGGCTCGATACGTCCGGTACATCGGTGCGGGGGCGGTGGCAACCGCCGGCATTATCACTGTCCTGCGCGGGCTGCCGACCATGGCCGGAGCGTTCGCCGCTGTGGCCCGCGGAGTGAGGCGCAAAACGACCACGGCCGGAGACGACGGCGCAGCAAGGACAGACCGCGACCTGCCCGGCTCCTTTGTTCTCGGGGTGATTGCTTTCGTCGTTGCCGTTACGGCCCTGGTCCCGGGAATCTTCGCCGGGAACATGGGATTTGTGCCTCGCCTGGTCTGTGCGGCGGGCGTCGGGCTCTTTGGCCTCCTGTTTGTCGCCGTAGCTGCACGGATCGTCGGAATCGTCGGCGTCTCTTCCCAGCCGACCTCGGGAATTACGCTGGTGACGCTCCTCGGTGTCGCTTCAGTCTTTGCCGCAGCCGGCTGGACCGGGTCAGCGGCGCAGGCAGCGGTTCTCACCGTCGGGACCGTCGTTGCGATCGCGGCTTCAAAGGCCGGCGATATCTCTCAGGACTTGAAGACCGGCTACCTGGTTGGCGCCACGCCGGCGCGGCAGCAGTTCGGGCAGCTGATCGGAGCTTCCTTCGCATGCTGGGCTGTCGCCGGCACGGTCCTTTTGCTTGGGACTGTCTACACTTTCGGCTCTCGCGATATTCCGGCACCCCAGGCCACGCTGATGAAAACCATCATCGAAGGAGTGCTCTCCGGCGCGCTTCCCTGGAACCTGGTCTTGACCGGCGGTGGCGTGGCGCTCGCCGGGATGCTCTGCGGAGTTTCCGGCCTGGCTTTCGCTATTGGGGTCTATCTCCCGCTTTCTTCAATGGCCGCAATTTACGTCGGTGGATGTGTGCGGGCGATGATTGAACGCCAGGCGAAAGACAGGCCCAAAGCCGAGAGTGATCCGGGCGTCCTTGCCGCGTCTGGGCTGGTGGCCGGGGAGGGGCTGGCCGGTGTGCTGGTGGCCGGATTGGTAGCAGCCGGAGTTGCCCCGCGCTCGATGGCGCCCATCGTGCCCGGAGTTGCGGGGGAAATCGTCGCGTTAGGGGTCGTCCTCCTGCTCGCAGGATTCCTGTACAGGGCGGGGAGAAGGTGAAGTTCTTACAGTCCGCCACGCGCCGCTGCGGCGCACCCTGTGACGCATGAAAATCGTGGCAGAGGGGCATTTTATTGTGGCCGGACTCTCCAGAGTCCGGTGCCGGGCTCGCCGAGAGCCCGGCCATAACTATCTGACTGCTTGCCACTTGCGATCGCGTTTTTGGAGCGGTCGTAAGGCTCCGTCGCAGGTGGAGACGGACCGTTCGTATGGCCGGGCTCTCGGCGAGCCCGGCACCGGACTCTGGAGAGTCCGGCCACAATGAACTGCCCGCCTCCACCTTCGATCGTATTTTCGGAACAGAGCCGTGAGCGAAGCGTTCTTTGCGGAGCGACCCGGCCCGTGCCG
>Ga0105092_10000778_pt1 | contig 16870 bp, 15 predicted proteins | sample PPLLak2March2015_FD_87021 | JGI IMG/M metagenome (GOLD analysis project Ga0105092, IMG submission 87021) | Freshwater sediment microbial communities from Prairie Pothole Lake near Jamestown, North Dakota, USA - PPLs Lake P7 Core (1) Depth... | ecosystem: Environmental > Aquatic > Freshwater >... | reverse complement strand
CGGTTAGCCGCTATGGGTTGATCGCCTTTGCCTCGTCTTTGGATCAGATCGGCCCTTTCGCCAGGACGGTCGAGGACTCGGCTCTCGCCCTGGGCGTCATCTGGGGCTACGACCCGCTCGACTCCACGTCGTACCAGGGTGAGTACCCGAATCCGGCCGCCGGCCTCGATCGAGGGGTGGACGGGCTGCGCATCGGTGTGGTCACGGAACTCTCCGGAGAGGGATTCGAGCCCGCCGTCGAGGCCGTCACCACCGACATGGTGGCGAGGCTGGAGAAGGCAGGGGTCGAGGTGATAGAGGTGTCGTTGCCCACCTTCGACATCGCCCTGTCTGCCTATTACCTGATTGCGCCGGCCGAGGCCTCATCGAATCTCGCCCGCTTCGACGGGATCCGATACGGGCTCAGGGTCGATGGGGCCACCACCGAAGAGCTGATGGCGAGGACCAGGGCCGAGGGTTTCGGCCCGGAGGTCACCAGACGGGTGCTCCTCGGCACGTACTCGCTTTCTGCCGGGTACTACGACGCCTTCTACGGGCAGGCGCAGAGGGTCCGGGCCGCCATCCAGGAGGATTTCGCTCGCGCCTACGAACAGGTCGATGTGCTGGTGTCGCCGACCAGCCCGACCGTGGCGTTCGAGGCCGGCGCAAGGACCTCCGATCCGCTCGCCATGTACCTGTCGGACATCTGCAACATTCCGGCGAACATGGCCGGTCACCCCGCCATATCCGTGCCGGTCGGCCTCGACGAGGCGGGTCTGCCCATTGGGTTCCAGGTGATGGCACCCGCTCTAGGGGAGGAGATCATGTACCGGGTTGCGGCCGAGGTCGAGCGTCTCGCCGGCTTCGAGATCTCTCCGCGAGCCCTCGAGGGCGCGGCGTGAGCTGGGAGTCGGTCATCGGGATCGAGGTCCACGTCGAGCTGATGACCAATTCGAAGATGTTCTGCGGCTGCGCCGTTGCCTTTGGTGGCGAGCCCAACACCAGGGTGTGTCCCACATGTCTTGGCCTCCCGGGCGCCCTCCCCGTGACGAATCGGGCTGCGATCGAGTCGATCATGGCGATCGGGCTCGCTCTCGACTGCCAGGTCTCGGAGCGATCGGTGTTCCACCGGAAGAACTACTTCTATGCCGACCTTCCGAAGAACTACCAGATCTCCCAATTCGACGTCCCGGTCTGTCACGACGGGCATCTCGACATCGAGGTCGAAGGCGAGACCCGCCGCATCGGCATCGAGCGCGCCCACATGGAGGAAGACACTGGCAAATCGACGCATCTCGGCGCCGGGGGCCGAATCCACGCCGCCGAGGGCACTCTTCTCGACTTCAACCGCTCGGGTGTGCCCCTGGTCGAGGTCGTGTCGAGACCGGACCTGCGCGGCGCCGTGGAGTCCCGGGTGTATGCACAGGAGTTGCGGTCGATCGTCGCGGAGCTGGGGGTCTCAGATGCCAGATTGGAGGAGGGCTCGATCAGGTTCGACGCCAACGTCTCGATTCGGCCGGAGGGCGAGGATGACTACGGCACCAAGGTCGAGATCAAGAACATGAACTCGTTTCGCTCGTTGGAGAGGGCCATCGCCTTCGAGATCGAGCGGCAGATCGGGGTGGTCGAGTCGGGCGGGGAGGTGGTCCAGGAGACCCGTCACTGGGACGAGGAGACCGGAGTCACCCATTCGATGCGGGTCAAGGAGGGCTCGTCGGACTATCGGTATTTCACCGAGCCCGATCTCGTGCCGATGGTGATGACCCCGGAGTGGGTTGCTGGTATCGAGGAGCGCCTCCCCGAACTACCAGCACAGCGCCGTGCACGATACGCGGCACAAGGGCTGGCTCAGGGCACCGCAGGCGTTCTCTCCGCTCTCGACGCCGATATGCGCCGGCTCTACGACGAGGCCGTCCTGGCCGGGGCCCCTCCTGGGTCGGCCGCCAACTGGATCACTGGAGAGGTCGTGGCCTGGCTCCGCAAAGCCGAGATCGAGGCGCGTGACGCCACCCTCGACGGGCCCGGCCTCGCCGAATTGATCGAGATGGTGGAAGAGGGGTCGGTGTCGAGCTCCGCCGCCAAGGTGGTGCTCGGCGGTGTTCTCTCGGGCGAGGGCCGCCCGAGAGACGTTGCCGCTAAGAGAGATCTCGTCCAGGTGAGCGACGCCGGCACCCTGGAGACGGCCATCACAGAGGTGCTGGCCGCCAACCCCCGGGCCGTCGAAGAGTTCCGCGCAGGTGAGGAGAAGGTGGTGGGGTTCCTCGTCGGCCAGGTCATGAAGACCACGGACGGCAAGGCGGACCCGCGCCTGGTCAACCAGCTCATCAGGGAGAGGATGTCGGGCTGATCTGCAACGGTTAGCGTCGATCTCATATGCAGCGCCACACGAAGATCATCGCGACGCTCGGTCCCGCCGTGGCCTCGGCGACCGGAATCCTGGCCCTTGTCGAGGCGGGAATCGACGTGGCCCGGCTCAACTTCTCGCACGGTGATCACGAGATCCATCGCGCCATGGCCGGCTGGGTGCGCGATGCCACCCGGGAGACGGGGCGAACCGTGGCCCTGATGCAGGACATACAGGGCCCCAAGCTCCGGGTCGGCGAGTTCGCCGAGGGGAAAGTGACGTTGGAGCCCGGCCGACAGGTGACCCTCGTGGCGGATGGGGCGGTCGGGAACGCGAGCGTGATCCCGGTGGGATACGAACCGTTGCTGCAAGACGTCGTGCCCGGGGACCGGGTCCAGCTCGCCGATGGGCTCATCCGATGCGAGGTGGTAGACCGGACGGAGAAAGGCCTCATCGCCGCGGTACGGGTCGGAGGAGTGCTGGCCGACCACAAGGGAGTGGCCTTCCCCGACAGCAAGCTGACTCTCGAGATCATCACTCCCAAGGACGAGGCCGACCTCGCCTTCGGGAGGGAGCTGGGGGTCGACTACGTCGCCGCGTCGTTCGTCCGTAGCGGCGACGACGTCCGGAGCGTGGCGCAGCTGGCCGGCGACGCGCCGATCGTCGCCAAGATCGAGCTCGCCCAGGCCTACGAGAATCTCGACGACATCATCGGTCCCTCCTCGGCGGTCATGGTGGCCCGGGGCGACCTCGGGGTTCAGCTGCCACTGGAGCGGATCCCCCTCATCCAGGCAGAGATCCTCAAGAAGACGAATGCGGCCGGCCGCATCTCCATCACGGCGACCGAGATGCTCGAGTCCATGACCAAAAGCCCCCGGCCCACCCGAGCCGAGGTCACGGACGTGGCCAACGCGGTGATGGCCGGCACCGACGCCGTGATGTTGTCGGGCGAGACCGCCGTCGGCGACTACCCGGTGGAGACTGTCACCGCCATGGCGTCGATCTGCGTCGCAATGGAGGAGGGCACGCTTTCGACTCGCGGGCACCACTCCATACCGTTCGTCGGCGACGGCAACACCGTGGCCTCGGCAGTCTCCCAGGCGGCCACCGAGATCGCGGTCAACCTGGGAGCCCAGACCATCGTGGCCTTCACCGAGTCGGGGAACACCGCGCGGCTGATCTCCAAGTACCGCCCGGAGGCGCGGATCGTGGCCTTCACCCCCAACCAGTCGACCCTGCACCAGATGGCCCTCTACTGGGGAGTCAGCCCCCATCCTTTCGAGCGCCGCACATATACCGACGAGGAACTGGCCGCGGCTGCCGACATCCTCGAGCGAGAAGGGGTGGTCAGGAGAGGCGATCGGGTGGTCATGGTGGCGGGGGTGCCCCCGAACGTGCAGGCCTCAACCAACCTGGTCAAGGTCCATGTGATCGGCGAGACCTCCGGCGGCCTGGGGTCCTGAGATCGCACTCTCCGGCGACACCTCCCCCTACGGGTGAGGAACTACCCTGCCGACCCTCATGGGCCAGACCGTCGTCGTCAACGAGGTGAAACAGCTCGATGACGTCCTGCTCATCGATACCGATCGGAGCTTCACAGGTCAGGACGGGGTCGTCATGACGCCGTCCAGCCGGGGTGGGAGTGTTCCCGGTCTTCTCGCCGGCCAGCTATTCGACCTTGGTCTGGGCGTCGATCACGTCTACGTGCTCCAGAACACCGTCACTGTGAGGCGTCCCGGTGGATGGGATGAGGAGAGCATGGCGGGGGTGACCTCGGTAGTCGAGAGCTTCCTGCGCTTCTACGACGAATCCTGAACCTGGTCAGGGTGCGGCGGTCGTGGGTGGTGCGGTTGTTGGAGGCGCTGTGGTGGGAGGGACACTCGTCGGAGGGGGCACTGTGGTCGGTGGAACCGTCGTCGGCGGGACCGTGGTCGTAGTCGGGCAGGCAGTGGAGGTCCCGGGGACCATGCACGGGTGCACCTCGAAAACGGCGAATCTGGGGGCGTAGCGCACCGTCCACTCCTGTTCCGAGACCACCTCGTTCTCGTCGCCGCCGAGCAGGATGCGCCGCGTCACGGTCACGCTCCAACCTCCCAGCTCGGTCTGAGTCTGGTCCTGCTGGTTGACACCAAAATCGGGGTTCGGCTCGTACCGGGGCTCTGGCGGATCGGTCTCGGCGAAGCGATCGGAGACCGATCCTTTGACGTGGAGGGCGTTGGGCCCGCCTTCGGTGTCCACCCAGGCCCGGCTCGCGCCACCGGATTGCTCGCCCTTCAGTGTTCGACCGTCGTTCTCGCCGAACATCCGCACGGTGATCGAAGTGTCGGTGTAGGTGGTGTCGATGAGGATGCCGTAATCGGTGTTGTTGCGGAACTTGAGGTCGGGGGTTCGCCAGTTGAGGGTGGCCTCGACGCCTTCGGGATAGCGGGAGAAGTAGTAGGAGTGGGGCTTGTGCTCGACGTCCTCGTAACCACCCCAGAACACGGCGTTGTACATCGTCGTCGTGAACTGGCTGACCCCGCCGCCGACCGTGTCCTCGACCTCGCCGGCGATGATGGTGCCGGCGGGGAGGTAGCCGTCCTCCAGCGTCCTCTGGCCGACATGATCGTTGAGGCTGAATGTCTGCCCGGCGCCCACGATGGTCCCGTCGACCTCGTCGGCGATCGTGTGGATGTTCACGACACGGTCCTGACAGCAGTCGTAGTAGGTGGTGAATTGCGCCACCAGATGGTTGATGTTGAGGCTCTCCAGGTCCTCGGTCGTGACCTCGGGCTCTGCGGCCTCGATGAGCGGCAGCTCCCCCGTACGCTCCGCAGTCATCGCCGCATCTGCCAGTCTCACGGCGGTCTCCTCGGCATCGATCTGGGTGCCGCTGGTGCCAGGAACAATCGAGATGCTGTCACCAGAGATCTCGAACGTTGCGTTCACCGGCTCCGCCTCGACCTGGTCTCGTATCGAGTCCAGGTAATTGTCGATCAGTTCAGGGTCGAAGGAGTTGACGATGCGTGGCTCACTCTCGGTGACCGTCTCGGATCGGAAGGACTCGGTCAACTGATCGACCGTGAACACCACATCGACGTCTTCATGGTCGAGCTGGATCGGCTCGACGAGCATTGCTTCGGCCTGATCGACAGCTCGGTCTACGTCTTCATCTGTGAGCACCGGCACGATGGTCGTTGTCGGGATCGAAGTGTGTTCTGGCTCGAGAGAGAGAAGGCTCGCCTCGACGATGGCCCGGGCCGCGGGTCGGTCGACGCCGGTGCCGACCTCGGGATAGACAGCAGTCGGGCGGCCATCCGTGAGAATCACTCCACCCGGTGAGGGGGGAAGGGCAATCACCTCGGCATCCCAGGTGTCGAACACCTCCCCGATAGCCACGTCATCTATCGAACCTCTGACCGGCACGTGCACCGTGTCGAATATGTGGCTGATCCACCAGGCGAACTCGGAGAAAACGTTGCCGTTGCGCCCCACGAGCAGCGCCTCATCGGCGATGGCCTGCTCGTTGATGTCGAGCCCGGCCTCAGGGGGCTGCATGCTGACGAACTTGCCCTCGATATTGAAGACGGCCGGCCGGCCCACGTGTTGTTCCTCCACCGCCACCAACGCGCTCAGGGCTTGCTCCTCGTCGAGACCGCCGATCTGAGTGTCGGAGACCTCCACTCGCCCCATCACCTCACCACGTGAAGCCAGGCGGGTCAGGCCGTAGGCGGTGAGTAGGAGCAGCACGAGGCCGGCCACACCCACGATGAGCGCGCCAAGCGGAGTCCTGACTGCGGAGAGATGCTTTTTCATGGAAGGCCGCCCCAAAACGACCTTTTGCCCGGGGCCAGCGATGGTAATGAGCAGTCCGCCGTTATCCGAAAATGTGACAGGACCGCTCTGTACTCTCGATTCGAGTGACGATCCGATTCCCGGAAATGGTTCATGGGGAAGCCATCAAGGTCTCGGCGTCCACCTACGTCACCTTCAAGAAATGCCCGGCCCAGGCCGGGGCGAGGCTGCAGGGGATCTATGGGCCGGAGAGCCGTCAGTCGTTCCTCGGCATCCTTGCCCATCGGATCTTCAGCCGGCATCTGACCTCGGGCTCGATCCCATCTGATGACTTCGTCCAGGCCTGCCGTGAGGAGATCGGCGGCTCGACCCTGAACAACAAGATGGCGGATCTCGAGATGCGGCCGTCCGCCCTGGCTGCCGTCATCGAAGAGGTCCGTGGCCTCTACGAGCGTTTCACCCGGCTTCCAGCGGAGGGGTTCGAAGGCTCCGAGCACAGCATCGAGGCGACAGTGGCCGAAGGTGTGGATTTGATGGGCACGGTGGATGCGGTTTACCGCGAGGAGCTCGGTGGTTTCCGCCTTGTGGACTGGAAGACCGGCGAGCTCACCGATCCCGAGGATCAGCTTCTGTTCTATGCGCTGTTGTGGCTGCTCGACAGTGGGGAGTTGCCGGCCTACGTCGAAGCGGTGTCGGTGCGGACGGGGGAGCGGTATCGAACTGTGCCGTCATCGGCAGACGCGGGGAGAGTGGCCGCCGAGGTCGCTGAGCTGGTCGATCTCCTTCGCAACGCCTGGGCGACCGGCGCCGATCTTCGTCGGACCGGTGGTCCCTGGTGCCGGTATTGCCCACTCCTCGAGGTCTGTGAGGAGGGGAAATCGGTCGGGGCGCTGCTCGACTAGCAACACCCCGACCGGATGCCGATCAGCAGCAGCGAATCCCGTCGCCGCCATCACAGCAGTTGCTGTCATCGAGAAGGATCATCATCACTCCCTTCGTATCGATGATCTTCGATACATTGATCTTGGTCGATATATCGACTAATGTCAATATGAGAATGGAATGTTGTGAACCACTTTTCGGCGGCGTCCTCGAGGAGGAGGGAGCCACGCGGACCGCTGCCATGTTTGCCGCGTTGGCGGATCCGGTCCGTCTCAGAATCGTCTCGATGTTGGGAGCGGCTCCAGAGGGGACGGCTGGTGGCTGCGAGCTCGAAGACCCGCTCGGGCTGACTCAACCAACCGTTTCCCACCATCTCCGCGTCCTGCGCCAGGCCGGCCTCGTCGTTGGAGAAAGGCGGGGCCGATGGGTCCATTACCGCGTCGTCCCGGAACGTCTCGATGAGATCAGCGACGCCCTCAGACCACCGGTTCCAGACCCCGTCTAGCTCTCTTCGAGCATCTCACGCAGGCGGGTCACTGTGTTCCAGTTGCGGGCGGTGCCGGTCACGCCGAGGATCTTCTCGAAATAGCTCAGGTCGAGCTTGGAGCGCCCCGACCCGGCGGGGCCGTATTGGACGAATATCTCCCGGCCCTCGACGGAGAACCGGTCGGCAGGTGAGCGCTCAGGGTCGAGTGCGGCCACCCGGTCGCCGGCCGGCGCGGATTCGAGGAAGACCGCATGAACCATCGTGGGGTTGATCTCCGGCCCGAGGAAGGGGTTGGCCAGGACCGTTTTCGCCATCTCATCCCGGTCCCGGACGATGACGCTGATGTTCAATCCGAAACCGTCGCTTATCGCCCCTTCGATGAGTCCGGCAACAGCATCGGAATCGCCGGACGGGGGAGTCACGATGACATTCCCGCTCTGGAGGTGAGTCCGGACCTCGCCCAAGTCCTGTTGGTCGAGCAACGATCTGAGCTCGGCCATCGGCACTCTGACCCCTCCCACGTTGACTCCGCGGAGTAGCGCAACCACACGCTCGGGAGTCTCAGGCATCGAGCTCCGCCCGGTAGTGACCTGAGCCGGGACTCATCGGGGCACGAACTCCACGATGCTCCCAATCACCACCGAGTGCGGTCGCGACCACCTCTTCGGAGTTGCTCGGTTGGGCGCCAAAGCTCGCGTCGATCGGCGTCGGTCCTTCGACGATTGTGTTGGTCAAGGCCCCGAGGCCCTCCACCATGACCGTCACCACATCTCCGGGCTCAGCAGGTCTCGACCCGGCCGGGGTCCCGGAGAGGATGACGTCCCCGGGCAACAACGTGATGGTGCGGGCCAGATCCGCCACGAGATATCCCATGTCCCATTCCATCTCGTCGGTAGACCCTTCCTGGCGGATCTCACCGTTCACATGCGTCGTGATCGTCTTCCCTCTGAATGCCCAGTCGGTCACGACCCCGGGGCCGATCGGGCACAGTGTGTCTGAGCCCTTGACCCGGAGCATCGAGCCGGCGTCGGTGTCACGGAAGTCGTGCAGCCCGAAGTCGTTGGCGATCGTGTATCCCGCGATCCGTGCCTCGGCTTCGCTGATCGAGACATTTCGACATGTCTCGCCGATGACGATGGCGATCTCCCCCTCGTAGTTGAGGTACCGGCAGCCGGCGGGCCGGACGACGGTGCCGCCGTGGGAGTTCAGCGCAGTCGTCGGCTTCTGGAAATAGGTGGGCGCCGGAGGGAGCTTCGTCATGAACTCATCCACGCGGCTGTGGTAATTGAGGTGCACGGCGATGATCTTCGACGGCTCGACCGGGGGGAGGTGGATCGCCTGCTCGGCCGGGACCCTGTGACCGTCACCCGCCACGAGCTCCTCGCCGTCTCTGACGACCTGGGTGGCTACGCCGTCGAGCAGGATTCTTCGGTGTTCCGCCATCGGGCCCCACGGTACTGAGTGGAACGCTGCGATCATGTGGGCAAATGTCCCTGAGCACCCTTCACCAGGATCCCGGTGAGGCCCACGCAGATATCACCTCACACGACACCTTCGTGCGGTCCGTGCCCCATGCCACCTTCGCCCGTATGCGCCGCGAGGAGCCGGTGGCCTGGGTCGAGGAGAGCGACGGCGAGGGCTTTTGGGCGCTGACCAAGCACGCCGACATCTCGGCGGCGAGCCGGGACTTCGGGAGATTCACCGCCTCGAGGGGGATCAGGATCGAGCAGATGGCCCCCGACGAGCTCGAGGCACGGCGCACCATGATGGAGTTCGACCCTCCGGAGCACGCCAGGCTGAGGCGGCTGGTCCAACCCGGCTTCACGCCAAAGGTGGTGGCGACCTACGAGAGCGCGTTCCGTACTCTGGCCGGGCAGGTCCTCGACCGTGTCCTCCCGCTTGGAGAGTTCGACTTCGTCACCGAGATCGCCCGGGAGCTCCCGATCAGGCTGCTCTGCCGTCTTCTAGGCGTCCCCGAGACGGACGCCCAAAAGTTGGTGGCCTGGGGGGACCAGATGATCTCCAACGCCGACCCCGAGTACACGCCGGTAGTGATCGACAAGATGGACACGGAGGAATATCGGCTCCTTCCGTTTCGATCGCCCGCTGCCCTCGAGGTCTTTCGCTATGCCGAGGAGATGGCACTGGAACGGCGAAGCAACCCGGCCGACGACATCATCACTGTGCTTCTCACCGCCGAACCGGACGGTCAGCCGTTGACGGACCTGGAGTTCAAGAACTTCTTCACCCTCATGATGGTCGCCGGGAACGAGACGACCCGGCACACCATCAGTCACGGTCTGATCTATCTCCTCGAACATCGTGACCAGCTGGTACAGCTGCGCGACGACCCGGCGCGTCTCTCGGCGCCGGCTACCGAGGAGATCCTCCGCGCATCGTCGGTGACCATGCATTTCCGGCGCACCGCCACCGAGGACGTGGTGTTGCGAGGGAGGACCATCCGGTCCGGAGACCGGGTGGTCATGTGGTACCCATCGGCGAATCACGATGAGGAGGTGTTCGACCGCCCGTTCACCTTCGACATCGGTCGCCAACCGAACGACCATCTGACTTTTGGCACGGGCCGTCACGTTTGCCTCGGCGCCTCTTTGGCCCGTCTCGAGGTGCGGGTCGTGTTCGAGGAGCTCTTGAGGCGGGTTGGCTCCATCGAGATCACCGGCCCACCCGATCGTCTTCGCTCCAACTTCATCAATGGGATCAAGCATCTCCCGGTCAGGGTGGCGACGGTCTGACGCCCCTAGACGTGGGTCAGCAAGAGTCCGATGGCGAGGGTGACCGTGGTCCAGGTGAGGAGGCGAAGTGGCTTCTCCCAGGTTTGCAGAAGTTGTCCTCGGTCCCAGGACCGCTCCCCGTCGAACACGGTCACCGCCTCGCCGGTGCGTCTTCTGACAAAACGAGCAGGGGTGCTCAAGGCCCTTTGCGCCAGGCTGAGGAGACATGCCATCGCAGCCATGACGATGACGGGCACCGTGATCGTCATGGTCTGCGCCCAGTAGCCCACCAGGAGTGGGAAGGCACCCCAGGCCAGACCAAATCCCACGTCACTGTGTAAGAACGGCCATTCCAGGGCATAGCCGACGGCGAGGAAAATGCCCGCGATCGCCCAAAGCAGGACCCAGGGTGAGACCACGAACGACCCGACCACGGCGATCGCCATCGACACCACCATGGCTCCGATGCCTACCGCCCACAACGCACGGTCCGAGATGCGCGTTCCCAGGGGCCGGCTCTTCACCTCGTCGAGGGCGTGGGCTCCCACACCGAGCCCTACGGCAAACGCAGCCAGGGTGCCGCCGAGGATGAACCAATCGAGTTCTGCGGCGAGGGCGGCTCCGATGGGGACATAAGAGAGATGCCACAACGTGTAGGGGACATGGAGGAGGGAAACGAAGTCCCCGGTGAGCGACCCGGTGGGTGCGTAGAAGGCCGGCCGCCGATCGCTCACGAGCCTTCGACCTCGAAATGCTCTGGTTTGTGTGCCCACATGACGAGACCCCCACCAAGGGAAAGGCGTTCGTACCGGACCCCGGCGAGACCGGCTCTCTCCCAGATGAGGGCGAGCCGATCTGGCGGGTAGTTGTCAGCGAAGTCCTCGATGCTCGGACCGAGGAACCTTCCTACCTCGGGCCAGCCCTTTCCAGCGAGGAGCCCGGCGACGGGCAACACGAGACGGGTATAGAGCCACCACAGTGGCCGCCAGATGCCCCGCGGCCGGCCGAATTCCACCATTCCTACGCGGCCACCCGGTCTCAGGGCACGCGTGACCTCGGTCATGCAATCGCCCACGTCTCCCACGTAGCGGAGCAGATAGCCGAAGGTCACGATATCGAAGCGGGCATCGGGAAAGGGGAGCCACTCGGCGGACGCAAGCACCCCGGTTGCGCCTCGGGCGATGGCCGGCCCCAGCATCTGGGCACTCTGGTCGAGGGACGTCACCGTCGCTCCTTCCTCCTGGAGGCGCCGGGTGATCGAGCCGGTGCCGGCGGCGATGTCGAGCGCGACATCTCCCGGGCGCGGGGCGATCGCCTTCACCATGTGCGCCCGCCAGCGACCGTCCTGTCCCATGCTGAGGATCTTTGCCCAGCGCTCGTATCCGGGCGCGAGGGGGGCGAACAGGGCCCGTGCGATGCGAGCGGGAGTGGCGGTCACGGCCGGACGGTACCGATCAGTGGGCGAGACGGGTCATCCCACCCGCGTCGTGTCCGGATGGGGCTCTGGATCCAGGAGACAGTCTGCGCTTGGTTTGGCGGACCCGGGTTCGTGGAATGGGAGGGAGATGGTCAACCGCATTCGTCTGTTCCTCTCGGGTTGGAGGCGGCGGTTTTCATCGCGGCCGCCCTCATCCATTTCGGAGTCGTCATGGATGGTTACAACGACCAGGAGGCCGGAACCGCGGAGAGCGTCCTCGCGATCGTCCTGCTGGCCGGGCTCCTGACCAGCCTCTTGCGGCCCGACTGGACGCGGCGAGCGGGCATCCTGGTCCAGGGTTTCGCCTTGGTCGGCACTTTTGTCGGCCTGACCTCCTCGTCACCCTTGGCCCCGCACCCTTCTCGACATCTCCATCCACGTCGTCATGGTGGCCCTGCTCGTGAGCGGTCTCGTCGTCACGGTGCGCACACCCGCGACGTTTCAGGGCATGTCACATTGGGTAACTGACACCGCGAACAGGAGGTAGTCGTGCAAACCATTCATGAAGTCATGACGAGGGACCCGCTGACAGTCGACGAGGGCGCCCCCGTCAGCGAGGCGGCGCGCGTGATGCGTGAGGCCAATATCGGCGACGTTCTCGTCACCCGCCCCGACGGGACGGTGTGTGGGATCGTCACCGATCGCGATCTTGCATTGAACGTGGTCGCCGAGGGAAAGGACCCCGCTTCGATGGTGGTTCGTGACGTCTGCAATCACTCGGTCGAGTCCGTCGAGTCGAGTGATCCGGTCGGCAAAGCGGTCAAGATGATGAGCGGGCAGGCCATCCGTCGGCTCCCGGTGATAGATGATGGCCGCCTCGTGGGCATCGTCACGCTGGGGGACCTCGCCATGGAGCGCGACCCGGGGTCGGCGCTCGCCAGCATCAGCGAAGCCCCGCCCAACAACTGACCCGGACCTCCGCCGGGTTCAGCCGACCAGGGTCTTCTCGATCACGTCGATGGCATGATCGAGGTGATCACGAGTCGTGCGGCGATTGAGGATGGCGAACCGGAGCACGAAACGCTCGGCAATGGTGGTTGGGGAGAGATGGACCACCCGTTCCCTGTTGATTGTCTCCAACGCCAGACGGCCCAGGGCGTCGTCCTCGAATCGGAACGCCACGACCGATAGGTCGGGCTTCCACGGTATCTCGAGGCCGTCGATGCCAAGCAGTCTTTGATAGGCGTGTTCGGCAAGGTCGAGGCTGGTGTCGAGAGCGTCCCGGAACGGGCCTACACCGTGGAGATGCAACGGGAGCCACATCTGCATGGCGCGGAACGGCCGGCTCAATTCCGGGCCGAGCGAGGCGATGTCCCTGATGCCCGAATCGTGCTCTTCCTCTCGCAGATAGGCGCCGCGGCCCTGGTTGGCGTCGATCAGGTGGGATTCGTCGCGCACCAGCAGGGCGCCGACGCCGAACGGGACGGACAGACCCTTGTGCGGATCGATAGCGATCGAGTCTGCCTGCTCGATCCCGGGCAGGACGGCATGGCCCCGCTCCGTCAACTGGAAGAAGCCGCCATAGGCGGCGTCGACATGAAGCCAGAGCCTCTCGTTGGCGGCGATCCCGGCGAGAGCGGGAAGCGGGTCGACAGTCCCGGTGTCGGTGGTCCCGGCCGATCCGACGACGAGGAACGGGTTACGTCCGGCACCCCGATCTTCGGCGATGGCTGCCGAAAGGGCATCAGGGTCCATCCTCAGATCGCTGTCGATTCCGACTTCTCGGATCTGGTCCTTTCTGAAGCCGGCGATTCGGGCTGCCTTCTCGATCGAGTGATGGGTGTGACGGGTTACGTAGATGACACCCTTGGTGAACTCATCCCCGAGCCTGGCCGTGCGAGCGGCGACCACACCGGTCAGGTTGGCCATCGAGCCACCCGACACGATGACGCCGGAAGCCGATTCACCCATGTCGAAGAGGGACGCCATCCAACGCACCATCCCGTGCTCGATGGCGCTCATGCCCGGTGCGGCACCCGAGACTCCCGTGTAGCGATTGAGCCCGGCCGCGAGAAACTCGGCCAGTGCCGCCGTGTAAAGGCCCGCGTTGGGGATGTACGAGAGGTGCCCACCGGACGGGTGGAACACGCCGGAGCGCCCTGCTTCCTCGACGTCGGCCAGGATCGCATCGAGGGAGCGGCCGTCGTCGGTGGGCGGGGCCATCAGACGTGCCGCCAGGTCGTCATCCAATTCGACGCCAGAGGCCGGCATCGTGTCGGCCCGGTCGAACCAGTCCTGGAGGACGCCGAGGACGCTCTCAGCCAACTCGGCGCGTTCCTGGTGCCCCGGCTCGAGGTGTCCCGACATCGGGGTCAAAGGTAGCCCGGATAGATGTCTTCGCCACCTCGAATCGGCGCATATAAAATCACGCGATCTACAGCTTGCAGACGATCTGATGTCAGGTTTCCTCTTCCCTCGCACTCCCAGTGGGCGCTCCTCTCTCATTCCGCCTCCGCCCTGGCATTACTCGGGCGAGATGCTCACCGTCGAGTACCGCACCGACCCCGAGCGGGTGGCGGAGCTCCTCCCCGATGGAGTCGAGCTTGCCCCCGAGGATCCGGGAGCAGTGGCACTGATCTGGGCCGATTGGCAGAGCTGCGGCTCCACTTTCGAGGAAGTCCTCGACCCGGTGCGCTCTCAATACAAGGAGTGCTTCGCTGTGATCCGATGCTCGTGGGGCGGAGAGACCTGGAGCCGATGCGTGTTTATCTGGGTCGACAAGGATTTTGCTTTGGTGCGCGGTTATCACCAGGGCTACCCCAAGAAGCTGGGCAGCATTTGGATGACCCGCCCCATCACCGTGGGAAATGCAGGGCCCAGACTCGAGTCAGGAGGGCGTTTCGGTGCGACCCTGGCGGCGGCGGACCGGCGTCTGGCCAGGGCCGTGGTCACGCTGGAGGCGCCCGGGCCGAGTCCCGGGTTCGTAAACGGGCATCAGATGCTCCACAATCGATGGTGGCCTGCGATCGAATCCGATGGCACAGAGTCGCTCGACGAGTTGGTGACCATGCAGGGCTATGACGGCGAGATCGGAGACGTCTGGAGCGGCTCAGCCGAGCTCGAGCTACTCCAGTCACCCGCCGACGAGTTGTCTCTGCTGGCGCCTTTGGAGGTCATCGCCGGCTACTACCACCGGGTTGGTGTTTCATGGAAAGGCGGCACGACACTGCGCCGCAAGGTGCCGATGGAGGTTGATGGCCAATGACAGCGATCCTCGATGAGCTCAAAGAACACGGGAAGACCGGTCTCTACATCGGTGGCTCCTGGTCCTCCGGCGCCGGTGAGCTGCCCGTCGTCGACCCTGCCACCGAAGACGTCTTGGTCGATGTCGGCCTCGCCGAAGCCAGTCACGCTGCGGATGCGGTCGATGCGGCCGCCGACGCCCTGGGCCCATGGTCGGCCACGGCGCCCCGTGATCGAGCCGAGGTCCTCCGCCGAACCTTCGAGGCGATGCGCGAGCGCGAAGACACCTTGGCCGAGCTGATAGTCCTCGAGAATGGCAAGGCGTTCCCGGATGCTCTCGGTGAGGTGCGCTACGCCGCCGAGTTCTTCCGCTGGTTCTCCGAGGAAGCTCCCCGTATCGGAGGAGAGGTTCGACTCGCTCCGGCCGGAGACAAGCGGATCATGACGGTTCTACAGCCGGTGGGGGTCAGCGTGATGATCACTCCCTGGAACTTCCCTGCGGCCATGGCGACACGCAAGATAGGGCCAGCCCTCGCCGCCGGGTGCACCGCGATCGTCAAGCCGGCCTCGGACACTCCTCTGACCACGCTCGCAGTGGTCCATCTCATGGAGGAGGCGGGGCTGCCGCCAGGGGTGGTCAACGTCGTCGTCGCTCGGGGATCGTCGGGGGTGATCGAGCAGATGCTGCATGACCCCAGGGTGCGCAAGCTGTCGTTCACCGGGTCGACGGAAGTCGGCCAAACGCTGCTCAAGGTCGCCGCAGACCAGGTGCTGAATGTGTCGATGGAGCTCGGCGGCAACGCGCCATTCATCGTGTTCGAGGACGCCGATCTCGACGCGGCATTGGAAGGGGCGATGGTGGCCAAGATGCGCAACGCCGGAGAGGCATGCACCGCGGCCAACCGATTCCTGGTCCATTCGTCGATCGCAGAGAAATTCACTTCGATGCTGGCCGGCGCGATGGGGGCGATGAAGGTCGGTCCGGGGATAGACCGGGCCAACCAGGTTGGCCCCATGATCAACGAGCGATCACGCGACGACATAGCCAAGATGGTCCAGGAGGCGGTCGACTCGGGGGCAGGTGTCGCGGTGGGAGCGTCGGTACCCGACCGCACGGGCTACTTCTACGAGCCCACCGTGCTGTCTGGAGTCTCTCCTGACGCCGCCATCCTCGACCAGGAGATCTTCGGGCCCGTGGCGCCGGTGGTCCTCTTCGACAACGACGATGAGGCCATCTCCATGGCCAACGACACGGTCCACGGCTTGATCGCCTACGTCTACACCGGCGATCTGGGCCGTGGCCTCCGAACGGCGGAAGCCCTCGAATCGGGGATGGTCGGGCTCAACCGCGGGCTGGTCTCTGACCCGGCTGCCCCCTTCGGTGGCGTCAAGCAATCCGGGATCGGCCGCGAAGGCAGCCATGAAGGCATCGAGGAGTTCCTCGAGACCAAATACATCGCCACCAGCTGGTAACGCGTACCTGAGGTACGTAGGCCCAATAGTGGGCCTACGACGACACGAAAGTACGGGCGTCTCATTCTCTGTCCGAGAAGGCCCGGATATGGGCCTGCGTACCTCAGGTAACGGTGCCCTGGCTGATCTGGATGGTCTTGAGGTCGGAGTGGAAGTCGAGGGCATAGTCGCCGCCCTCCCGTCCTATACCCGAGATGCCGATGCCGCCGAAGGGAGCGGTCAGGTCGCGGACCAGGTAGGTGTTGACCCAGATCGTCCCGGCCCTGATGCCCCGACTCACTCGCTCGGCGCGCGCCTCGCTGCCGGTGTACACGATCCCGGATAGGCCATACGAGGTCGAATTGGCCAACACGACCGCTTCCTCCTCGTTGGAGAAGGTCTGGTAGGTGAGGACCGGGCCGAACACCTCGCGCTGGACGATCTCTGATTCGTTGTCTACTGGCTCGATCAGCGTCGGCTCGTACCAAAGCCCGTCCTGCTTCCATTTCTCCCCGCCCCGCAACACCCGGTCCCCGTGCCGTCGTGCCCTTTCCACGAAT
>Ga0105092_10000777_pt1 | contig 16871 bp, 13 predicted proteins | sample PPLLak2March2015_FD_87021 | JGI IMG/M metagenome (GOLD analysis project Ga0105092, IMG submission 87021) | Freshwater sediment microbial communities from Prairie Pothole Lake near Jamestown, North Dakota, USA - PPLs Lake P7 Core (1) Depth... | ecosystem: Environmental > Aquatic > Freshwater >... | reverse complement strand
CTGTTCGGAGGAATCAAAGTCGGCCAGGTGACCGCGGTCCGGCCCTCGTCCGCGGATCCAACCCAAATCGAGATCCTGTTCGATGTAAAGTCCGGGACTCCCATGAACCAGGAATCAACCGCGCGGGTCGGGACTGTGAGCATGATGAGCAGCCCTGCGCTGTCTATCACCACCGGAAGCAACGAAGCCCGCCGCCTCGGCGCGGGGGAGACGGTACCCTCGGAAGAGGCGGTAAGCCTGGAGGAAGTCACGCTGCGACTCGCGACGGTTGCGGAATCGGCGAATACCCTGGTAACCGAACTGGAGAAGCAGATCCCTGGTCTGATCGGCGAGGCCAAGGCTTTTCTCGCCAATCTGAACACGATCACAGGCGAGCGGAACCAGAAGCAGATCGAACAAATCCTGGCGGAAATCAATGCTCTCTTGAGTCGTGAGTCCCCGAAAATCGCCGAGATAACCGATCAGGTTTCCCTGTTGACACAACACGCGGACTCGGTCGTCCTATCCTTCCAGCCGGTCGCTGGCAATATTGACAAGACGATCACGAACGCGAACAACACGATCGGCGCCCTGCGGGAACCGCTCACGAAGGATCTAGCCGAGCTGGAACGGACCATAGTCGAGGCGCGGGCGCTCCTGACCAGCATGCAAAGGGTGGTCAACACCAATGAAGAAGACATCGAGGAGACCGTGCGAAACCTGCGTTCCACGTCCGAGAATGTCCGCGCGCTCAGCGAGTCGCTCAAGCAGCACCCGTGGAGTCTCGTACGCACGAAGCAGCCCCCTGATCGGAAGGTTCCACAATGAGAAGAATTAGTAGGTTCTCAAGTCTCTTCGCAGTCGCGCTTGGCGGAATCTTTGTGCTTGTCGGCTGCGGGGTCCGCTATCCGAAGAACTATGTTCTGAATTTTCCGCCGCCGACTTGCGGGGGTTCGCTGCCAGGTCGCGCCCTGGGCCCGCTTGCTGTTCGTGAATTCAGGAGTCTCGATCACCTCTCCGAAGGCCGGATCGTCTATCGCCCAAGTCCAGAGGAAGTCGGGTTTTACGAATACCATCGCTGGGCGGTGAGCCCGCGGGAAGCTATCACCCAATTCATGACTGAAACGGTTCGGGCCGACTCGCTCTTCAAGAGTGTTACGGCTTACGAACGGGGTACCGAGGCCGCCTACGTGCTAAGCGGCAAGATCGAGCAGTTGGAGGAAGTTGACCACGGCCGGGATGTCGGCGCTGTCTGCACGATCTCGGCCGAGCTCCGTGATGTTCGAAGCGGCCAGATTGTCTGGAGTCAGACGGCATCTGCAACGGTTCCGGTCGAGAAGCGAAATGTGGCGGGCGTCGTCAGCAGCCTCTCAGCCGCTGCCCGGGCTACGGTTGACCGCCTGGCTCACTCGATGAGAGCCCAACTGGCCTCGGGGCGGGCCCATCAGTGAAGTGTTACAGCAATGTCTGAAACTGTTCGCAAAGTGACCGAAAAGCACCAGGCCTTCTACGAGGTGGTGCCCTACTACATTGTAGTGGGGGAACGACCGCGCGGAACGAGGGCCGGCAAGCGCAGAGTTCTGGCCGGCTTTGATGTCGACCTCTACGGTACCAGGACCCGGCATGAGCACCAGACAGAGGATTATTCGATGGTCTATGAGGTCCTGAAGAGGATGGTGGAGAAGGTTTCGCTTCACACCGGAGATTCATGCTCCATTGAGTTTATTCCGTCGGGGTCGGCCGTCTTCCTTAACGCTAAAAGTGCTTTGCAGGCAACGCTGCGGATCAGGATCACGCATGGAAGGGGACTTGACCAGCCTGCCGGTGCGCCGGAAGAACGCACGCTGAAGGAGATCGAGGAGCAGCTCCATGATCTGGGTATAACCCACGGCAGACAGAAGGCATAAAATTGGACACTACCGGGGGCAGGCAAGCCCAAACGTTCTTAGGAAAGATGGAAAGTCCAAACCAGCCGGTCATGTTTGCAGAAAAGGGGTTGACTCCCCGGTTTCTTCTCCTATAAGATATGACTGACCAGTCAGTCATATCTTTGATTCCCCCGAGAACAAATCGGGGGGCTGGCATTAGAGTCTGGGGACTTTTCTACTTGACTTCAGTGACTGACTGGTCAGTCGGATATCGGATGAAGGAGTCGCTTCCATGTCGCTTGCGAAATTAAGACGTTCCGCTGTTGGTGCACTGCTGGTGGTTGGCCTGCTTGAGCCCGGCTGCAAGTCGGCCACCGCCCCGCCTCCTGTGCTCGGCCCTGCAGAGGTCGCGGTCGTGACCATTCAGCCGGAGCGAACCATGCTGACCACCCAGTTGCCGGGGCGGACTTCCGCCTACCTGGTCGCCGAAATTCGTCCCCAGGTGAACGGCCTGATCCAAAGCCGGGAATTCCAGGAAGGGGCCTTCGTGAAGGCTGGACAGCTTTTGTACCAGATTGACCCCGCTCCCTACGAGGCAGCCTACAACCAGGCTAGAGCCGCTGTGGCGACAGCCGAAGCGGACCTGATTACGGCACAGGCGAACCTCCCGGCGATACGAGCGCGAGAGGCACGCTTCAAAGGCTTGGTCGCCATCCGAGCGGTCGGGCAGCAGGATTACGACGACGCCGCAGCTGCCTTGCGCCAAGCGGAAGCCAATATCGAGACTCGAAAAAGGATTGTGGAATCCGCTCGGGCGGCTGTCGAGACAACCCGGATCAACTTGTCGTATACGCCCATCAAATCGCCTATATCCGGCCGGATCGGGGTATCGAACATCACTGTGGGGGCTCTGGCCACTGCCTATCAGCCGACCGCTCTCGCCGTCGTGCAACAGTTGGATCCAATCTACGTCGACGTCACTCAGGCCAGTGCCGACCTCCTGTCGCTGCGCCGGCGTCTTCAAAGTGGGCAAATCAAACGGAACGGGGCGACTTCGAACAGCGTGCAACTCCTTTTGGAGGACGGGACACCATACCCGTTCAAAGGCACGCTGCAGTTCCAGGATGTGACCGTAGACCCCGCGACCGGGTCGGTTCAGGTCCGGATGGTTTTCCCGAACCCGCGCAACGTGCTTCTCCCCGGCATGTTTGTGCGCGCGCTGGTCGAGGAGGGCGTCAATGAAAATGCCCTCCTCGTACCGCAACAGGGGGTCACGCGTGATGTGAAAGGCAATGCAGTTGCGTTAGTCGTGGGCAAGGACGAGAAGGTCGAGCAGAGGATGCTGACCGTGGACCGCGCGATTGGTGACAAGTGGCTCGTCACCGGCGGCCTGGTTGTCGGAGACAGGGTCATCGTGGACGGTCTCCAGAGAGTTCGGCCGGGTACAACCGTTCACGCCGTTCCTTATGGGGTGCCTGCACCGAAGGGCGGATCCCCGGCTGAGGCCCAGGACAAGATTCTGTCGAGCAATAAGGGGGGAATCCATGTCTAGGTTTTTTCTTGACCGTCCGGTCTTCGCCTGGGTTATCGCCATCGCGATGATGCTAGGTGGGAGTCTCGCGATCTATTTCCTCCCCATTTCGCAATATCCGCCGATCGCCCCACCCTCGATCAGGATCTCGGCGTCCTATCCGGGCGCGTCAGCGAAAACGGTCGAGGACAGCGTCGTCCAGATGATCGAGCAGAAGATGACGGGCCTCGACAAAATGCTGTATATGTACTCGACGAGTGACTCGTCGGGCAGCGGCTCGCTGGAACTGACTTTTGCCCCCGGGACAGACCCCGACCTCGCCTGGTCGAAAGTCCAGAACAAGCTCCAGCTCGCCCTTCCGACCTTGCCGGAGGTCGTGCAACGGCGAGGCTTGAGCGTCAGCAAGTCGACGCGTAACTACTTGATTGTCGTCGGCCTCGTGTCCGAGGACGGCAGTATGGACATGGCCGACCTCATGGATTACGCCATATCGAAGATTGAGTCGGTCATCGCCCGAGTGCCGGGAGTGGGCGAAGTAGAAATTTTCGGCACCGGCTATTCCATGAGGATCTGGCTGGACCCCGACAAGCTCACGAAGTACGGCATGACGTCCGACGACGTCGTGACTGCAATCAAGGCCTACAACGTTGAGATTTCGGCTGGCCAGCTGGGCGGAGCACCGGCGGTGCCGGGCCAGCGGATGAATGCGTCGATCCTCGTTCAATCCTTGCTGGTCACCCCGGAAGAATTCGCTAACGTCCCCCTTCGCACCGACCGGGGCGGGTCGGTCGTACGCGTACGTGACGTGGGGAGGACTGAGCTCGGGACAGAGATGCCTGACATCCGGATCTTCTATAACGGGAAGCCAGCAAGCGCACTTGCCATCCGACAGGAGGCGGGTGCGAACGCGCTTGACACTGCCGATGCCGTCAAGGCCAAGATGGCTGAGCTCTCAAGGTACTTCCCTGCGGGGATGAAGGTCATCTATCCCTACGACACGACCCCCTTCATCCGGGTGGCAATCAACGAAGTGCTCAGGACCCTGATTGAGGCGATCGTCCTGGTCTTTCTGGTCATGTACCTCTTCCTCGGGAACCTGCGGGCGACGCTCGTTCCGACGATTGCAGTACCGGTCGTCATCCTGGGCACCTTCGGCGTTCTCGGTGTCCTCGGTTACTCTATCAACATGCTGACGATGTTCGCCATGGTCCTCGCCATCGGCCTGCTCGTCGATGATGCCATCGTTGTTGTGGAAAACGTCGAGCGGGTGATGAGCGAAGAAGGGCTTCCCCCCTGGGAAGCGACCAGGAAGTCGATGGGGGAGATCCAGAGCGCCCTGGTGGGCATCGGCCTTGTTCTCTCCGCAGTGTTTGGACCGATGATTTTCTTCCCTGGGTCAACCGGGGTCATTTACCGCCAGTTCTCGGTCACCGTCATCGCTTCGATGATGCTTTCTGTCATCGTTGCCCTCATCCTCACGCCGGTGCTCTGCGCCTCGCTGTTGAGACCAGTCGAGAGGGGGCACGAGGCGGCTGAAACTGGTCTCCCCCTTCTGCGGCCGTTTTTCCTGTGGTTCGACCGGGTCTTTTACCGGGTGCGAGGTGGTTATACCGGAGCTGTCGGATACATCCTTGGAAGGAGACTGCGTTTCCTGGCCGTTTTCGTATTGCTCGTCGTCGCCATGGGGGTTCTCTACATGCGGATGCCGACAGGGTATCTCCCCGATGAGGACCAGGGTGTTCTGATGACGATGGTCCAGCTGCCGGCGGGCTCGACTATCGAGCAGACCGAGGCGGTCCTGAGACAAATACAGCAACATTACCTCGTGGACCAGAAGGACGCGGTCGAGTCCTGCCTCGCTGCCGGTGGTACAGGGTTCTCCGGCCGAGGTCAGAACCAGGGAATGTGTTTCGTCAAGCTAAAGGACTGGGATCTCCGCGATAGGCCGGGCCTGCAGGCGAAGGATGTGGCTGCTAGAGCCACGAGAGCGTTCGCGAGCATCCGGGGCGCGACCATCTATGCATTCCCGCCTCCGGCAGTCACGGAGCTGGGTGTTGCCACAGGTTTTGATCTCATGCTTCAGGATCGGGGTGATCTTGGTCATGAGGGCCTCACCCAGGCGCGTAACCAGCTCCTGGGAATGGCCGCCCAGGACCCACGCCTGGCCCGGGTCAGGCCGAACGGAATGGAGGACGTCCCGCAGTACAAACTGGACATTGACTGGGAAAGGGCCGGGGCGCTCGGTGTCCCCGTCAACTCGGTTCAGAGTTACGTGTCGACCGCCTTTGGTTCTTCCTACATTAACAACTTCGTCCAGGGCGGGCGGGTCAAGCGTGTGTACACGCAGAGCGACGCACCGTTCCGGATGCTCCCAGGCGATCTGAATCGGCTGTATGTCCGGAACGAAAGCCGTGGCTTGGTCCCCCTGTCGGCCCTTGCCTCTGGGCGCTGGGTCTATGGCTCGCCAAGGCTTGAGCGGTACAACGCCTTCCCGGCGATGAACATCCAGGGAGAGCCGAGTCCCGGGCACAGTACCGGTGAGGCCATGCAGGCTATGGAAGAAATTGTTGAGAAGCTCCCGCGCGATGTCGGCTCTCAGTGGACCGGGCTCTCTTACCAGCAGCGCATGTCGGAGTCGCAGGCCGGGTTGCTTTATACCTTCTCGGTCATTGTGATTTTCCTGGTTCTCGCCGCCCTATACGAGAGCTGGAGCGTGCCCATCTCGATCCTGCTGGCCCTGCCGCTCGGGGTCACCGGCGGAGTGCTAGCCTCATCGCTGCGCGACCTGCCTAACGACGTCTATTTCCAAATCGGCTTGCTCACCGTGCTCGGGCTGACGACCAAGAATGCCATCCTGATCGTCCAGTTTGCCAAGGGGCACATGGAGCAGGGGATAGGTTTGATCGAGGCCACCATCCAGGCAGCCAAACTCCGATTACGCCCGATTGTTATGACGTCGCTGGCCTTCGGTTTTGGCGTTCTCCCGCTCGCTGCCGCTTCGGGGGCGGGCGCGGCGGCGCAAATCGCGATTGGGACGAGCGTCCTCGGAGGAATGATCACCGCAACGTTCCTGGCGATCTTCTTCATCCCGTTGTTTTACGTGATCGTGGTTCGCATCTTTGGGGAAAAGAAAGCTCGGCACGTCGAGCCGGCGGCCCAGACCGCCAGCCCCTCGGAGGGACTGTAATATGTACCGCAAACTTCTTCTCGCCGGGTTGGCTCTGTTGCTGACCGGGTGCCCCCGACCACAGACGTACAAACGGCCTGAACCGCCGGTGCCTACGGTGTGGCCGCAGAGCGCCCCAGACCGTGCGGGTCCCCCCGCTGGTCCTGCAGTCAAATGGCGGGAGTTTTTCACCGACGGACGCCTTCAGTCCGTTATCGATATGGCCCTCGCGAACAACCGTGACCTGCGGATGGCCACGCTTAACGTGGAAAGGGTTGAGAACTTCTACCGAATTCAGCGGGCCGAGCGCTATCCGGCGGTCAACGCGGCAGCTAACGGACAGTTCTACCGGGTTCCTGAAAAGATGTCGTCGACCGGGGAGGCCGAGACGGTCTCGCAATATGACATCAGCGTGGGAGTCACCTCCTGGGAACTCGACCTTTTTGGGCGGATCCGAAGCCTGACGACCGCTGCTCTCGAGCAATACCTGGCCACCCAGCAAGCCCAGGCTGCCACGCAGATCTCGCTGGTCGGCGCGGTAGCTCATACTTACCTGGCGCTGGCTTCCGACCGGGAAAATCTGCGGCTGGCGCAGTCGACGTTCGATGCGCAACGGCAGTCGTACGAGCTGATTCTCCGTTCCCGAGATTTGGGCGTTTCGAACGACCTCGAGCTTCGGCAGGCCGAGACCCAAGTGGAGGCCGCGCGGGTGGATATCGCCCGGTACAACGGCCAGATTGCCTTGGACCGGAATGCGTTGAATCTCCTGGTCGGCGCCCCTGTTCCTGAGAACTTGCTGCCTGCCGACCTCGATTCGGTCGCGCCCCTGAAGGATATCTCCGCCAGCCTGCCCTCCGACGTCCTGCTCCGACGGCCAGACATTCTCCTGGCGGAACACGAGCTGAAGGCCGCGTATGCAAACATCGGCGCGGCTCGCGCCAACTTCTTCCCCCGAATTTCGCTCACAGGAGCGGGCGGCATAACGAGCAGTCACCTGTCGGACCTATTCGAACCGGGGGCCGGAGCGTGGAGGTTCGTTCCGCAGGTGGTACTGCCTATCTTCGATTACGGGGCGCGCAAAGCCAATTACCGGGTGTCAGAGGTCGACCGAGATCTCGCTGTGGCGGATTACGAGAGGGCAATCCAGTCGGCCTTTCAGGAGGTGAGCGACGCGCTGGCGCTGCGATCGCGACTCGTCGAACAGCAGAGAGCACAGGAGTCGCTGGTAAACGCTTCGCAGGAGACCTACCGTCTTTCGGAGGCGCGCTACGAGGCCGGGGTAGACAGCTACCTGAGCGTTCTGGTGGCCCAGCGTTCGCTTTATGCCGCCCAGCAGGGCCTGCTCGGGGTCCGATTGGCTCGCCTGAGCAATCTCGTTGATCTGTACAAAGTCCTGGGGGGAGGCGCCTGAGAAGTTATGGAAATAGAAAAGCGATTACATAAGAACCGAAAGGCAAAAACGGCCAAAAAAGGGTTGACAGCGACTGGACCTCGCTCTAGAATGAAAACTGTGACTGACCAGTCAGTCAATGGAGGGACGAAAGCTCACATGCAGACGGAATCGTCGTCCAAACGAGAGCAGATCCTGAATGCGGCAGTTGTTGTTTTCTCAACCCGAGGTTACCGGGCGACTCTCGTTGATGAGATTGCCCAAAAAGCCGGAGTAGCCAAAGGAACTCTCTACCTGTACTTCAAATCGAAGGAGGAGATGTACCTCGAGGCCTTTCGGGAGAACGTCGAAAGACTCCATGAACAGACTCTTGAGCGGATCGAGAACGCGCGCTCGACCTGGGACAAGATCAAAGCCTTCGTGATCGTGCGACTGGAGTTCGGAGAGACCCACAAGGATTTTCTTCGGATCTATCTGTCGGAGTTTGTGGGCACGCTGATGGGTAGGGGAGCTTGGTCGGAACAGCTCAGGGCGATGCTTCAACGCGAATCCGATCTCTTGCGCGACCTTTTTCGAAAGGGGATCGAGGCTGGCGAAGTCCGTGACGTTCCCGTCGAACAGCTCGTTTCCATGCTGCACTACACCGTCGGTGGCATCATGACGAGCCGGGTGACTGAAATCCGGCTCACGGAAGTCCAACTAGATCCGGACATGATTGTGGAGCTGTTGCGGAAGGGACTCGGACCGCCCGAACGATAACCAGGGAGAATCATTTCCAGTGTCTTCTTTGGATGGTCTATGACTGACCAGTCAGTCATTGCTGAGGCGGCAAGAACCGGTGTCGGAGCAGATACACCCGCCGTTCCTCCATTTGGTGTACTTGTTACGCGCGCTCGGAGTCGCATGGCGTCGCTCCCCGATGACGTCTTTTGTCACCTGCCGTGCGGCTCCGGGCGCTACAGGCCGGGCTGAGGTATTGCTTATGTCTGACAATTTGACGGTAGACATCCGGCCGGCGCGTCCGGAGAAAAGGCCGACTCGCAAAGCGAAGATCACGGGACGCGCGGCCGGCACCTCTAGGAGCCGGATGCCGGGAGCTGACCGGCGGGCTTCCATCCTGGAAGCGACCGCACCGATCTTCGCCGAACGGGGTTTCTACGGGGCGACTACCCGTGACTTGCGATCAGCGGCCGGGATCACCCAGCCGACCGTCTACCTATATTTTCAAGACAAGCAGGGCCTCTACCGGGCGGTCCTGGAGAAGCAGGCTCAAGAGGTCCTGACCGCACTCCTCGATGCCTCAAAACCTGAGTCGCGCGAGCGGGATGAAACGACCTTTCTAGCCGGCCTCGCCGACCTGTTACTGGGGTGGATAGAAGGCGACCAGACTGCACTGCGGCTGTTTCTCTACGGGGCGCTCGACCAAGAGGCAGGGTCCAGGACCCTCTTGTGCCTGCACGCCTTCCTTACCCGGCAGGTCCAAAGTCGACTAGCGGCCGGTCATAAGGACGACATCGAGCGCACTCTTCTCGCTCAGTGCTTTGTCGGCTTGATCTTCCATTTCGGTTTGCTGCACACACTGGAAGGGAAGTGGCCATCGGGTGTTTCGCGCGAACAAATCGTCAACACGGTAGTTCACATGGTCTTGGCTAGTACCGCGCCTGGCGCGATACGTCGAGACTGATAGGTTGAAACGGACTTGGGAGGCGCCCGGTCGCGAAGGCCTGCGGAGCTTCGCGTTTAAAGGAAAGGAGGAGTGCAGGTGGGCGCCTCCCACTCTTCGCCCTCAAGGTTCGGGCCCCTGGAGCACGGTCGCGATGGAGAACGAGCTCTGAGTGTTTAGCAGCTGAGTCCTGGCGCCGGCGAGGCGGGAACCTAAAGGAGGAATACACCCGCTTGGCTCTCCGGCTGCCAGTGGTCCGCCCCGTGCCGCTTCGGCCGGCATCCTGTGGTTCGCAATAGGAAGCGGCCGGATCAGCAGGCTATTCGCCTGCTGGCCAAGTTACCCGGATCAGCGAAGCTGAGCGTGAGCAGCCATCCGAGCCGGACCGGGGAACATGTTCGGCGACTCGGTTGATGCCGGATTCCATGAGGTCGCTTGAAGGTTAAGCGTCGGACAGCATCAGCCCCGTACTTAGACGGCAGTCTTCCCCCACTGCCGTCTGGGGGCGGACCAGCAACGTCGGATCTAGGCCTTTAGTGAATGGAGTGAGCGTTATGTTAAGAGAGTCTGAATTCGCAAACATCGGAACGAAAGAAGCAGCGAGACTCCGTACGACCGGCCTCGTTGGCTTGGCTTGCGCGATGGCGCTTGGCATGGCGACGATTTATTACCAACTGGCGTGGTGGGTGCGCCCCGTGCTCTTCTTCACGTTTTGGTCGGGCGCCGCACTGCTGCTGCAGGCAAAAGCACACACCTCGATCGTGCTCGCCGCTCGCCGGTTGCGTAGGATCGACGGCAGAGAAGAGCCGGAACTCTATGTGATCACGCTTCGGGAACAGGCCAGACTGATCCAGAAACGGAGTCTCTTCGTGGCAGCCTTGGTCGTCACTGTCGTGACGATGTGCAGCTAACCGTCGTACTTGTGACCTTCAGCCGGCCGTTCTTGCTAGGACTCGAATGATCTTCAGCCGCGCGGCAGGGACCCCGGGCCGGCAAGCCGGAATGTTCGCGGCAATAACGGTGAAAACAATGTCTATGGAACCTCTGCCTCGTATTCAGCCTGAGAGAGAAGATTCTTCTCGATTTGACGAGACGCCTAATCTGGTTCTGCTGCCGGATCCGCGGCGCGCTGGACTCATATCAGTTGATGAACAGCAATCCCTGCCCGAACCGACAATTCGGATGCCTGAGGCCAAGTCACGGCTGATGTCCAACAAGGAATACAATGCCCTGAATCGGACCAGGAATGTTCGTGCCTGGCTGATTCCTTATGTCACTTCTCGATGCCATCCTCGGAAGTTCCGGCCCGTCCTTTCGTACCTTTTCACCGATTGGAGATGTAACCTCGATTGTCATTATTGCTGGGCCTATAACGACAAAGTACCGGGAATGACCGAGGATACAGCCAAACGGTCCTTGGATTGGCTGCATTCCGTCGGGTGTCGGGTTGCGGCGATCATGGGCGGAGAACCACTGATCCGTCCCCAGTTCATCCGGAAACTGGTCAACTACGGCTCCCAAAAGGGCTTCTTCATGTACCTCCCTACGAACGGCCGGTTAATGAAGCCTGAGATCATTGATCAGATTGGCGACGCCGGGGTCGCCGTATGGAACCTGGCCGTCGACGCTGTTCGCCTGAAACCTGGGCTCCCCAAGGCGCTCGACCCCATCCGTCCGCAGTTTGAGTACCTCATCCGGATGCAAAGGCATTACGGGTTCATGGCTTTTCTCAATATCAACATTTGTCGAAACAATCTCGAGGATGTGAAGGAGTTGACCGAAATCGCGCGTGACCACGGGATCGCGACCGACTATCACATCAACGAGCCACCCATGATGACCCAGACTCAGTTCAAGCACCTGGAGAACAACCCGACCTTTCTCCGCCCGGAAGATTTCCCGGCGGTAGACGATTTGCTCGACTATCTCAGTGACAAGAACCGGTCCGGGTACAAGATGGTGAATTCGTGCCAGCACTTTGCGGACATGAAAGAGTTCATGCGGGGACGGGTCGAGCCCTGGGCCTGCAGGGCAGGCCATAATACCTCCCTGATAAGGACTGATGGGACGCTAGCGCCCTGTTTTTCGCTGTATTCGTCGACTTTCGGTTGGGGTGTTATCGAAGCCCCGGAATTCGATCGCCGTCAGCTCGAGGAAATGAAGAAGTCGTGCAACCGACATTGCCTTTCCACCTGTCAGCACACGGTTGGGTACGCCTATAGCGCCTGGCGCGTGGTCAAGTGGCTTGGCAAGCAAGCGGCCCGTGGTTTCCAGGGGGTGACGGGGAGTTTTTAGTGTCCTAACCATCGATGACGACTGACGAGCTGGTATCAGAACTAGTTCGCAACGGCATAGATGTAGTTTCAGCGTCGAGAAACGGAAATGTGCTGAGGCTTCGGTTCCGCAAGGAACTCGCAGAATCCCAGCGCTGTTATCTGCTCAATGTCACTCAGCCAGCCAAGGCCACATTTCTCGACGGTGACTCTATTCAAGGGATCGTCGTTGTTTTGGAGTTGATAATGCCATGAAGGGAAACGACGAAGGCAAACTGATCGTAATAACTGCGCCCCTCACCGAATCGATTGATCATGCCGGCTACTTTGTCCAGATGGCGATGGCTTCGATGCCGGCGTGGATGGAAGGGGTCATCAATAAGAGGTTCCCTAAATGGCAGGAGGTGGAGCGCAACCCGGATGGTTCGGCCCGCTACATGCCGGCCGGCGTTCGACTGCTCCAGGCCTCGCTCCTGCGCGAGTTTGAAGAAGGAGACGTGGTTGCCTGTTACCCGGACGACCTCGATCAATTCATTGGCCCGCGGACCCGGGTGGTTGCAGTTTCCACGCACAACCCTCTAGGGGTCACGTTTGCGGCCGGTGTCTACACGTCGATGTTCGGCTCGTCCGCGCAGCCCATCAACGCCCGCTATGCAGAGGCGATGTTCAGCAGGGTCAACGCGAGTCCTTTCCGCGGCGGCTTTAGGGTGATTGTTGGAGGATCCGGCGGATGGCAGATCTCCAAGACAGGCACTGCAAGCCGGTTCGGCGTCGACTGTGTTGTCGAAGGCCGCAGCGAGTCGCCGGAAACCCTCCAGCTCTTTCTCGCAGCTGTGAGGGAAGAGGAACTGCCGCCCATGGTTGCCGTCGACTCCCCCAAACGGACGGAAGAACTGCTGATTCCGAAGCAGCGAACCACCTTCGGGGTCGTGGAAATGACCACCGGTTGCGGCCGCCGCTGCCCCTTCTGTGAGCCCGATCTTAACCCCCAGATGGCGTTTCCGAAGGATCGCATCATGGAAGCGGTTCGCATGAACATCAGCCAGGGAAATCGTCAGATCTCGCTCGCCACGGAAGACATGTTCATATGGGGACAGGTGCACACGGGGGTCCCCTTTTTCTTTCCCAATCGGGAAATGCTCCTGGATCTGTTCACCGAAATCGCGGCAACTCCGGGCCTTGAACAACATGTGCTTAGCCACTGCACTCTGGCGCCTTTAGTTGTCGACCCTCTTCTGATCAAAGGTCTCTCGGAAGTGCTGCTGCCCAAGAGTCCGCTTCATCTTTCGGGTATGAGCAGTCATCCCAAGGCCAAGATCCTGTCGCCACTCATGGGTCTGGAAACCGGGTCGGTCCGACTAGCAAAAACCATGATGCCCGGTAAGGCGCTCCCTTTCTCGATTGATGATTGGCCGAGTGTCGTGCTCGAGGGATTGCGGATCGCGAATGAAAACAACTGGTTCCCGGTTCTGACGCTGATTGTCGGCAGTCCGGAGGAAACCGACGCGGACGTGAACGCCACGCTCGACCTTGTGTACGAGATGGAACGGCGCGGGCTGTTTGGTTTTCTGGTCCCGTCGATCTTCACCCCGCTTCACGACACGCGGATGGAGAAAAGCCGGGGAGTGACGGAAACACGGCGCCTGTCGCCGCTTCAATGGCAGCTCATGATGAAGTGCTGGAAGATGAATCTGCGTCCGGGTCTGCACAGCTGGTGGGGACCCATCGTGTGGCGGCTAGGCGCGCTCGCGCTGTGGGCTTTTCGGCTCCGGTGGGTGAACGGTCCGGCGTTCACCTGGCCACTCATGATGTTCTCCGGGATTCTCAGTGAAAGGACACTGGCCAGGTTTGGAAAGATCTATCCGGGACGGCCGCTGACGACCAAGAATCGCCGCGAGCTGATCGCGTCTGCCAAAGCTCCTTACCGCCGTCATTTCAGGTATGACAACGGTGATTTGCCAACCGGAGATGGGCTGTGTGCTGCTGCCAACGACAAAGGAGTCAGCGCAGCGAGGTGATGGTGATGTGCCAAGGAATAACAAAAGAAAAGTCTCAAGCAATCCTGTTAAAAAGTGAAGGTTTGTGCCAACGTAAGTCTAGCCTTGAACCGGCGGTAAGACGAATTGCCTTCGCCATACTGGTGCAGGCGATTCGTGATAGCCGTCCAATGACGAGTCGAAGCAGGCCAGGGAGTGGAAACAAGATGCGCTTCGGTGGTTTTCCGACAGGGGGGACACCGTGGGCAGTTTCTCTTGGGTTTGCCACGTTCTCCAGTGGGACCCCGGGAAAACCCGAGCCGCCATAAGCGCGCCGCGAACTGGTCAACTGCAACGGACCTGATTCGATTCTGCTATCGCTTCTCCGAAAGCAGGGATTTGCGGGAATGAACGGACGGCGAGAAACGGTCCTCGTCGGGTGGGCTGCGTTCGGCGCCTTCCTGATGGTGAGCTTCCAGGTGACCGCCAAGACGGTCCGTGACACCCTCTTTCTCTCGAGCTTTCCGGTCACTGACCTTCCCCTTATGGTGGTTGCGTCCGCGATCTTCTCGCTGGCGCTGGCATTCCTGATATCGAGGGTGTTGTCAGCACATGGGCCTGCTAGAGCTACGCCGGCCTTGTTTGTCCTAAGTGGGATTCTGCTTTGGGGGGAATGGCTGCTGACGGATTACAGCGCCGGACTCGTCGCCGTTGTTTTGTATTTTCACCTCTCCGGCTTGGGATTCGCTCTGGTCTCGGCGTTCTGGTCACTGGTTGGAGAGCAACTTGACCCGCATCGGGCCCGCCGGCACCTGCCTCGGATCGCCGCTGGCGGCACTTTGGGTGGTGCCATCGGGACGTTGGTCGTTGTCTACCTCGCAGACGTTACGCCAAACAACTTGCTGATCCTGCTCGGAATTGCGCATCTTGGATGCGCCGCAGTCTGCCAGCAGGTCTCACGTGTCCCCTCTTCGGACTCCCAAACACCCGCCCCGTTACGGATCTCCTCCCTGGAGGCTCTTCGCAGTATGCCGTATGCCCGGCGGTTGGCGGCTCTCGTCCTGCTTTCGGCCCTCGTCGCCGGGTTTCTTGACTTTGCTTTTAAGGCTGCTACCGCGGGAAGATTGTCCTCACCTGAGGAGCTCCTGAAGTTCTTTACCTTTTTTCACGTTTCGACGAGCCTGGTGACTTTCTGCGTCCAGTCGGCATTCGCCAGGGCTGGCCTCGGAAAGGTCGGCCCTGCCCCGGTCCTTGCATCACTTCCGGTCGTGCAGATGCTGACCTCCGCCCTCGGTTTCCTGGTGCCTTCGCTGGCTGTGACCGGGGTGGCGCGCGGATCAGATATGGTAGTTCGAAACTCCGTTTTCCGTTCCGCCTACGAGTTTTTCTACATACCGATCTCCGACAGACGAAAGCGGGCGGTCAAGGCGGTGATCGATATCGGGGCGGAGCGGACAGGCGACCTCCTGTCAGGGTTGGCCGTTCAGACGATTCTGGTGCTCAGTCTTCCGGCTCTTCGGCTGACGCTTGCGGGAGCGCTCCTGGTCAGCGTCGTCTCCCTGGGGCTCGCGCTGCGTCTGCGCCGCGGCTATTTGGAAGCCCTCGAGCAGGGACTAATGAGCCGCGCTCTCGCCCTCGATCCCGGAGACATTCCGGTCCCTGGCGTCAGCGAACTTATCACAAGTTACATGAGCAAGACGCAGCCTGGCGATATCGTAGAAGACTCTCCACCCGTCCGAGAGGTCTCTCCGAAAACGGTAGCGGCGGGCACTTTGGGTCATTTCGGGCTGTTCTCGGAGGACGCTGCGGTTGTCCAGGCGGCGCTGGCTGCCACACCTCTTAAAGATGAAGCTGCGATTAACCAAGCTATCCGGTTGATGGCGTGGGACAAGGTGTGCGATAACGCGATCCGAGCACTTGTAGTGAATTCGATGACAACCACGCCGTGCGTTACGGGTGCCTTGCTCAACCAGGAGACCGAGTTTACGATCAGGCGGAGACTGCCGCGAGTCCTGGCCGAAATCGGATCCGAAGAGGCAACCAGGGCTCTGTGTCTCGGTTTGAGGGATTCTCGTTTTGAGGTCCGCTACCGTTGTGGACTCGCGCTCATGCGGACGGCAGACGGGTTAGATGACGAATGCCGGACAGCCGTTTTGGAGGCGGCGGAAATCGAGGTAACGGTGGGGCGGGAGCTCTGGCCTGTCTATCGACTGTTGGACGAAACCGGCGCGTCGAACTTTTACGGTCCTGCCGGATTAGCGCTCGCTAATGTCTTCCACCTGCTGGGGCTTGGCCTTGAGGACGAAGCGGCGAAGACCGCCTGCCGCGCGATAATGTCACCCGATCAAAGAATCAGGGCAATCGCGGCCGAATACCTTCTCGCTCGCCTGGCGCCGCCGTTTGCCCAGACCTTGGAACCCTTCATTCGTGATGGAGGCCGATCGGCATGAAGCTCAAAGCCCTGACAGTGATCCGCACCGAGGCGATCGACCGGCACGGCGTCGGCAAAGCTCACGTCGAGATGGTGCAGGCCAGTCGGCCGGCATCCGGTCTGCAAACCCAACTGCTCGGCCAGACCCGCCTAAGGGCGGTTGGACTCCTCTTCGCGGTTTTTGGCGCCGCCATGCTGGCGCGCTCGATCCTTATCCGCGACCACTCACTGCTGGTTTGGCACTTCCTCGCTGTTGTCCTCACCGGTTTCGTCAGCGGCGTGCTTTTCTGGAGACCTCGGCTTCGCATCGCGACCCTCAGGTGGCTTGAGCTGCTGGTCTTCGGCTCGGCGATCGCTTTTATTTCGGCTAAATTCGCGGTCTCCGTCTTGGACGCTGCCGGACGCCGGGATGAGCAAATGCTCACCATGATCCTGAGCAGAACCTTGTTTTTCTACATCCTGATGATGCTGGTCTATGCGACCTTCATTCCGAACTCGTGGGCGAGGACCGCAGCCGCGGTGATCCCCATGGCAGCGACTCCGGTCTTCATCACCGTGACGCTCCGTTACTACTTCCCGGTGGTCGATGAAATG
>Ga0105092_10000776_pt1 | contig 16879 bp, 16 predicted proteins | sample PPLLak2March2015_FD_87021 | JGI IMG/M metagenome (GOLD analysis project Ga0105092, IMG submission 87021) | Freshwater sediment microbial communities from Prairie Pothole Lake near Jamestown, North Dakota, USA - PPLs Lake P7 Core (1) Depth... | ecosystem: Environmental > Aquatic > Freshwater >... | reverse complement strand
GGTTGAGGGTTTGATCCTGCTCCATTTCACCGCCGCCACCGCCGCCATTCCGTTTTCGTCCGGCGGCATCGATCTCATCGATGAAGATGATGCAGGGAGCCTTCGAACGCGCCTTTTTGAACAGGGAGCGGACACGGCTGGCGCCCACACCTACAAACACTTCGACAAACTCGGAACCCGAGGTGGTAAAGAAAGGCACACCTGCCTCCCCGGCGATTGCCTTGGCCAGCAGGGTTTTGCCCGTTCCGGGCTCACCGACCAGGAGCACACCGCGCGGCATGCGCGCGCCCATGCGCTGGTACATGTCGCCGTTCTTCAGGAAGGTCACGATATCCACAAGCTCCTCGCGGCTTTCATCCATTCCCGCGACATCCTTGAAGGTTGTACTGGGAACATCACCCTCCGTGTATTTCTTGCGGATGCCGGCCAGCGCACCGCCGTTCATACGGATCATGGCGAAGCCCAGCAAGCCGATCATGGCAACGCTGACCACGACATTCACGACGCGGTCGCCGCTCATGGCTTTGTTTTCGACGAGCTCATATTCCAGCTTCGCCATCTGGCTTTCGCTCACGCCCAGATATTTCATCTGCTCCAGAAACGGAGCAGTTTTGTCGCGCCGCGTTGTGCTTTGTGACTTGTCTTTGTAATAAACCGTCAAACTGCCGGTGTCTTGATTGTCTTCTATCTTTACAATTTCCCCTGCCGAAATGGCAACTGCCACTTCACTCAATGGAATGGGATCCGGCTCCGGTTGCGATCTGGAGAGTAGAACTCCCGAGGTGATCACCCCAACCAATAAAAGGGCCAGAGTCAATTTGCCGTATTTATGTTTTTTGAAGAAGTCTAGGATTTGGGTTACTGATTGTTTCATGGGGCCTCGATGTCCTTTCACACGGACGCTTTGAAAGTTCCCCCATGTTACCGCGTTAGTCAGACATTTTAGCTTTCATTTTCTTTAGCTAACATTAATGGGGAATTAGAATTTGACTTGGAAAAGTAGGTTAATAGGTACGTATTATTACCCTCATCTATTAGATAAGGCTGAAAATGTATTAATCATTCCGGTGTGATGAACAGGATTGCAGGTCAATTCTCCCAACCCGGAGCCTTCATTTGATAAAGAAATAAACTCGTTCGCCTTTGAAGAGCTTCTGCCTGGGATCCCAGGGAAACAGGATGGTGACAGCAAACTCAACCCGTTGACCGTTGGGGGCGGGCATGTCCAGCCACTGTGACTCGTACGTTCCGGTCACAAATGCCTCTTCGAAAACACCCTGTGGTCCGATGACAATGTTTTGCAGATCGAAATGGATATCCGGAAATGCCGTCAACAATTGCTGGTAGAACTGGGTCGCGCCGGCCTTTCCAAGCCAGTTAACTCCGCTATTGACCACAGTGTAGGCACAGTCCTCGGTCAGGGTCGCCATCAGCCCGGGGATGTCGTGAGCGTCCTCGGCAAGGGAATGGGCGATCCACAACTGGCGGATCGCACGGTATTCATCCGGGTCCACCCTTCGGCGGATGGACTTGATGACCTCAGTGCGCAGGTTTGGCTGCATATTGTTTTCCTTTCAATAGATGATCTGAGAAAATCCGCTTCCTGGTTGGTTACCAGCCTCGATTCTTCCAATCTTTCTGAAGTTCCTGACGAAAACGCTGGACCCATTCTTCAGAAATATGATCTGCGGTTGGAGCGAAGTAGGGAGGTGGAATTTTCGCATCCATTGTATCCAATTCGAGAAATTCCAAAACCTTTCTAACAGTCTTTTCATATTCCTGGATAAAATCTTCGTATACTATGGTGAGCGGAGCAATATTCCCCTCGGAAAAGAATTCCTGTATCCCGGCTTCGCGCATGGCACACTCACTGTACAAATGGTGGATGCCCTCAAAGGAATACGCCTCGGTCAGGTCAACCCTTTGGCGGGATGCTCCCGGGAGCCGGTGCCATTCCTGTGATTGGATGGCCTTCCACCAGGACACCGCCAGACGGACTTTATTGCGGCGTGTCATGAAAATGTGGCGATGGTGTGGAAAGGTGTATTCCCAAATCCTGACGCGGCTGCTCTCATCCTGTGGGCAATTTGGAAACGTGCGAAATGTTTCGAGTACCTGGCTGAAGTGCGGTTCATAAAATGAATACTTCAATGCAAACGTTCCATTCGCTGTGCCGCCCATTTTCCATAGTTGCTCTTGAAGATCCACATCGTTGTTCAGATCAAAGCGCTTCCACAAATTGAGCAGCCATTCATCGGGATTGCCTGCGATCCCTGTTGCTTCGAGTGCCTTGCATAGCAATGCGCTGCCTGTGCGCTGGGTGAACCAGATCGTATACGATAGTTTAGGCTTCATAAGGTTTGTCCTGATTGGTTACAGAAGGATATTATAAATAAAATGAACTTTTATGTTGGTTGTCCCATTTGGTCGTTCAGAGGTTGGGTGGGTAATTTCTATCCTCAAGGCACAAAGCCGGCGGAGTTTTTACGCGAGTATACATTGCGGCTGACGACCGTGGAAGGCAACACCACTTTCTATGCGGTCCCTGCCCAAAAGACGCTGGAAGGCTGGCTGGAGGAAATGCCCGCGACCTTCCGCTTTTGTCCGAAGATCCCGAAAGCCATCAGCCATGAAGGCAAGTTGATGGACAATGTGGAGCGGGCGCGTGAATTCATTAATATCATGAGTAAGCTGGGTCCGCGGCTGGGACCGATGTTCCTGCAGCTCCCGCCGCGCTACTCCCCGAAGCTGCTCGGCGACCTGCAGGCATTTCTCGCCGTTTGGCCGTCTGAGGTACGCCTCGCGGTGGAGGTCCGCCACCTGGATTGGTTCGATGCGCCGCACGATGATGCGCTGAACAGGCTGCTTGGCGAACACAATATGGCGCGCGTGACGATCGACACGCGTCCGATCCGCGACCTGGCCGGGGATGAGATCTTGGCGGGATCCGTCTACCAGAGTTTGCTCGAAGCCCGGGAGCGCAAACCCGATGTCCCTGTTGTGCCGAAGCGCACCTCCGACTTTATCTTTGTCCGCTATATCGGCCATCCTGAGATCGCGGTCAACACTCCCTATCTCAAAGAGTGGGGGGATTACTTCGTCTCGCAGTTGCAGGAGGGCGCGGACGTTTACATGTTCTGTCACTCGCCCAATAACCTGGCAGCACCCTGGCTGGCACGCAAGATCCATTCATGGGTTCAGGAACGAGTAACTCTCCCGCCTTTGCCCTGGGAGGAAGTGGATCATGAAAATTACGAGCAGGGGCAGTTGTTTTAAATCCGGTTGATCCCTAGTTCCTGCAAAAATATTTCCACCAGTTGGGGATCAAAGTGCTTTCCACTTTCGGCACGAATATATTCCAGGGCTTTTTGCCGGGACCAACTCTTCCGGTAGGGCCGGTCCGTTGTGACCGCATCCCACACGTCGACGATGGCGAAGAGGCGCGCTTCCAGGGGAATTTGCGTACCGGCTAACCGACGTGGGTAGCCGGTGCCATCCCATTTCTCGTGATGACAAAAAGGGATGTCCAGCGAATCCCGCAAATAGGCAATAGGTTCCAGCATTTTGTAAGCCAGTTGGGGATGCTGTCGCATGATCTGCTGTTCTTCATCGGTCAACTCTTCGGGTTTGTGGAGGATATAATCGGGTACGCCCATCTTTCCGATGTCATGCAGGAGCGCCCCGCGCCGGATCGCAATCAGGCGTTCATCGCTCAACCCCATTTTGTGCGCCAATTTCAGAGTCATATCTGTTACGCGTTGAGTATGGCCTTCTGTCTCGTGATCGCGCAAGTCGAGGGCGCGCGACCAGCCTTCGATGGTGGCATCATACGCCATGGCAAGCTCAAAGTTGGAACGTTGCAAGCCCTGAAATAACATCGAATTCTCGACGGCGATCGCGGTTTGTCCGCCCAGCGTTTCAAGAAAGTCCAGCCATTCATGGTCGGGGTTCAAGCGGGAGCGATGGAAGATCTCCAACACACCCTTTACTTCTCCCTTTGTGATCAACGGGACCGCGTAATAGGATGCGAAGCGTTCATCGACAATTAACTGGTTGCGCGTAAAAACTTCATTGAGGTTCGCCACATCGGGGATCTCCACCCTGCGCCTCCCCAGGGCTGCCCGGCCGGCATTGCCCTCGCCAATGCGTAAGCTGGTTGCTTCGATCATCCGGGTATAGAAGCCCTGTCCAGCGACGTATTCCAGCCTGCCGCTGCCAGCCTGGATCAGGAGAACAGAAGCGGCATCCACGCGCAGCTGCCTGATGACCTCATTGATCAGTATCTTGAGCGTGACTTGCAGGTCAAGGATGTTGCTGATCGCCAGGTCAATGGACCGAAGAGCAGCCAGCCGCTCCAGTTGTTTGATGGTTTCTTCGTGCAGATACGTGCGGTGGATGGCGTTTCCCCCGATCTCCGCAAGCGCATTCAATATCCGGATCTCTCCGGTCGTGAGTTCGCGCGGCAGGGTGACGTTGACAAACATCACACCAACAATGTTTTCCTCCGCGTGCAGAGGCACGCAGGCTCCCCCAATCCCTTTCGGCATCTGGTTGCGGATTTCTTCAGGGATTTGTGAATCACTACAGAATTCATGGGCAGTAATTGCTTTTCCAAGCTGTATTGCCAATCCCGGTATGCCTTCCCCGGGCGGAAAGGAGGAACCAATGTATTCATTGCTCCAGCCTCGCTGGAGTTTTAGTTCAATGATGTTGTTCGTTGGGTCATACAACCATATGCTTCCGGTCTCTGCTTCGACGAGCATGAGTGCCTGATCCAACAGATGGGAAAGCATTTCGTTGAGCGTTTTTGCGGTGCGTAACGTCGAGCTGACCGAAGCAATTGCTTCCAGTTCACGCTCACGTTCCCTCCGTTCGTGGCGTATTTCCGCTTCCTTCAATTCACGCTGGATGGCGGGGATCAGCCGGGCGAAATTTCCTTTGATAATAAAATCGTGGGCCCCGGCTTTCAGCGCATTGACGGCACTCTCCTCGCCGATCGTGCCAGAGACAATGATAAATGGGATGTCATACTCACTTTTTTTGAGCAATTCCAGCGCGTTTGGGGCATTGAAACGCGGCAGGGAAAAATCACAGATGATCAAATCCCAGCGCTGGCGCGCGAGCGCCTCCTGCATGGCTTCTGCTGTTTCCACCCGTTCGGATTCGACCTCATAGCCACCACGCTGGACCTCTCGCAAAATCAGATGCGCATCATCCCTGGAGTCTTCAATGATTAGAATCCGTAAGTAAGTTCCCATTTGCCTTATGATCTTGGCGGAGCTTCATTCAGTATCAGCCAGTACAATCCAAGCTGACGGACCGCTCCAATGAACTGGTCGAAATCCACAGGTTTCTGAACATACGAATTGGCACCCAGGCTGTACCCGGTCAGGCGGTCTTGTTCTTCCTTGGATGATGTGAGAATGACAACGGGGAGAAGACGAGTAATCTCGGTCGCGCGAATACGGCGCAACACCTCCAGTCCATCTATCTTGGGAAGTTTTAAATCCAGCAATATGACCTGCGGCAGATCGTGTGGATTACGGTCCGCGTAAGCACCTGTGCAAAACAAAAACTCGAGGGCTTCCGCGCCGTCGCGCACGACAGCCAGCTCGTTCCCAATATTATTCTTTTTGAGTGCCCTCAGGGTCAGCGCTTCATCGTCCGGGTTGTCCTCTACCAGCAGAATCATTTTGTATTCCATCCTCTTGCCTCCATTATAAAGTAAAGTAAAACGTGGCTCCCTTGCCCTCGGCGCTTTCCGCCCAAATCCGCCCGCCATGGATGGCAATGATCCTTTGGACAGTTGCCAGGCCAATACCGGATCCCGGAAATTCACTTATGGAATGCAGACGTTGAAAGACACCAAACAATTTATCTGCATAAACCATATCAAAGCCGACCCCATTGTCACGCACGTAAAATGTCCGTTCTTTGACATGGGCTTTCTGCCCGAATTCGATCACTGCTTTTTCCTGTTTGGATGTGAATTTCCAGGCGTTGCTCAGCAGGTTTACCAATACGATGTTCAGGAGATGTGGGTCGCCCTCGACCATCAGGTCGGGGGCGATCGAGAATGTAACTTGTCTGTCGGGATGACTCTCCTGCAGGGACTGTCCAATTTCTTCCGCCATGTGACTGAAATTGATGAACTTGGGCTGCAGTTGCGTGCGTGTCACTCGTGATAGGTTGAGCAGATCATCGATCAACACCGCCATGCGTTGCGCAGCAGCCCGTACACGTTCCAGGTAATTCCGGCCCTCGCCGGAGAGTTGTTCACCATAATCTTCCAATAATGCATGGCTGAAGCCATCGATGCTGCGCAGGGGCGCCCGCAAATCGTGGGAGACAGAATAACTGAATGCTTCCAGCTCTTTGTTGGCGGCTTCCAGTTGGGCAGCGCGCTGTTTCAGGTCTTCATTCAGTTTCTGGACATCCTCTTCCATGCGCTTGCGTTGGGTCACATCGCGGATTGCCGCGCTCACCAAAAGTCTATTCTCGGTTTCCAATGGGCTGAGGCTGATCTCCACCGGGAATTCCGTGCCGTTCTTACGCAAGCCATACAGTTCCAATCCGATCCCCATGGGACGCACGGGATGTTCGCCATAATAGCCTTCACGGTGTTTGGCGTGTCTTTTCCGAAACCGTTTTGGCGTCAGGACCTCGATGGGCTGGCCCACGATCTCGAGCCGGTCGTAGCCGAACATTTTTTCTGTTTGTGAGTTGACCAGTTGGATCAGACCCTGTTGATCCACAACGACCATGGAATCCGGAGCCGATTCAAGCAGGCCGCGAAACTGGGCTTCGGCGCGTTTACGATCCGTGATGTCCCGGATCGCGGCGATAACCAGGTTACCATCCTCAGTCTCCATAGGGCTGAGACTGATCTCAACTGGGAATTCAGTCCCATCCCTGCGAAGAGCGTAAAGATCGAGGTCAGCGCCCATGGATCGCACCCGCGGATTTTTTTCGTATTGTCCGCGATGGAAAGGATGGGTGTCTCGAAAGCGGTCCGGGACCAGAAGTTCGACGTGATTCCCTAAAAGTTCATCCCGCGCGTGGCCAAAAAGTTTTTCTGTCTGTGCATTGACCATGACGATGGTGCCCTGCTGATCGACGATCACCATGCCGTCGGGCGCGGCTTCCAGGAGTCCGCGGAATCTGCGCTCGCTTTGCTGCTGCCTGAGTGCGTCTCGTACGGTTTCTTCCTGCTGCCGGATCAATTGTTCCTTCGTTTCCAGATAGGCATCCCCAATGTTGCTCATGGCAATATCGAGAAACGTATCCATGCCGTTGATCGCAGACAACAGGTGTTCAATTGAATTGCCGTAAGATTCCATCAAATATGGCATCATATATTTCCGAAACGCTGCCACGATTTCGAACCAGGCGTGAAAGCTCAGCCCGGCCTGGGCATATCCCATTCCCTGGCGTTGCAGATTTTTTAAATAAGGTTCCCAATCTCCCTGCAGGACAGCATTTCGTTGAAGCTCGCGACTCCTGGCTTGTTCCTCCTCTGTAGGCTGGGCAGCCGCATTTTGTAAAATGAATTTAAATTCCTCATGCTGGCTTGCCATTGCCTGCAGCTTGGCTGTGACCTCGTCACGGTGCGCCTCATAGACATGCCAATAATCTCGCATGCCCTGCTTCTCATCAGGGGAGAGCTTGGGAATGGCGATTTTAGGTAACGATGCGTTCACGTGTGAATGGTTATCCTTTTCTATAGAGTAATCATCGGACACGGGTTATCGATCGTTTGCAGCAGTTGTCAGATATCCAATCTTGAAAGACCAAGGGGGATTTTGCTGATCCGCATCTCCGAACGAATTATTTGATTTTGTGTTGCATTGCGTCGAGTTTGTCTGTTCATAGTCGCTCGTTCGTATGAATGTACCTGTATCAGCCTTCTTGAAGGACATGAGTTGATTTGTGAAGTTGTTGGGATGCTGGGGTAACTGTTTTAGCGGGTTTTTGAATGAAAAATTAGATAAATTCTATCAAATTTCTGTTCCTATACTACAACCTTACTTGAAAAAAAGCAAGGGTGTACAGGTAAGAATAGGTGTACATATTGGGTGTGGTTCAAAAATGCTTCTCAATTCCTCCAAACCCATATTGTTTATTCTTTTCCGTCATCCGGATGAAATAACGTAAACGTTTCTTGAATTCCGCGGGTCTTTTTCTGGCTCCCTCGATGAAGCCAATACGAATTCGTTTGTACGCATCAGAAAACTTCTGGAAGTTTTCCCATACCTCCTTGTTTGCCTTGAGGGCCTTCAGGATGTCTTTGTGGATCTCGAATCGCTCTTCTAAAAGATCTCCGAGTGTCTCACGTACCTCCTTGATCACCTTGCGTTGTTTGACCAGTTTTCTCAGTCTTTCCTTGTTAGCGGGAGAATAGTTGCTTTTGGGTTTCCGAGGCGAAAACCGTTGTGCAGTTCGCTCTTGATCAAGTGTTTTGACGGTACTGTCGATCCAACCGAAACAAAGGGCTTCCTCCACCGCATCGTTGTAAGCGATGCGCGGCTTGCCGGTCTCCTTTTTGTGATAGATCAGCCAGATCTCTTTTTCGGTCTTGTAATGTCCGCGCAGCCACCTGCGCCAGTCTTTGCGATCCGTAACATGAAGGGTCTTTGTGATTTCCATATTTGAGAAAGGAGGACGACCCGGTCACTCCGGACGATAAGGTGCTTCCGCTTCGATATCGCCCACGTACTGGGGCAGGTCCGTGTGATCGAGCATCTGGCGGACAGCCTGGATCTCGCCGATGTGATACCAGTAATGATAAGTAACCCGCCGCAGTGCTGAGCCGATCGTCTGCCCGCTTGCTTCTCCGTTGAGGGGCAGGTCGTTTTGCAGCCGTTCGGTTGTCAATGTATCCAGGAATGGATCGGTGGCTTTTGTCACGGTGTGCCATGTTTCGAGCATTTCATGAAGTGCTGGGGTGGTCATCGGCATGCCGTGTCCGACCAGTTCGTTCAGGTTGGGGAACGGGAGGATGTTTTGTGGTCTGGTCAGCCAGGTACGCTGTTCCTGCCAGGCGAGGTGTCCCACGATCCAGCTGATGCAGTTCATTTTGCCAAAATGACACGTTGCTTCACTTTCCGAAATACCTTCGAGTCCGCGCAGCCATTCTCGGCGGGTGAAGCGGAGTTGGTCGATTAGTGGGTGAGTCATTTTTCCTCCAAAAGATGATCTGCATAGTATAGCACTGTGACTGCCGTTTATATGGTATGGGCATTCTTCTGCGCCAATGACTGTTTCTTACTTTCCATTCAATTGTTGATAATTTGTCGAATATAACTAGCCATTCGGCTGTTAAAAACCCATGCAAAATAACATATCATACGATTCCAGAAAGGAAACATTTATGAAACGCATCTTCACACTGTCCCTGTTTTGTTGCTTTCTGGCTAGCTGGATGGCTGCCTGTGCAGCCCCTCCGACCGAGGCGCCTACGCCGACCTCCATGCCTCCCACGCCGACAGCGACTCCCTCTCCGGTTGACGCTGTGAGCAGGCTGCACTGGTTCGGTACTTCCGCGATTTTGTACAATGGATCGCAGGTCATCTATTTCGATCCCATTACCCTTTCGGGGGAACTTCCCACCGCGGATGTTATCCTGGTCACTCACGCCCACAACGACCACTGGTCCGTGAACGATCTTAAACAGATCATCGGACCCGATACGACCCTGATCATCAGCCCCAACGTGACCACTGTTTATGAAGCTGCCAAAGACGATCTTGGGATCCCCGCGATGGTTCTGGCGGAGGGAGAAACGACCGAGATCAATGGACTAAGCATCGAGGCGGTGCCGGCGTTCGATACTCGCGGCCACCTGCGAGAGAATGGCGGTGTGGGCTACATCGTCAGCGTGGATGATATGCGTATTTACCATGCCGGTGCGACTAATTCTTATCCGGAGATGGCGCAGTACGAATGTGACATTGCCATCCTGCCTCTGGTCACAGCGGATGACACAAGGGCAATGATCAAGCTGCTTCCATCCAAAATCTTTGTTATCGAGCATACCAGTTACTACACCGTCCAGGCGCTGGCCAAGCTGGCTGCGGAAGAACTGGGTAAGGACCGGATCGTTGCCGACCTCAAGCCCGGCGAATTCGTCCCCTGATCGTACGAAATCTGAACGCAATCCCTATAAAATAAACTGACCGAGAACCCGGGTTCTCGGTCAGTTCGCATCAACCTTGCTTTTGCGCTTCACTTCCAGAAGGGCAATCTTGGTCGAATGGTTGAAGGGCGCGGGATCCGTGATCGGCTTGCCCAGGCGTGTTTCAGGATAGCCGGTAAAATCCTCCGGGGCGGGGATCAATTCCTTGATTTTCAAATATCCGTCTTTGCACAGTTCATCGAGAGTCTGCATATATTCCTTCCCGCTGACGTAAAGGGCGTTGTTGATCGTGATCAGGCAGCCGCCATCATTGACCAACGGACGGACTTTGTTGAGCAACCGCGCGCTTTCGTTGATCTGATCCACTCTGCCTTTTGAGGTGGTGGAAAAGAATGGGGGATCGATCAACACGCAGTCAAACGTCTCGTTCGCGCGTTTGAGTTTGCCGACCAGCGTGAAGAAATCCACAGCGATGAAGTCCTGCTTGTGAATGGGGAAACCATTCAACGTGTAAGACGTTTTTGCGATGTTCAGGAATTGGCGGTTGAGATCATGCTGTACGACGCGCCCCGCTCCGCCTGCCAGCGCCGCGACTCCCAGGCTGCCCGTGTACGCGAAGGTGTTCAGGACTGTTTTGCCTCGCGTATTTTCGATGAGCCACTTACGCAGGTTGCGCGTATCGAGGTAAAAGCTTGCATCGCGGTTTATCCTCAGATCGATCGAATACCAGACGCCATGCTCTTTGATCTTTGTATCAGGCTTTTCGCCAAACAGGAGTTTCCCGCGTTTTTCTTCCTGGGATTCTGCATTCCGGGTCTTGACAATTCCGGCGCGTAGCCAGGTTAGTTCGTCCTGTAGGAATTGGACTACTTGTTCAACAAACAACTTGTCTTGTGCGAGATCATCCGCATAGTTGTGAATAACAAGGGTAGAAGCATAAAGATCAATAACGAGATCAGGATTACCTTCGGCGAAGCCATTGAAGAGACGGAACGCGGCTTCATGCCGCGCATCGAATAATGCCGCACGCGCTTCAAGTGCTTTTTCGAGCAGGGGAATAATAGAATCAGACATCATTGCCAAGTTGTTTTTCAAGCCATGTGGAAATGACCGCAAGTGATTCCGTGTTTACCTGGTGGCCCATTTGGAATTCATAGTAGGAAGGATAAACTCCCAGTTTTTGCAACAGATCGCGGCTGGTACGTGCCCAATCTATAGGGATCATGGTGTCCTGCTCGCCATGGGTCAGGATGAAGGGTTTATCTTTTAGATTGCCTTCTTTGATTTGCCAGTCCACGCTGTCCGGCACGCCATTTGGGATGTAACCCGATTGTGCAATGACGCCTGCAATACGATATGGCCGGCCTAATGCATAACACATGGAAAGGAGGCTTCCCTGGCTAAAACCGAGCAGGAATAGTTTTTGAGGATCAATTGGATATGCTGAAAGGATTTCGTCAATAAAGTGATCGATTGTTTCGAGTGCCAGGACTATTTTTTCAGGGTCCGGTTTGCCAATTACTTGGACGCGGTACCACTCATAAGCGTCGCTCCCCAATTTGTGAGGACCGCGCGGACTGATCCAGAGCAGCCCATCTGGCAGGTGGGGAGCAAGCCCAAGAAGGTCCTGCTCATTACTTCCATGCCCATGCAGGGCAAGGATCGTTGGATAGCGGGAGCCGGCTGCCTGCCTTTGAAACGAGGCTGGAAAGTGAACCAGATGATGTAATGATAATTGTCTGGCTGACATATCCTATTTCGCCCGCTGAATTTTCTGTTTGATCCTCAGCGCTTCGTTCAAATGCAGAAAATTATGCCGGGTGGGTGGCATGAGCAGCAACCCGGCAACCGTGCGCTTGCTCCAGTAGTTCAAAATCCCGATGGCTTCCGGGAGCACGGCTCCTGCCTCCACAACTTTCTGCAGACGTGAAGCTTCTGCCTTTGTCCGGAGTTCTTCCGGCTTCAACTTCCTGACAACCTCGCGTGTCTTACGTCCCACGGACTGGCGGTAGGCTCGCAATTCATCCACATCAATTTGGGCGCTGAGGTTTGCCACATCTCTGGCCTCCATGCTGTTGGCGGAGTGGAAGACGGCAATCTTCAATTTCTTTGCCCAGCCATCCCGGACGAAGAGCTGGGGAGTCCCGGCGACGAGCATGTTCATGGTAATGTCTTCGCAGCGAGTAAGGTGGAAGAGGATCCATGCGATGGAATGCTCGTCGCCCGGCGGAATGCAGCGGACCTGATCTTCTGTCAGGTTATCCAAAACCTGATCTTCAAACGACCATAGTTTTGCCTTCGATACTTTTGCCGAATGTACCATCGCATGCTGGATCAGAAAAAGCTCGATTGCTTTTTGATACTCGTTTGCCGAGAGCGCGCGGCGAAGATTAAGCTGCCCCTGGATCCATTGCTTGTGGTTTGCGTCCATGATGATAGGTCCTTGAGGATGTTTGACGGTTCAGACTGGTGATAAAAACTTATACTTTTCGGATATTCTTCGGGTTCAGCACGGAGATGAATTTGGTGCCTTTTCCGAGCAGGGCGGCTGCTTCTTCGCTCAACTCCACCCAGTAGAAACTGCGGTGCTGCGTGTACGGGTCAATGCGTACCACTGTCCCGTCGAACCAGCCTTCGCTCTCCCAGACTTTGGCATCGAGGAAGATCTGGACCGGGTCGCCAATTTTGATTTCCTCTGCCATATTACTTACTTGCGACGGCTTGCCCACAGCATGAGGACGATCGCGACAACGATCATAATCCCACCGTTGATCGCCCATTGCGGGTCCCCGGTCATGTAACTGCCGGGCAGGACGTTGATCCCCTGCAGGAAGAAGACACCGCCTGCCAGGACGAGCAATACACCGATAATGTTCAAAATTGTTTTCATTCCATCTCCTCTGATCATTTGGGTGATTATACACTCCGGCGTTATGCTCTCAACGCCGGCCCCGGCACTGAGATTTAGAAGTAAGCGCCGCCGGGACGGCGGCGTGAGCCGTAGCCGTCCGGCTCCCAAACCTCTCCATAGACCTTGGAAAGACACGCCGACGTTTCCCCAAAGCTCTCCCGTGATTTTTTCAATATCCTGGCAGCATATTGAGGATATCCTGCCAGGATATTGGCGATATGCTGCCAGCATATCGCCAAAAGGACAGGTTCTTTCCGGGATTCTCACGAGACAGGTTCAGGAAGGGATGCTGTTGGTTCCAAAAAGTGTTCGAAAGGTCTCTCCGGTTCCCCTGGGACACCTCGTCGCTACTTCTTTTGGTTTCAGGGACGTCCAATGGCTGGGGATGGCTTTCTCAAAATAATGTCAGACAAAAGCTTGGAACCGCTAAGCACGCGAAGAACGCTAAGAAAACCATACTGGCTGGACGTCGGGAGCAGGGTTATCGATGCATTATGGTATAATAGAACACCCGTTCCTATTTTCTTTTCCTATAATTAACTATGGATTTCAAACTTCAAGCACCCTTCCAACCGATGGGCGACCAGCCCGAAGCCATCCGCGCGCTTGTGGATGGAGTCCGCACTGGCAAGGATCATCAAGTCTTACTTGGTGCAACAGGCACAGGCAAGACCTTTACCATCGCATCTGTGATCCAGGAAGTGCAGAAGCCTGCGCTGATCATGGCGCACAACAAGACCCTCGCCGCGCAGTTGTATGCCGAGTTCAAGGAGTTCTTCCCTGAGAACGCGGTCTCTTACTTCGTATCCTACTATGATTACTATCAGCCTGAAGCGTATGTGCCGCGCCACGATCTCTACATCGAAAAAGAGACCGAGATCAACGAGGAGATCGAGCGTCTGCGCCTCGCCGCGACGACCGCGCTGATTTCCCGGCGTGACGTGATTATCGTTGCCTCCGTTTCCTGTATTTATGGTTTGGGTTCCCCGGAGGAGTTTGGCAAAGGGACAGTCGTCCTGCAGGTTGGACAGTTGTACCGCCGCAATGCCCTGCTCCGCCAGTTGATCGAATCGCAGTATCAGCGCAACGATATGGAGCTTCGCCCGGGCACGTTCCGGGTGCGCGGCGATACGCTGGAGATCATCCCAGCCTATGAGGATAAAAAAGGTTTTCGCATCACGTTCTTTGGGGATGAGGTCGAACGGATCATGCAGTTCAGCCCGCTGACCGGGGAAGTGTTCGACGAACCGAATGAAGTCTCGATCTATCCTGCCAAGCAGTATCTCACGGATGCCGACCGTTTAAAGGAAGCCATCCGTAACATCGAAGCCGAACTTGAGGAACGCCTGGCATTCTTCAAAGAACAAGGGAAGCACCTGGAGGCTCAGCGCATCGAACAACGGACGCGCTACGACCTTGAGATGCTCAAGGAAGTCGGGTATTGTTCCGGTATCGAAAACTACTCCCGTCATTTGGATGGTCGCGTTCCGGGCACCCATCCCTGGACGATGATCGACTTCCTGCCGAACGATTACCTGCTGGTGATCGACGAAAGTCACATGAGCATACCGCAGATCCGTGGTATGTATAACGGCGACCGCGCCCGCAAAGAGACACTCGTCGAGTATGGTTTCCGTTTGCCGAGCGCAATGGATAACCGTCCGTTGAAGTTCGATGAATTCGAGCAGGTGATGGGTCACACGATCTACACCTCCGCGACGCCAGGACCATACGAAATGAACAGAGCGGATCAGGTGGTCGAGCAGATCATCCGCCCGACAGGACTGGTTGATCCCGAAGTGGAAGTACGGCCGACCACCGGGCAGGTGGATAACCTGGTTGGCGAGATCAGGGAACGGGTGGAAAGAGGCGAGCGCGTTCTGGTCACTACGCTCACGAAGAGGATGGCGGAAGATCTATCCGAGTATTTGCAGGAGTTGGGGATGAAAGTTCATTACTTGCACTCCGAGGTGGAGACGCTGGAGCGCGTTGGCATTCTGCGCGATCTGCGCCTGGGCGTGTTCGATGTGCTGGTCGGGATCAATCTCCTGCGTGAAGGGCTGGACCTGCCCGAAGTGTCGCTGGTGGCGATCCTCGATGCAGACAAGGAAGGCTTTCTGCGCTCAGGCACCGCTCTCATTCAAACGATTGGACGCGCGGCGCGTCACCTCAACGGACGTGTGATCATGTATGCCGATCGCATGACGGACTCGATGAAGTTCGCCCTCGATGAGACGAACCGTCGCCGCGCCAAGCAGGTCAAATATAACGAAGAGAATGGCATCGTTCCCATCAGCATCCACAAGGCGATTCATGATCTGACCGAGGAATTCTCTGAAAAGGCTGTGAATGAAATGCGAGGGGAATACAAGACCAAAGGCATTGGCGATATGCCGCGCAATGAATTGCAGAAGATCATCAGCGAAATGGATAAGCAGATGAAAGAGGCGGCCAAGAATCTTGAGTTCGAACGAGCTGCTGCCCTGCGTGATGAGATCTATGAGTTGAAGAACCTGCTTGCAGAAGATGAGAAATTGAAGCCCTGGGAAAGACTCAAACTGCTAATCGGTGAGGAAGAATAAAAGAGAGATAAACCTTGCGAAGGCTCCCAGCCTTCGCAAGGTTTTTATTGATCATGTTGCTTGAATTGCACCCTGTGTCTTGACCATTTCCACGCCGAGGCTCGTCAGTTCATCGACTTGATCGGGTGGAAGTACACCCATCACCGATAGATAAACCCCATTGGGGCTGAACAGAACCACCAACTGCGACATACTGCCCTGGGATTGGAATTGCTTCAGCGGATGGTGCTCTGCCCATTCTGCCAGGGGATGCTGCATCCAGGTGTTGAGGATTTGACGGGATTCGGTCCGGAGGTTGGTAAAAGCCGCGAAGTGCGGATCAAGAAGCGGGGAGATCGACCCGAGCATCTCTGCCTGGGAAATGTTTGGCACATCGTCCTGTTCGAATCCATACATGGTAATGAATTTTTGAAAGAGTGCCTTGCCGATCGCAGCCATGAAGCCGCCTGTGGATTGTCCGGGCACTTTCTGTGTCAGCCAGAGAAATCCGCCCCTCGTTTTGAAATCCCGGGAATGCCAGCGCGTCGCAGGCATCGCGCCGAGCGCCGTGGATTGGATCTGCCAGTGTACGCCGTTTGTAACATGATCCTGTTCATTGTGACCGGTCAGAGCTTCCTGCTGGCTGGCAGCCATCTGGGTAGCAGCTTGCCTGGCTGTCCGGAGGAAGCCGGCCGGGCTTTCATCAAAGGTCTCACCCCGCCCCATGAACGCGCGCAGTTGGTCTGCAATTTTTTGCTTGCTGGACGAGCCACTCGAATAGGCCGTCCGGAAGGGAACCACGCTGCCATCTTTGCGGACGACTTCAACCCGGTAGGTGCGGTCTTGCCGACCTCTGCGCTCCATCGACAGTGAGCTATCCACGCGAATGGTCGCGATCTCATCGAAGGGAATCTCCCTGGTCGTTTGCAGAAAATACAGCGACCAGTAGTGCAGTTGCAGGATGCGTGTGTTTCGGTCGGCTGTGATTGTCAATCCCCTCATGACAAGCAGGAGCACCAGTCCGATGCCTCCAAACAAGATCGTATTGAATGAAAAGCCCTGCAGGCTGAAGAAGTAGATCCCCGCTCCCAAAAAACCAAATCCTAGCAACCATGAACCAAAAGGTATGTCGTTTAATTTGATGCTGTCCTGGTTCTGCATTGTAGTCTCCAATTTTTATTCTGATATTCTTCATTATAAGAACTATTCTTTTAAATTCAATAACGATGTACCAATGGGGGATGAGTTCACCGACATTGTGTTCCCAGATCC
>Ga0105092_10000775_pt1 | contig 16882 bp, 24 predicted proteins | sample PPLLak2March2015_FD_87021 | JGI IMG/M metagenome (GOLD analysis project Ga0105092, IMG submission 87021) | Freshwater sediment microbial communities from Prairie Pothole Lake near Jamestown, North Dakota, USA - PPLs Lake P7 Core (1) Depth... | ecosystem: Environmental > Aquatic > Freshwater >... | reverse complement strand
GTCTAATAGTTGTGTCAAAAGGCTCTCCACTAAGTAAATTAAAAAAATCATTGCCTGGTGTTAATGTAGTCTCAATAGAAAGCCTCAGCATCATGGACCTAGTGCCGGGAACAAAACCTGTTAGGTTAACTATCTATACAAAAAATGCAATTGATTCTATGAATAAAATAAATACAGTTTGGTCAAAAGTACAGAGTATAGTGACAGCATAATGAGCAAAGAAACAGAAGATAATATTCATTCAATCATCCTACGGCCTTATATTACGGAGAAGACTTTCAATTTGATAGAAAAGGAAAATAAGTTAACTTTTATTGTCGCAGACAGTGCAAGTAAAAAAGATGTAAACGAAGCAATTAAGACAATGTATGAAGGTAACGTCAAAGAAGTTAATATCTTCAGGACAATTCAAGGAAAAAAAGCAATTGTTAAATTTACCAAAGATGACGAAGCGCGCCAACTAGCTACAAAATTAGGTTTGGTCTAAGTTGATTTATCTAGTTAAATTTAAAAGGAGTATTTTGGAGTTGATTATGTTAGTTGGTTCGTGAGTTTAGATTTAGAGGTTATAATGTAGAACAATTAAAGAATTTATCAATAGAAGCCCTTCTTCCTTTGTTAAATGCTAGACAAAGGCGATCATTGGATAAAAGAGTTGGAAAATATATGGATGACCAAAAGAGAAAATTACGTGAGCGTATTAAAAGCGTCAGGGAAGGTACTTCCAAAGAAGCTATACGAACTCATGTTAGAGATATGATAATTCTTCCAGACATGGTGGACATTACTATCAATATTCATAACGGCAAGGAGTTTACTCCAATTAGTATAAAACCGGAGATGATTGGACATTATTTGGGCGAGTATGCTATTACAAACAAAAGAGTTCAGCACGGTGCGCCTGGAGTGGGAGCTTCCAGATCAAGTCTATATGTGCCATTGAAGTGATTTAGATGCCAACATATTCTTACTCTTTTTCACAATTTGATAAGAACAAACATGTCAGAGCCTCCTTAAGAGAAACCGACATTTCACACAAACATGCCAGAGAAATTGCTCTAGCGATAAAGGGGCTGTCGATTGAAAGAGCAAGAAACGTTTTAGATCAAGCCATCGAAAAAAAAGTTGCGGTTCCTTATAGAAGATATCATAATGAAGTGGCTCACAGATCAAATATCAGGGATGGTTTTTTTTCTGGAAGGTTTCCAAAGAAGGCTTCTGAAGAATTTTTACGACTTTTAGATAATTTAGAATCAAATGCAGAATACAAGGGTATGGACCTTGATAGGTTAGAAATAGTGTCTTGCGTTATCCATAAGGGTACTAAACTTAAGCGATTTATTCCCAGAGCTATGGGAAGGTCAAGTCCTAAAGTTGACACGTTGACACATGTAGAGATTGTAGCTAGAGAGGGTAAAGTATATTGAGTGCAATAAAAAACGTAATGAAGAATAATTTCAGAAACATGGAACTCAATGAATATTTGAGTTCTTCTTTATCTGAAGCTGGATATGGAGGAGCGGAAGTTCAAAAAACTCCTATAGGGACTAAAATAACACTTTTTGTTATTAGGCCTGGTCTTGTTATTGGAAGAAAAGGGAGTGGAATTAGAGATTTGACAGCTAGATTAGAACAGAATTTCAACTTAGAGAATGCACAGGTTTCTGTCACCGAGGTTACAAAACCTGAATTAAATCCGCACATTATGGCAAATAGAATTGCACAACTTATTGAAAGGGGAACAGCATTTAGAAGGGCTTCATTATGGACAATAAATACAATTATGGGTGCTGGGGCCATGGGTGTAGAGATTACAATTTCTGGTAAACTTAGAGGTGAACGGGCTCATTTCGAAAAACATACAGCAGGAATCATCCCTAAGAGCGGAAAGGTTGCTGAAGAAGTGGTAAGAAGTAGCACAAATAGCTTGTTAACAAAAATGGGTCTAGTAGGAATAAAACTAAAGATTTCATTAAAAGAAGAAATTCATCGTGATTTTGATTTAGTCACTGAATCTCAACCAAAAGGTGAAACTGAAATTCCAAGCGAGAGTGAAAGTGAGAGTCAAAAGGAAAGTCAAAGTGAAAACAAGACTCAAACCAATGACGAGAAAATTCCAACTGATTCAGAGATAAAGACAGAGAGTAAAGATATTATTAATAGTGAAGTTAAGGAAATAGCCGTGAATAAAAGTGAAACGTAATGGCTAGACTTAAATTAAAAACGTTAAGAGAATTTAATGACGTTGATTTGGAATCAAAATTGTCTGAAATTAGAGCGGATCTGTTAAAATTGAGAATTGAGAATTCAAAGGGAACTCTTAAGAAGGAAACTGGAAATATGAAATGGAAGAGAAGAGACATTGCCCGGATACTTTCAATTTTAAAGGAACGGGAGGTAGCAAAATGACGTTTAAGGATTACATGCTGAAATATGAATTCATAGGACGTAATGCACAAATAGAGTACGGACCGGTTAGCAGTCAAAGAAAGATTAATGGTAAAATCGTTTTTGAAACTAAAAATACAATTTCACTTGCCAATGACTTGAAAACATATGTTATTCCTAAAAAGTCTATTAATAGATTAGGACTGATTTTTAAGGATGAGATTTGTTTAATGAATGGTTCTATGATAATAGGTAGGCCCGAAGATCGTTTGCTGAAGTGATGGTTGATAGAGAATGACTAGAAATATTGGAGTAACAGTTTCACAGCCAAAAAGAACTTGCGATGATGAACTATGTCCTTTTCATGGTAAACTTTCAATAAGAGGAAGAATATTGACAGGGATTACTGTAAGCTCAAAGGCACACAAAATGATAGTAGTATCTCGAGAATTCCCAAGACTGGTAAGAAAATACAAAAGGTACGAGAGAAGTAGTTCAAAGGTCCACGCATTTCTTCCTTCATGTATGGATGTAAAAGAAGGTGACGAAGTAAAGATTGCAGAATGTAAACCGATATCAAAAACAGTATCATTTGTAACTGTGGAGGTAATAAAGAGTGGCGTCTAAAAGTCGAGCAGTCTCTGCAAAAGGAGTAGAGGAATTTAAACCATATATCACAAGGGCATTACCTATAGCTGCAAATCTGGTTTGTGCTGACAACACGGGTGCGAAAATATTAAGAATTGCCCAAGTAACACGTATCAAAGGCCGACATTCAAGGATGCCAGCTGCCGCAGTAGGGGATTTTGTAAATGTAACTGTAAAGAAAGGAAATGCAGAGCTGCGAAAACAAATGTTTGGAGCTGTAATTATCAGACAAAAATATCCCATCAGGAGATTAAGTGGTGTCCGATTATCGTTTGAAGACAACGCAGCGGTGTTGGTTACACCTGAAGGGGAAATAAAAGGAACTGATATAAAAGGACCGGTAGCTGCTGAAGCCGCAGAAAAGTGGCCGAGGATAGCAAATTTGGCGTCATTGATAATATGAGGGAATGATAATGTTCTATAAACTGATTTCAAAAAATAAAAGGGATAAATTTTTGGGGGCCAACTTGTCTGAAAACTTAAGGGAACAACACAGTAAGCGAAGTATGAGAGTCATTAAGGGTGACACCGTTAGAATATTAAGAGGAGAATATGTCGGGATAGAAGGGAAGGTAGAGAAAGTGAATACTGAAAAATCGACACTCTCTATCGAAGGTGTTCAGAGAGAAAAAATACGAGGAGGTAATGTCAAAGTACAGGTCCATGCTTCAAATGTTCAGATCATTTCTCTCAATACTGATGACGATTATAGAATAAAGGGCATCCCGAAATCAAAAGATAAGAACACAAACATAAAAAAAGGGAAGGATACGAAAAAATCAGCTGTTAAGAAGGAATTGGTTGGAGAAGAATCGTAGTCATGGCTAAAAAAGGAGGAGATAAGAGACTAAAAAGACAACTTGCTCCGCGTTTCTGGCAAGTCAAAAGAAAAGCTGCAAGGTTTATTCTCAACACAATGCCTGGACCACACACTAGAAGATTTTCCTATCCTATAGGTGTAGTATTGCGTGATCTTTTACATGTTTGCTCAGATATTCGAGAAGTAAAAAAGTCCTTAAATAACGGATTAATTAGCGTCGATGGCAAAATGATTCATCATCCAAACTTTCCGGTTGGTTTGATGGATACCGTAGAAATAAAACCTTCAAATGAATTTTACAGATTTGTACCTTCAAATGGACACCCGCTACTACCTATAAAAATAAGTGCAAATGAAAAAAATCTAAAGTTGGAAAAAATCAAATCTAAAGTTAGTTCAAAGAAAAATGTATATCAATATAGTCTTCATGACGGCAGAACATTTCTAAGTGAAGAGTCTTACAATGTAAATGACACATGTTTGATCGAATTACCTAAATTTGGTATCAAAAATCACGTACAGCTAAAGGAAGGATGCAGTGTTATTGTAACTAGAGGAGAGAACGCCGGTAATATTGGAAAGGTGGAAGAAATTAAATCGGGATCATTTTCTCTTCCTAAGCGCATATTAGTCTCGATGGGTGAGAAAACTGTAGAATTACCAATAGACATTGTCATGGCAATTGGGACTGACACTTCATTAATTCAGGTAAGCAAGTAATATGAGTACAGTAAATAATATGAAACAAATCAGCTTGGAAAAAGTTGTAATTAATATTGGTGTAGGAAAATCTGGTGAGCCTTTAGAGAGGGCCAAGAATGCGCTAGAAGAATTAACTTCTAGAAAACCTACTCAATGTGGCGCAAAAAATAATGTAAGGGATTTTGGTATCCACAAAGGGGAACCAATTGGTGCTAAAGTTACACTTAGAAACACTGAGGCAATGGAATTTGCCAAGAGAGTAATACAATCAAAGGATAATCAATTGAAAAAATCATCATTTGATAACTATGGAAATATTTCTTTAGGAATAAGAGAACATATTGATATTCCGGGAGCAAAATATAATCCAGATATTGGAATATTTGGAATGAATGTCTGCATATCATTGTCAAGACCCGGTTACAGAATAATTACCAAGAGTAATGAAAGAAAAATGGGAAAGAAACATAGAATTTCAAAAGATGAGGCCATTGAATTTTTCAAGAATCTAGGAGTTGAGATGATCTAGTGCCAAAACCAAGAGAATATGATGTCACAGGTAGAAGACAACGTGTCCATGGGAAGGGTACCAGATGGTGCAAGCGATGTGGTTGCTATTCGGGTTTGATTCAAGCTTACAATATTATGCTATGTAGACAATGCTTCAGAGAAGTAGCAATAAAATTAGGCTTCAAGAAATATGAATAGAAAAATGAGTGAATGAGTTGCCTGCGTTAAATATACTGTCAAACCTTTTTACCACTTTGTATAATAACGAAGTTAGAAGAAAAAAAGAATGCATCGTAAGTCCATCTTCACGATTTTCTAGTGAAGTACTGCGAGTAATGCAAAAACATCGATATATCGGAGAATTTGAACAGATAGATGATTCCAGGGCTGGCAAATTTAAGATTCAACTTTTAGCAAAAATAAACAAATGCGGAATAGTAACTCCAAAATTCAGCGTTAGAAAGAACCAATACCTGAATTGGGAGAGACAATTTTTACCTGCCTATAATATGGGCATTTTAATAGTTTCAACAAGCAAGGGTGTCATGACACATCATGAGGCGCAAGAAATGGGAATAGGAGGAGTATTGGTCGGATATGTCTACTAATGAGCATGATTCAACATTAGAAATACCAGAAGGCATTTCAGTAGCCTTGGAAGATAGAATTATTTCAGTTAAGGGTAAACTCGGTACAATTAAGAAGGATTTTACAAAACTTCCAGCTAACTTAACAATTGAAAACAATATTGTAAAGATTCAACCTTATGGCACCAGAAGGAAGGATTTTGCCATTTCAAAAACCGCACAGAGCATAATTAACAACATGATAAAAGGCGTTCAGAACGGCTACAAATATAAAATGAAAGTAGTGTTCGCACATTTTCCAATAACCGTCAAGGTAAAAGACGGCAAAGTATACGTAGAGAACTTTTTCGGTGAGAGAAAAGCCAGAATATCAAAGATTGTAGGAGAATCTACAAAGGTAGCGATAGAAGGCGATGATGTGGTGATCTCAGGGCCCCACCTTGAGCATGTTTCTCAAACAGCTGCCAACATAGAATTATCAACAAGAGTTAAGAACAAGGATCAGAGAGTTTTTCTTGATGGTGTATACATCTATTCTCGAGAATAGAGTGTACAACAGCTATTAAATTTGGGATGACTTTTATATAGAATATTTGTGCAAGTGAGGATTAAGTGATAACAGTCATACTTGCTGGCGGCTTGGGAAAAAGACTAAGGCCATTAACGTCTGACAGGCCAAAACCCATGATCCATATTAATAATATTCCAATTATAGAGTTGCAGGTAAACTGGCTAAAAAAATGTGGGATATCGGATATTATCGTACTAGTAGGACATCTCAAAGAAAAAATAAAGCATCATCTAGCTGATGGCAAAAAATTTGGAGTTAATATCAGTTATATCGAAGAGAACGTACCACTGGGAACAGGTGGTGCTCTAAAGAATGCAAAAAACCACATTATTCAGAATGGAAATACGGATTCTGGCTTTTTTGTAATTAATGGAGATATTTTGACTAATTTGGACCTTTTCACGATATCTGAAAAAGGATCAATGACACTTGCGTTAGTTCCTCTGAAAAGTACGTTTGGGATTGTAGAAACAAATGGTGATGTTGTATCAAAGTTTATAGAAAAACCATTTATTAAGGATACGTGGATAAACGCCGGTGTATATTATTTTTCTAATGAAATTTTTGATTACCTGCCCGATAATGGGAATCTTGAGACTGTTACTTTGCCTATTCTGGTAGAGAAACATAAATTAAATGCAAAAAGGTTTTCAAATAATTATTGGCGATCTATAGATTCTCATAAGGATGTAGAGGAAGCGTCAAAAGAAATTCTAGAAGTATTCAAAAAATGACTGATGAGATCGGTCAAATTGGCTACAATCCAAGTAGTTTATTTAACACCCAAGATATTTTAGAATTCGCCAAACAACTAGATTTCAAACCACAAGTAAATTCCATATGGATACCAGAATCCTGGGGTCGTGAAGCCTTCGTCATGCTTGGTGCCATAGGAGCGATAACAAGAAGGATAAAACTAGGAACTTCTATTGTGAGTATGTTTTCAAGACCTCCTGCTACTCTAGCAATGGCGGCCTCCACTTTAGACAATATTTCATTAAATCGTACAATAATTGGAATAGGAGCTAGTACTCCCATTCTTGCCGAAAACTGGCACGGTATCAAATTTGTACATCCACTAAAGCGAATGAGAGAGTATGTAGCATGCTTTAAAATTATCTCTAGTGGAGAAACAATCAATTTTGATGGAAATTTCTTCAAATTAAAAAATATAAAGATAATGCACCCGTCGCAAAGAAAGGAGATACCTGTTTTTCTAGGTGCGGTAAATTCAGGAATGATTAAGCTGGCGACAGAAGTAGCCGATGGGACAATCTTGTATCTTCGTCCGCTTGATGAGCTCAAGAAAACAGTAGATCGCATCAAATCATTAACATCAAAAAAGTCTAAAAGTTTTGAAATTTGTTCTGTCTTTATCACTGCCGTATCAAATAAATACCCAGATCTGGCCCGTGAAAGAGCTGCAAAAACACTGGCATTCTATGTTGCAGTAGGGAAATATTATAACGAATTTTTGTCGTCTCATGGTTTCGAAAATCAAGTGGAGCAAATAACAACTGAATATCAAAACCACGGCGTTGAAAATATCAGTAAATTTGTAACAGATCCTATGCTTGATTCATTAACTATCTATGGTACTACTGAGGACTGCATTAAATCGCTGAAGCGTTTTGTCTCATGTGGAGTATCGCTTCCAATATTGCAGGTAAATCCAGTGAAGGATAATACTGAATCGATCAGCGACTCTCTTCTTTTGGTAGAAAATGTCTAGAGTAGCCATAGTCGATCAATCAACTTCAAAATTCACCAAAGATACTCCTCTCTCTGTACCAGAGCTGGCGTGCGATCCTTGCAAAGCAATCTTGGAAAAATACAAAGACATGGATGTACAAGTTGATTCAGTCATTTTATCCACAACCGCTGATGTTCAATATGGATCAACTATTATTTCAGAATACTTAGGCATCAAACCAACAATTTCTCAAAGATTAGACAACCTGTGCAATTCTGGCACTAATGCGATTGTTTCAGCATATTCATTGATAAAATCAGGGTTGTGTAAAAATGCATTGGTTGTCGGAGCAGACATTAAACAAACTAAAGGATCACAACTAGTATGGGATATCTCAAGAGGAGCTTTTACCTTGCCTGTTTACTGGGCTGCACTCTTTGCTAAGGTTCACATGCGTAAATATGGAACGACTGAAGAGCAGATGGCATCGGTAGCAGTAAAGAATAGAAAAAATGCTTACTTAAATCAGGATGCACTATTTAGAAAAAAGATATCTATTGAGGATGTCATGAATTCGAAAAAATTGGTTGAGCCATTAAAGTTACTAGACTGTTCATACGTATGTAGTGGAGCTTCAGCAATATTGCTTTCTAACGAAGAAGAGTCTAAAAAGTATACAGACGCCACAGTTTGGATCGAAGGAATAGGGAGCTCCGTTGAAGCTGCTAGTTTTAGTAACGTTAGCTCTGACCTCTCAAGCATACATTCAACTAGAATTGCCTCCAATATGGCGTTTTCAATGGCAGACATTAAACCAGAGCAGATAGATGTTGTGGAACTTCACGATGCATTTACAATAATGGAAATTATGGCCTATGAAGACCTGGGTTTTTGTAAAAAAGGGGAAGGGGGCAAATTCGTATTCCAAAAAAATATATCAATCAATCCCCGTGGAGGACTATTAGGTACAGGTCATCCATTGGGAGCTACTGGAGTTGCTCAGGCTGTCGAAGTCTGCAAGCAGTTAAAGGGATTGGCTGGAAGTAGACAGATTAAAGGCTGCAAAATGGGATTAGTGCATAATATGTCTGCAGCAGGTTCCTCGTCATTAGTTCTCATAATTTCTAAAACATGAGTAATTGTTGCAGTTTGTCCATTGCCCATGGGATTTGAAATCTCTTTAATGCAATCAATTATTGATCATTTTAATTATCTTAATGTTCTTAAACTTGCGTGAAAGAATTCCTTGATTTCCTAAGTAGGGGAAAATTCAGAATTCCGATTTGTAATAGTTGTAATTCAAAAATATGGCCACCATCAAATATTTGTAATAATTGCTATTCAAAAAAAATCAGGATGTCAAAATTGGATATGAGAGGGCAATTAATTGAACATACATCATCATTTATTGGAAATTCCAAGAAATTAGGATTAGTCGAAATGTCAGGAATCAGGATTATCGGCATCTTGAGTGAAGTAAATATGAACCCAGGGAGCGCAGTAAAATTGACCAAATGCGGACTTGATAAGGATAATTCCCCTTATTTTGAATTCTCATCTGCTTGACACTTACTGAAGGATTTAATTAATCAATAATTCTAAGTAGACATATCGAGATGTCATATGATAGATTTGTTGATGATAGACTGCTGACAAGTAGGGATGTACTAAATAGGAAACAGATCAAGATAAAACTCGTTGATTACGATGAGTCTGCCAGGGATTTCTCTCAAAGATTTGGTAGTAGAATCCTAGTTAGAAAGGTCTTGCTAACGATAAAAAAAACTGACACAGAGGAAATCGAAGAAAAAGAACTAGATGTTGAAGAACTGGAGAAAAGAATCAGGAAAGAACGACTTTGGTCTTCCTCAAATAGATGGATTTCAAAAAGCGAATTAAAAAATGGCTACATTGTTGCTTCTAGACATCTTGATCTTCTTGCAAACGCAATCGCGTTGGACATCATCCAATTTTAGAATTAATTTTGAATACTCGCCCATAACAAAAAATAATAATATAAAACCTGAATTAGTATATTGCTAAATTCGAATTTTGCAATATTTGCTTAATGTCATGTTTGACATATATATTAGTAACAACAATTATTGATCCTTTAACTTATCCATGTTTATTTAGATATTAATTAAAGCGCCGCTGATCAGACTTGAACTGATGGCCCACTGGTTAACAGCCAGTTAAGCTCCAAAGTAACTATCTTTGAATTTGCTCTACCATGCTGAGCTACAGCGGCGCATATTTTACAAAAATTATTACTTTAATTAAATGTTATGCTAATACCTGGTCTTAGAAAGAAAGTTTCAAATTTCGAGTTTTGAAATATCAAGAATAGTTCTTAAGAGAACTATTTTTTCCTCGTAATGAATACTTTTGCAATACCCAATGCAATTAGCAATATTCCTAACCCTGTTGTTCCATAAAGCGTAGAACTTTCGCTTGCACCATCTTGAGCAGCCAATCCCATCATTCCGGCTATGATTAATCCACCGTTAATAAACAGAAGCACGGCAACCAATGTGGATCTTTCTCTTAACGAAATGGCAAAAGCAATGATAGATAAAATTACGGCGCCACCACCGAAAACGCCCCCTCTAACTGCATGATCCAATTGCAGAAAACTGCTTTTTCCATCGGCAGAAGTAGATTGTGCCGATAACACGTCTGCGCCATAAATTATTAGTAAGGCAAGCGAGATGAATAACAATATTACAGATATTTTTGTTTTCATTATCTAATGGGTATATTCAGATTATTAATAAACTTATTTTGATCTTATAGTTTATGAAAAATAATCTTTTTCAGGATAAATTTTTCGTGTATGAAATAAAAAACAAGTTTGTAAAAAATGGTCGTTGTGATAACTATCTAGTAACTTTACGCAACACTAGTCAAATCAACAAAAATCATTGCACATTAAAAACTAACTCTCGGATCAATTCAGTTTGAAATAATATAGGACTGAAATCGAATAGTGTAATAGCCTTAAAATTTTTAGTTAAGCACAGATGCAGACTTTCTGTTAAATAATTTGGATTCAGGCCAATGTACAAATAGTGCAATACTATAGCTATTTCTATTGAATAGTAATAATCTTGATAAAAGATATGTCTGGCATCCGTATACTCAGATGAAACTTTGGAATAACTCCGATAATATTACGATCCAATCCGGGAGTAGTTTTAGTTTTGTCGATTCCAACGAAAGGAGTTATCTTGATGGGATTAGTAACATGTGGTGCAATGTCTGGGGACATGATAGAACTGAAATAATTGATTCCATGAAAAACCAGCTTGACACTCTTCCTCATTCTTCATTATTTGGTTTGGTTAACGAACCTTCTGCAAAACTGGCGAAACGCCTTATAACAATTGCAAAGGGAATGAGCAAGGTTTTCTACACAGACAATGGTTCAACGGCGATTGAAGCTGCATTAAAAATAGCAATACAATACTGGAACAATAAGGGAAAAACGCAGAAAAAAGAATTTATTTGTTTAAAAAATGGTTATCATGGCGATACAATTGGTTGTATGTCGGTAGGATATGTTGACGGTTACTTTTCCCCCTACAGGTCACTACTGCTCAAAACAATAAAGGTAGATTCACCAACTATAAGACATGAAAAATTTGGACAACAAGACATTGAACAATATATAGATAAAATTGAGAACATTCTGAAGAGGAAATCGCAAAAAATATCTGGCATGGTAATGGAAAGCGGGGCTCAAATTGCGGGTGGGGTAAACATCTACCCGAACAAATTTCAAAAAGAGATCAGTGACCTCTGCAAAAAATATGAAGTTCTTCTGATACTGGATGAGATAGCTACAGGATTTGGAAGACTTGGTAATATGATAGAGTATAAGGCACAACGATCTGAACCAGACATTGTTTGTTTCGCAAAGGCTCTTACTGGTGGCTATTTTCCCCTAGCAGTAACACTAACAACTTCTAAAATTTTCAACGAATTCCTCGGAGATTATTGGGATAAGCGGCAGCTTTTTCACGGACATACATTCACTGGCCATCCCGTTGGATGCACAGCTGCACTGACAAACCTAGCTCTTTATGAGAAGGTAAATCTTATTAAAATAATAAGGATCAATTCCCTGGTACTTGATAGACTTTTGAAAAGATTTGCAGAATTAAATATTTGTTATGACATTAGAAATAAAGGACTGCTTTGTGGAATAGAGTTAAGAAAAGAGAACAAACCCATCAAGATGATTGACAAGGTTCCAATTGGACAATATATTGCAAGAGAATCATTGAAAAAGGGTGTATATCTTAGGACTTTAGGAAATATAATTACAATAATTCCACCATTAGCAATAAGAAAAGAAGATCTGACAAAGATAGTTGATACTGAATATCAGATAGTAGAAAAGATTCAACAGAAAATCAGATAATATTAATCAGGCGATTCATCTAAATCATCCGAATCTGGTTATAAAGGGTAGCTTTTGATATTCCAAGGTTTTTGGCGATCCTATTACGTGGTATGTTCTGAGACAACATTTTGATTAGTGTATCTTTGTCAAGTGTCTTTTTTGGACGCCCAATATTTTTTCCAGACATTTTTGCCCTCACCATTCCATCCTTTGTGCGTTGAATCAACATTTCCCTTTCCCTTTCTGCGACCCAAGTCAGGATGCCAAGCATTAGTTTCCTAACGCTCGGATCAGTGGTTTGAAGAAATAGTTCTTTTGGTGAACAAGATATCAGTGGTGAATATTCTTCAATTGATTTTATTGCATCAAGTGTTTCCCAAAATGTTCTTCCGACTCGTGATAATTCATAAACTATGACCGAGTCAACACGGTCAGATCTAACCAGATTTAGCATGTCTCTGAAAGCAGGTCTATTTATTGCAGGGATCTTCCCGCTTACGGCAGAATCTTCGAAAAAATCAAGAATTTTATAGTCATTATCAGCCGCCCACTTTTCGATTGCCAACCTCTGATTAAGTATTGTTTGCTCGGCGGTACTGACTCGCAAGTATCCAAAGGAATATTTCATTACATATTACGTGATGAAATGTTGATAATACTTAAGGTCAAAAAAAATACGTACAGTTGAAAAAAGGTGTCACATTATTTAGACTGAATTCGAGTAAAAAAACGCCAGTTTTTTTGGATGATATAAAAACGGGTCCTTTTTTAGACTGTTGGAGTCTAAAGATGAAATGACGAATTTCGCATATCTTCCTCCTATTATAATTACCAAGACATCTTTCAATTTTGTTGATTTTCAGTTGTTTTATGTAGGGAAAAAAGCTCAAAAGCACCTAATTATGCTAGTTATTTTTTGCTATTATCTCTAATATCCTAATGTTTGAATACTAAATGTTTTGAAATTTAGAGTTGGATCGACAGGGATTCACTTAGAACTTAAATGCAGGAGCTCTTAACTATCTTTATACATCAGTGTGAAGCACATTTTATGGCTCCTAGTTCCGATTCTAAAAAATCCGATAATTAAAGAATAAGTATGGGTTCTAAAAAAGAATTAATGATGCAAGATTTCGAGTTCATTGATTCTTGTATGAAGAAGGTCATTATTGGAAATAGTATTTCATTTGATGAAGCAGAAAGATTAATTTCAATTAATAATTTGATAAAGCTTGCAGACTGTGCTAATATTATTACTAAAAAATTTAACCAAGAAACCATTGACGTCGAATCCCTGATAAATGCCAAGTCGGGTAATTGTCCCGAGGATTGTTCCTTTTGCGCCCAATCTACATTTTACGAAACTGGTATTACAAAATACACACTACTAGAGTATGATATAATAATGGAGAAAGCAAGAGAAGCACAAATTAGTGGTTCTTCCAGTTTTTGTCTTGTTTGTGCTTATAGAGAACCGTCACAAAATGATTTTGAAAAAATTTGCACGATAATCAAAAAATTAAGAAATGAAGTAAATCTGGACATTAATGTTTCACTTGGCTTCATGACACCAGAACGAGCGCAAAGGCTGAAATCGTTAGGAGTCAAGAGATATAATCACAATCTAGAAGCCTCAGAGAGTTTCTTTTCAAAAATCTGCAATACACATGATTTTTCAGACAGAGTAAAGACAGCAAGAATAGTCAAAGAGGCAGGACTAGAACTTTGTTGTGGAGGGATTATTGGAATGGGCGAATCTACAAGACAACGGATTGAATTAGCATTTTCTCTTTCATCTCTTGAACCAGATGAAGTTCCGATTAACATATTGATTCCAAGAAAAGGCACACCGAAAGAACTGGATAATTGTTCAATTGATCCAATCGACATCATTAGAACTATCGCTGTTTGGAGATTTATAATGCCAAAAACAATATTGAAAATTGCTGGTGGGAGAGAAGTCCACTTCAGTGACGGGGGAAAGCTCGCCCTTCAGGCTGGGGCAAATGGAATTATTACGGGTGGCTACCTTACTACAAATGGAAACGAACCAAATAAAGATATCCAAATGATACATGAAATTGGCCTCGATACCCGAATTCATTAAAGCAGACATTAATAAACTGAAAGCAGAAAATCTTTATCGAAAACTAAGAATTGTCGAAAATCACGACGGGTCGATAATAGTAAATAACAAAGAAATAATTAATTTTAATTCAAACGATTATCTTGGATTATCTACAAACAAAGAAATAATAAGAAATACGGTAAAGGATTTTGATGAAATTTCTCAATGTAGTTCAAGACTGGTAGGTGGAAATAATTTAGTTATTGAAAAACTGGAACACGCTTTGTCAAGACATAGAAAAACAGGATCCTCCCTGGTATATGCCACTGGATACTCCGCAGTGTTGGGAGTCCTGAGTACTCTAGCAGACAGTAAAACAACTATTTTCAGTGATGAATCAAATCATGCTAGCATTATTGACGGGTGTCGACTGTCCGACGCCAATATCAGAATATTTCGTCACAATGACATGGAGCATCTTTTAGAATTATTGAAAAATGTAAAGGGTAAGAAAATTCTTGTTACAGAAGGAATATTTAGTATCGAGGGCGATATGGCTAAATTGAAATCAATTTGTAAATTGGCAAAAGAGTTTGGTATCTTTACTATTGTTGATGATGCCCACGGTGACTTTGTTTTTGGAAATAGAGCTTCTGGAACTCCATCTGAATTAAGTGTCAATAACCTAATTGATGTTCATATCAGCAGCCTTAGTAAGGCATTAGGTTGTTTTGGAGGATATGTGGCTTGTACTGAAATGGTTAGGGACTATTTTATAAATCGGTCAAGGCAATTCATTTTCACTTCTGCTATTCCTACTCATTTATGCAATTCTGCACTAGTTGGAATTGGTATTGCAAAAAAAGGTATTCTACAACGGGAGCTCTTCAAAAATGTAAAGATCTTGCACAATGGTTTAAAGAAGTTAGGATATGACATTGGAAATTCATCCAGTCAAATAATTCCTGTCCATATCGGATCCGAGAAACTAGCCACTAAGTTCGCAGATATATTGTTACAAAAAGGTATTTTTGTACATCCAATGAGATTTCCCACCGTTAAGAGAGGAAGTGCTGTATTAAGACTTTCGTTGAGTGCATCGCATACTAAGAAACAATTGGGTTATGCTCTAGACGAACTAGAAAAACTAGGTAAGAAACATAAAGTAATTTGATCTTATTGATAGAATCATTTTATTTCTACATTAGTTTTAACCAAATCACGGATATCCATGCACAATTGCGAGAATAAAATTGCTACTCAATTCGTACCTCCAGATATTAAAAATACCTTTAAAGAACTGTACATTTTGGCTTCTATTAAATATCTCAGAATTCGAATTGTGCAATATCTATTTAGAATAGAATTTTCATTATCAAAAATATTTCCCATAGAGCTATATATTTCATAATTCGAATTTAGCAATATTTATCTAATACGAGCTGCAAATGGTCAACAATGACAGAAAGAGAATTAAAGCTCAAGTTGACAGCATCAGAACGTCAATTTAGAGAGATAAAATATTATTTCTCTCTTTTACACCCAGAATCAATAGTTTCAGGGCTAAAATTTGCGTACAATAGACAAAAAGCCCAGGATGGAGGTTATTTAATTGTTGGAAGAAAAAGTTTCGTAAAAAAGGAAACTAGCATGTTGACAAAGGAACAGGCCAGATGGCGACTTGCAAACTGGAAGTCAATGATAAAGATCTATAGAAACAAAGGATACAGCTACCCTACGATTAGTAGAATTAAGAAGGATATCAAATTAACAGCAAAGTCAGGCAATAAAAAATAGGGATTTAGTAAGTAGACGCCTCTGTACTTTTTTCATCAATCCTGATGGATGAAAGGTCAGGAAACTTCTCTTTCATGCTTTGTTCAACTAGAGTAGTAGCTTCTTCGATAATGCTTGTTGATTCTTCGCTTAATACTCTTCCGCTGTCTACTTCGTGTTTAGGAATCTGTGCAGAGTCAGATAATATTCCTCCCATGAGATCGGATATCTGAGAGAGTGATTGATCTGCTTCAGGAACCATTGATGATAAGCCTCCTTGTATGTTCTTTATTACAGACATTGCCGGGGTTAGCGTAACCACAACATCTCCTAATTCAGTAATAGTGTTTAGTCTTAATTGAATTTGTTCCAATGCTAACTTGGCAGAATCTACCATTTTGCTCATCTTGCGAATTTGTGACAGTTCATTTGAAAGTAATTTAGCGTATTGGGCATCATGATTCTGGATCGAATGTACAATTCTTTTAAAAATAAGCTGATCCTTTTCTACAATCTTCGTAGAAATTCCATCTAACTTTGAGATTTGGAGCTCTAGTTTCTTTTGAGCTTCCTCAATTCGTGGCTTTAGAGGAGGTTGTGACTTGATACTCTCCAAAATTTTTACCGCCATATTTTCTGGCTGGGTTTTGTTCCACTTGTCTTTAAAGGACATTGTTTTCTCTGAAGCCTATCACTTTTTTTGTTAATAAG
>Ga0105092_10000774_pt1 | contig 16891 bp, 16 predicted proteins | sample PPLLak2March2015_FD_87021 | JGI IMG/M metagenome (GOLD analysis project Ga0105092, IMG submission 87021) | Freshwater sediment microbial communities from Prairie Pothole Lake near Jamestown, North Dakota, USA - PPLs Lake P7 Core (1) Depth... | ecosystem: Environmental > Aquatic > Freshwater >... | reverse complement strand
TATATCGTTAGTCTCAGACAAATTGGTAGTGGGTATATTTTGTTGTTCTTCAGTCTGTGTACCATCTATATCGTTAGTCTCAGACAAATTGGTAGTGGGTATATTTTGTTGTTCTTCAGTCTGCACAGGAGATAACAGTTCTTCATTACTATTATTAGGAACTCCGTTTACTAATACACTATACCAGCGGGGAGGTGCAGACGTACATAGTAATTTTGAAGTTATCTTGTTCTCCCCATCAATAATCTGCGTATAATTAGTGCGTAATACAAACTCCCACTGAGAATAATCGTTTTTACCATCCGTTCCTTTTGCAAAAGCAGTTTGATAGGGTCGAACATCATTGACTATCACAGAGACTGCGCAATTTTTCAGAGTATTGTCCGATGATACACCTGTTATTATCAATTCTTGTCCTGTACTTACGTTTTGAGTTGTGATGGGATTAACTATCTTTATCGTCTCCGATGGTATTGGAGAAAGCGATAATTCCGAGGAATTCTGGCTAAATAATAACTGATTCGCAGAATATGCCAAAATAATAAGAAAGGCGATACCAATAATCAAAACACGTTGTATCGTAACTCTCAAGCAAAATATAAAGGACCTCAAACTAGTTAAATCTTATAGTTAACCGACTTCATGGTTCTAAATCTTGCTGGTAATGGTTTCACCAGGTTTCATCAATTAGTGTCCTTCGGAACAAAATGTCCGACTAAAGATATCCTGACTAAAGATATTCAAAATATAATGACTATGGTATACTATTTGAATAGGTATTATTCGGGTTACCCGATGGCAAAGTCTGGTTACTATTTCCAGCAAATCCAGACTGTTCATTTAATTCTTGTTGTCCCAGTGAAGGCTGCTCAGTTATTGGCCATTGAGCAGAACTTATAGTCGGAGTACAAACGAGAGTGAATGTCACCGTAGCGGCAAAAATAAAATAACTTTTACTACCCATTGATATTCCTATCACTTCAAAGTTTATTAAGCAGATGCATGCCTTTGCCGATGCAAGTGCAAATTTGTTAATTCTACGGAACCAATAGTAGTATCACAATTCTGAATTAATTTATATATTATTTTTCCCTCAAGACTTAATTATTATATCTATCAAGAAATATTAATGAACTCAAAAGGAATGCCTTTAATAATTACAACTTTGTCGATGCTAATGCTTGGAGAGACCATTGTGTCTTCATATAGCGCACTCGGAGTCGAAGTGACAACATCAAGTGTTTGGAGCGATTGGTGTTACATATCGGCGTTTCCGGAAGACCGACCGGTTTGCTTCCTAAGTCATGAGGAGTGCAAGAAAGCGGAGTCATCAGACCGATTCAAATCAGATACTTGTTTCAATCATAAGTCATAAGCAAAATGGTTTAAGGAATAAAGATAGTTATCGATACCAAAAAGATTATACTTTATCCAAAAGGTAGCAGGTGACAGTAAAAAGGAATGATATATGTTAGAACTACTACCAGACGAAAATAAACTTGCAATACAAACTAGAGAATCCCTTCGAAAGATTCATGATATTCTTGGATCCATTCATGATTCTGATTTACAATTGGTTACCTACTGTCTTTGCCACAAGCGTCCAAAGAAATTCAAGAGATACTAGATAAGGAAAATGATCCTAGATACACCTAGACATCATAAGGTGGTTAACATTTTTATATGAAAGTTATTCTTAGTGAAACGTGTTTGAGCCAAAAGCATATTTTTTAGCATCTATGTTGTCGATTATTTTGATTTTTTCGTCCGCAATTTTTCCTTTCTGGTATTTCCTAGCATTCGGTCAAACGGCAGGAACTCAAATTTCTACTGAAGGATATGATAAGATTAAGAATTGTACTACTGATCTGAGTAAGAAGCCCACATCAGTAGAGTACCTTACATTCTTTAATTGTGGCCATGTCTCGAAAGATGAAAGCGGAAAGACAGTAAGACAATTTACACTAATTGTGGAGGAAAATCAAAAGATACCTATCACGTATGAAGGTCATATCTTTGATGGTTGGACATTTAACGGTACTATTCCTGGACCAACCATAAGAGTTACGGAAGGAGATTTAGTTCGAATTAGAGTTATTAATTCCAACGACAATACTCATGCTCATTCACTTTATACTCAGCCAATAAATTTTGGCAAGGATAATGCCTTTACGATGAGTGGGCAACCGGGAGGAACCATTTCTCCAGGTAGGAGTTATACGTACGAGTTTATTGCAGGACCATACGGGGTGTATCCATATTACTGTCATGTAGAACCAATGGCAGACCATATCAACAGGGGATTATATGGAATGATGATTATAGATCCAAAAGATCCTCGTCCCCAAATGACAGAAATGGCTATGCTCCTCAACGGCTATGACCTGGATTTAGATCTTGAAGGACCGATCACACTCCCTCTAGTTGACCCAATTGAAGGCGTAGAAAGCAATTTACCTACGAACTCAAGTAGTAACAATAATACTAATACAGAAACCAATATGAGTAACATGACTCATGTTTCTATTCCTTCAAATGAGGAAGAAAGTGCCAACGACGAACGTACTGTCAGAGAAGAGAGAGTTAATGAAATTTACACAGTAAATGGAAAAGCATTTGACTACATGATGAATCCAATTGTGTTATATACAGGCAAACCATACCGGGTATATGTTATAAATATGCTCGAATTTGACCCGGTGAATTCTGTTCATGTACATGGGGCCATGTTTGATTACTATTCCGCTGGTACGAATAAAACTGCCGACTATCTCACAGATATAGTAACGTTATCACAGGGAGATAGAGGAATAATGGAATTTACGTATGCATATCCTGGAACCTATATGGTCCACGCACACCAGACCCTGTTTACCGATCTGGGGTGGATGGGTCTTTTTGATGTACGGGGAAATCCGGTTAATATACCAAGAACTGATCCCACATAATAGAATGGAATACCCGTTGAGTTACGGAATTATAGCTGATGGGCTAATTTGTAAAGGCCCACCAGCCACGCGCGTGTTCTTGGCAGTTGTCGACACTTGTTAGGCTATGGTAAACAAACAATAAAAAAGTTAAACAGTATCAAGAGCAAAGTCAATGAAACAAAAATTAAAAAATCAACTAAATTAAATTAGATGAATTTATATCACCTATTTTAGATGATTCGTTCCTTATTATAGAACACTAAATGTGTTTTCAAATTATCAGGTTATATATCTCAAATATTTTAGAAAATATCAAGGTATCAGTGGCATAACTATATCAGATATGTTTATTTAAAACCAGTCAATAATTTGTCAACATATTCTTTTATCAACCCAGTCAATTTTTTTCTTACGAATTCGTCTGTTATTTCATTTTTAGTATAACTAAGTTCTACTGGATGACCATCTCCTAGCGTCCCTTCTTCAAAAATATGTACTCTATCCTTCCTTGGAAAGAAAGTAATCCTTCTTACAGAGTCTTGTTTTGATATCTTGATAGAACCCTTTAATTCAAATGTTATACCTTCTTGTAACTCATATGGTGTTTCTATGGCACAATTCAGGTAGACATTTTCTTGTTTAGTTTCAAGGAATTTTTTATACTCAATCATTATAGGTAGAATAATTTTTTCGATTATTTCACTGAACTCTTTATCAGGAACTAACTCTACCCCTTTTCGTTTTTTGTTTTCTAGCCTTTGCTGTTTCAGTTTTTTTTCTAATTTATGAAGTGATTGACCTAACTCATCGTCTAAGCTTTTCAATTCCAAGGAATATTTGATTATCTAATATTATAGTATTTCACGGGAAGAGCGTGGCAAAATAAACTGATGGTATTTTATTATTCAATTTAAAAACTAGATCAAGTTGAGGAGGGGCTAGACAGATAAGGTCTTTATCTTATAACGCCTAGGATCTATTATGATACGGACAATAGGCTTTGAATCTGACAGGCTAATCTCGGTGACAGACAATATTGATAAATTTATGGAGGACATGACAAGGCAGCATGGTAGCACATTCAGACTTATTGATATTAAATTTTCCTCTGCATCCAAACTTTTACAGGACGCAAGACAAAATTCAGATGTCAATTATTCTGCACTACTTATCTATGAATTATAGTTGTCAGACCAGATCATTCTAATTTACTTTACACTTGCTTCGTTTCCAGTATTCTGACAGACTAATCCTGCTAAAATTGTATTATCGCTTGGCAAACTCTAGAAAATCGCCAACAGAGCCATTAGTATTTATCGTTCGATTGGCCAACTTTGTTAAATTTCCATTAGTACATGTCCCGTTTTCATATTTTCATATAGTATTGCATGATTAAATTGAAAATACAGACTCAACAGAGCGAGTGAAGAGACCGCTATAATTATAAAAACGCCAATCCTAACTGGCATACTCATTTAGTATACTGTATTCTTAATCATTAATAGGGGGACGGCAGAATAATCAGGAATTTTATTCTTACAATTTGTAAATATATTTAATGATTCGAGTCGTTAGGAAGGAAATTTTTTTTGCATTTCATAAAAATGCAATTGGTTTTCACTTAATGAAATTAAGTCCCTTCTAATAGAAGTCTTAAATAAAATGTTGGGAGGAAGATATTGTCTAGCTTGAATTCATTGTTAGGATAGTCGATTGGTTGGTGCTTCCCTCATTGGAATTGCACCAATCAATTTTCGAATGTAACTTGGAACAAAGCAACTTTATTTGAGATAGACGTATCAAGCATTAATTGCAGCTCTATATTGGTTGTTCAGGATGGAGTTACTCTTCGTGGCAAGGGCCTTTTTATCCTTCCAGTATAGTGAATAAGGCTTGGCTGCCTTATTACTCTCAGGTTTTTGATTACGTTGAAATAGATTCCACTTTTTATAATTTTCCTAGTGAGTTAATGGTTAGAAACTGGGACAGAAGAACTCCAGCTAATTTTAGATTTACCGCCAAGTTTCCTAAAATAATAACACATGAAAAAAAATTCAAGAATGTAGAAAATGATTTAGAATTATTCTATGAACGAATGGAGCCGCTTAAAAATAAGGTATTAGCGTTACTAATACAGTTACCTCCTTCTTACAAACTTAAAGAAGGATTAGAAGATTTCAGTAGTCATAATTTTTTCTTTGAAGGTGATTTTAGATATGCAGTTGAAGTAAGACATTCATCATGGTTTAATGATCTTGCGTATAACTTTTTTAGAAATAATAATATTGCAATGGTGTGGAGTCAGATGGATAGATTACAAACTCCTCCAGTAGTAACATCTGATTTTGTCTATCTTAGACTAATAGGAGATAGAAGGCTGGCTGAAGATCAATTTGGTAAAATACAAATTGATAGAAATGAAGAGATCAGAAATTGGGCTAATAAAATGAAAGAAGTAAAGCAGAATGAAAAAGATGTCAAAGCAGCAATAGTGGCAGCAAATAACCATTATGGCGGCTATGGACCAGGAACTGTTGATATCTTTCGGCAGAATATGGATATGGAAAAATTATCTTTTGAAAACGTAGATATTACAAAAATAAATCAAGACTTGGAATTAGAGACGAAGTTTAACTTTAGTGATCTAAATCTAAGAAATAAGGACAAGCAAACAAGTATATCCGATTTTGTTAATTGATTCAACCCTACGGAAGTAATTCAAGTTCATTTCAGCATAAGCGATTTACATATCCATTAAATACAAATTAATTCTAGACATAACCATTGCGAAATTATGCAGAATTTTGAATGTATTATGATTGCCATTTTTGTTATTGTTGCCACCTTGTCTGGCTATATTAATTCCAGTTATGCTCACATTGTGGATTCAAATAATACACAGGTCTGGAAAAACCCTCAAGATAACTTGAAAATCGAGTTTGGATATTTGCCTGAAAAACCCGTTATAGATACATTTACTGGTTTAGCCTTTAGTATAACGAATTTACAAACTGGTGAACATGCCGGAGATGGTGTTGCACGAGTCACGGTTACAAATGGTCAGAGACTCTTTAAATTCGAAAATGTAAGCGTGCAAAATGGAGATTTTACTGTGGATTACTTGTTCCCTGATGATGGAACACATCAGATCTTGTTACGACTTGACAGAAATGATACTATTAACTTGGCTTCCTTTAAAGTATTTGTTCCACATCAGTCTCCACCTGATTTATTGAGTAATAACCATAATATTATCATTGGGGTAGGATTAATTAGTGTCGTTGGAATAATTACAATACTAATCATAAGAAAAAAATAAATCGCAGTAGTTGTCCAAGATACTTATCGCAAGAATCAACTCACTAAACCTAAAACTCGATCATTTCTTCAAAGTCCCACAAATGTTTACCGCAATTGTTTCATTCTTAACCTTTGTTGTGACATTATATCAATGAGTGACAGAGACGAAGAAAACAAAGAACAAGATGAAGGCCAGAAAAACCAAAAATCCAGGCCAGGCCAAAATACAGAAGATCATCGATAGTCATTCACTAAACTACGAATGTTAAAATTATGCGAATTATGCGGTGTCGGATTCAACTTTATAAATTATAAAACTCTATATTGTATATGAAAAACCAAAGTACCATGAATGTGTCTTTAGTTTTGACCCTAATGGTCTGTACGCTAATGAGTGGATTAGTAACATTGCAAATCATATGGGCATACGCTCAAGGGAACTTGTCTCAGGTATTGAATCAAACTGGTAACCAAACTGGTAACCAAACTGTAAATCAATCTTTGTCTTCCGCAATCCCAGGACAGCAAGGCGGCACTCCACCTAAGACGGGTCCTAGTTAATGGCATATGGAAAAGACACCTGTGGTTCCTGTGGTAAATATACGGACATAGCAATCAAAGTGGTAGAAGATGTCGAGATGCTTTATTGTAAGGAATGCCGAGACAAGGAGTTGAAGATAGTGTTAGAAAATTTTAATCAAATAAATTTTTACTGCATTAGATGCGGTTCTCAAAATGTAAGAAAACATGATCCGAAGACAGAAATTAGTTTAACGGATGTGCCAAACACCCTATTCGCTAGTGCCTTCATTACATGTAGCGATTGTAAGCATAGATTTTTTGTCAATATGGAAGATCATGGCAAATTGAACTGATGGTATAATCAATTCATTATCATTACTACAGAATATCATGATGAATTTGAATTCATAAAGGCCGACATCGCTATCGTAAATCAGAAACTCTAACGGTTATAACCCTTATTGTCTATTAGTATTGGTAGTATAGAAATGGGAAAAATTACAAAATGATAATAATTCTAGAGAAGGAGAAGATAACAGAAGAAGTAAAAAACAAGTTACTCAAAAAGGGATTATCATTAATTGGAATGTCAGATAAAGAAATAATATTTAATAGGTTAAAACCTCATTTTCATTTTCATACACGTAGAAATAAATAAAATTACTTGTTTTTGATGGATTCTGTTCAAAAGAGTAGGATAGACGCTTATACCAACTAAAGGTATTTGTCATTGGTTGAGGTCGCGCATTCTTTTATTTTCTTCATTTAATAACGATTTTCTATTAATAGTTATGTTGTGCTTTATACCAGTAGCATGGAACGTCTAATAATAATTATAGTGAGGGTGAATATATAGCGATGCCGTCATGCGATTCATGCAATACAACTAATCGAGTAGAGTGGTGTGAAAGTTGTAACAGATTTATGTGCATGGTTTGTGATAATGAAATCCAAGGCGTTAGTCTTCCTTAGTTTTCCCAATTTAAATCACAACTAAATTTTAACTATGGGAGTTGTCTTTTTTTATCTAATATAAATCCTCGATTAGCGATCGGAAATGGAGATAGCGTAATGAATGAATATGGGATTTTTTTATCAGGAAAATCTTGTCACATTCTTTAGCCTATGGAGTACAGTACCACAAATTAGAAAGTCCCTAAAAACTAAGAAAACAGATTCATACACGAATGTCATGAACTAGTTAAGTTTTTTTGATTTTCTGAATGTCGATGTACACCTGTGGGTTGAGTAACGGATTCGAGCAATAAGATATCCCACTCGACGGAACTTTACAAGGACCGTAAGAAATGTTACACACTAAATTATAAACGACTTACTGATGGGACAAATGCTGTGGATTCCAATTCAATCTACACTTGTCCCACCAGGTTAGAATCCTATCAAGTTACTAAATATGTGAGATAATCGACACTGGTGGGAGGAAGCTGATAGGTTAGAGAAATGCCCACCAGTGTACATTTGGAAGCGTTGGTTGAGTATTGGACAACAAACTATAAAATGGTTCAAGGCGACCAGCAATGCTGATCACCTTGGGTTACGGAATTATAACTGATGGCCAATGTGTAAAAGGCCCACCAGCCACGCGCATGTTCTTGGCACTTGTCGACACTTGTAAGGCTATGACCAACAAACAATAAAAAAGTTAAATCCGCGTTACCAACTGTAATTAAATGCAAATCATCGGTAAGCTCTTTCAGTTCGTCCAAAAAAATTGAATGAAAGACATAAGCAACATCAAGTCAATATTCTATTATGTCTGAAGAAAGAATCGGAGACAAGTTTCTTCGGAAACTCTATGAAAAGACTGTAAATAATGGAATTGAAAGTATCGACAGAGATGAGATTGGAAAAGAAATTGGAATAATAGATGTGCAAATGGATAATCTAGTAGACGAGTTGACTTCAGACGGTTATATAAAGAAAATAGGTCGAACTAAAATTTACTTAACCGATGATGGAAGAAAGAGAACAGAAATCTAGACTGTTACGATATATCCAATTATCTTTTGATTTACTACCTTGGAAGAAAACTTACCCAGGTTTAGTACAGTGGTTTAATTGATGTATATACAGCGCTACCTCAAGGAACGAAGACAGTACTCGATTTTTAGGGGATTTCCTTAGTCTCTATTTGTTCTGGATTTCAAGACAAGATTATATATAATTCGTACAAAAGGTTAGCTGTGCCGTCGTAGCTCAGCCTGGGAGAGCACTCGACCAATGTTGGGGTGAAGCTGAAGACCGAGCTGTCGTGAGCTCAAATCTCACCGACGGCATTTACGGTTTGCCATAATCACTATTGTTTTAACAAGATGTCTGGGCCAATGGGGCATTAATGCCTAAATGAAGGCCTCTGATCAATCATTTGCTAATAGATAGATAAAGTTAAACAAAGGTGCAAAGATTTAGAACTGGTGTTTCTTATTTATCGAATGTTGTTTCATTTTTAGAAATTCCCCATTGCTTAGAACTCCTTTTTCCTCAAGATCTGCTAACTTCATTAATTAATCCGCGATCGATTCTTTAATTTCAAGCAATTTGTTTTTTTGTGATTCAGTTTTGATTATTTCCATCGAATTCTTCACATATTCAGCCTTATTTCTCCTGTCAACTATCACGTTGACTTTTGGGGAGCGATCCTGTTGAAATATCCCTAATAGAATTTAATTAATAATTTTCAAAAATTAACAAAATATCTCCGTCAGCAACAAAATCGTTATTATGTATGTAAGTGTAAGAAACATGCGGATGACAAATCCACTATTAATAGTATTCAAGCGAATCTTTTGTAACCACGACAATACTTTTTCAATTAGAAAGTATAACAACTTTGATTTTTTTGAATATAATATATGTAATAACTGTGAAAAAGTTTTGCGACATATTCAGGGTTTTGACGAAAGCATTAGAGGGTGATAGACTTTAGTATCAATCTTCAAATTCTGATTATCCTCTGGTGGGTAGGGGCCATTATTGCAGGGATGTCGCTCTTGATCAAACAATACTTGTATTATCTTATAATGGGGTCTCTTGGATGGATAACGGTAGCGATAGCCTCGGGTCTTATTATATACGCAATAAAAAGAAATAATAAAGAAAGTAGGAGAAATATGTCATCGAATATTAGCTGATTTCTTTTCCGCCCTGTTCCTCAATTACTACGAGAGTAACGGTAGATGTTATACCAGGTATCTTTCTTATTCTGCTGGTAATTGTATGATTCATTGTTTCGGTATTGTCTGATTTTACTTTGACGAATACATCATGAACTCCATAAGTTCCGCGAACTTCCTTTACATCGGAGAGCTTTGCAATTTCCTCTATTATTCTTTCTTCTGAGCCCAAGGTACAATTTACAAGTATGTATGCAGTAGACAATAATGATTCTAGAAATTTAGCGTATTTTAGTCTTTTCTATTAAGCGAATTCTCTAAATAACAAATAAGACATCTACTGTTTTAAAGTATAAAGCTTGTAAAGTTCTCCCGTTCGTTTGCTTACGTAATTCCATTCTCTTGCACTATAATTTACTCTATCAAATTTTTGTCTTAATTCTGGATGTAGTCTAACGTATACATCATCTCCTATCGTTATATTATTTGATTTTGTTAGCGACGTCATTTTTGCTGATACACTCATACAATAACTTAGGATATCCAGTGGTGAATTTTCATCATTCCCATACTGTACAATAATGTTTTCTCCTTCGTCAATCCCTATCTTCGCACTTAGATCAGGATAGTCATACTGATTCAAAATTGGATTTAATCCATTCTTAATTATGGTTAGCATAGAGATTCCGCACCTTACAGCTCTATCACATACTACAAATTTATTAGATAATGATGGAAAGAAAGCAATAACCGCGTCGCCTACATATTTCAGGACAAATCCTCCGTACCTATAAACAGCCGATGACATTTCATATGTGAACGCACGGATTAATGTTACCAATTTATCTACTGGAATAGTCATGGAAAGGTTAGTGGAACCTACCAAGTCTACATATAGTATAACTAGTGGAATTTTGGAATTTACATGATTTTTCAGGAAATTTTGCCCAGGTTCTAAGTTTGAGTCATACTGGTATCTCCTTTTAAGTGCTTTCCATAACCTGTTCTGCGTTTGTTTAATTTGAGTGTCTGTATCGTAAATAATTTCAGATTCCACTTGTCCCTTCTTTTCACCTGTAATCATGGAAATAAAAGGCGATCTACTTTTACTCACATTTTGAGTTTTAATTTCATCAACTTCCTTCTTATCCCTAGTCATAAGCTTTGTCCTAATCGATCTTTGTGATAGTTCTCAACTAATAATAAGATACTGTCATGTATATGCTACTCAATAAAGCCTAGAATTTCTTAGGGTCATTTTATAACCGATGACTTATGCCACTGTCAATCAACATTTGTTGTGAAATAAAGTCTAACGCTAAATTCCGGAGTGGATAGTTTCTGTATACCCGTATGAATTCAATTTCGATTTTGAATGATATACTCGGGATCATAAATGAAACATACTAAGGAATCACAATCATTATGTTGTTGATAATGTGCAACATCGTTTATCAGCTCTTCTGATATTTTTTTGTATTCCATGATCTTTTCTTGTAATTTTTGACTCAATGGCTATTTTTCATCTTTAAGCAAAAAATCAATTCTTGACGATCCACCAGCATAAGAGGGAGTATATTCTTCAGGGCGAATATCATCAAAACGCGAAATCAAAAAACCATGAACTAACTATTGAATCATTATTCATATACGAGAATCTAAATATAAAGTAGACTATTTCAGGATCTGTTCAATCGTATGAGCACAGAAAATCATGAAAATAAAGCGGCCAGATTTTGCTTTTTTTTATTTGGCGTTCTTATTTTCCTCAAATAATCCTATTGTATTACTTTCTGTATCCTTGAAGAGTAACGTGTAACCAATTCCTGGTATCGCCGTTTTAGGCTGAATAATTCTTCCACCGCCAGCCTCTATTTTGGAAGTATATTGATCGGCCGATGTGACATTTATGAAAGGCGTAATCCACTGTCCGATCCTGTCGCGCTTAGATAAGCCTCCATCTATGCCAAGCTCATTTGCTTCACCCGTTTTGATCTCCCAATACTCCATAGGCCCTTCCCACTTATTGATCTGCCAACCAAAAACCTTATTGTAAAAATTTACTGCTCGCTCTGGGTCTTCTGCAGAAAAATCCAAATACGATATTCTCGGCATACTCTTTAAGACCTAACATACCTTAAAAGAGTTGGAGAGTCAGAGGCTTTACATGCTGCAACCGTAAAATTAGACACAATGACTGCAAAATATCAATGTAGGAAACCTAGGTCTTTATCAAATAGATAATGCGCAAAAGAACGGCTCAATTAATAATTGTATATGGAAAGAAAGACTAATTAGGACTAAAGTTTATCTTGAGTAAGGATATCTATTTTTTATGAGAATTCCAAACAAAGAAGACGATGATTTTGGCAAGAAATTAAATGGCTTTTTTGATGAAATTCAGGATGCCTATTTACAAGGTATAAGACCATCCCTAACTACAACAGAGATTAATGTAATGCTTCAGGATGGCTCTGTCACAAAATCCACAACCTTTGATCCGCAGTCTGTTATTGGATTTTATCGATCCTTTCTGAGAGACCTGAAAAATTGGAATGTGGGTGATATTCAAGAAACAACAGGAGAGCTAAATCGGACTTATTGTCAAATTCTTGCTAATCTGGATAATTATACTATCAAAGGATATTTTGGAATACAGTTCAATGTTTTACCATACTACAAACCAGATAAACAAGTCATACAGATACAAAAGGAATTACTTGATCTTTCGGCTAAAAATTCTTCAACATTAGAATCTGTAGCGAATACTGGTAACAATACAATAAAACAAGAGTTAAAGAACATGTCGCTAGATGATTTAGAATTTGGAGATTTGTTTGAAAGACTACTTCAAAATCAAGAATTAATTGGTAAGCTCGAAGACAAAATAAAGAGTGTTGAAAAATTATATCCAGAATTGGATGGAGCCGAGAAAAAGAAGAACTCTTTAATTTATGAACTAGATAACTTGATAATGAAGGTGTATCAGATTTCTCCAAATTTGATAGATTACAATAGACTTATGCAGGGCGAAGAAGGACTCGTTGTCTATTTTGATATCGAAACTAAGGTTAATGCAAAATCAAAAAATATTTCAAATAAATCAGTAAATTTTGGGCGGATGAAATCACCCGCAAAGAAAAGAATATCTGAACTTTTTAAAGAAATAATCGTGGCCTTAAACAACCAGCGCAGATAGACTAAATTTGTAGCACAATAAAACAAAATTCATAATATTGGTTGAATAAGGGTTATTTGGTTGAACAATCTTAGCAAGATGTATGTAAAGGACAAAATTCCATCAGTAGAAGATATTCTGAGGGCGCAGAAATTAATGAACAAGGCAGATGTAAGAAAGACGCCATTATTAAAGTCAAACACATTTTCAAATACTGCAGGAACAAATATCTACTTAAAATTTGAATCATTTCAAAAAACTGGTTCTTTCAAGGTCAGAGGAGCATATTCAAAAATCAATTCGCTCACAAATGCCCAGCGCAAAGCCGGTGTTATTGCAGCTTCAGCAGGCAATCACGCACAAGGTGTCGCTTATGCTGCTTTGAAGAGAAATATAAAATGCAACATAGTAATGCCAAAAAATGCATCTCCTGCCAAAGTAGCCGCTACGCGTTCTTACGGAGCAAATGTAGTTCTTTCTGGAAACACGTACGACGAGTCATGGGAAACAGCCTATTCCTTATCGAGCGAAAATGCATACTCAATAATCCATGCTTTTGATGATCCTGTTGTTATAGCCGGACAGGGCACTATTGGCTTGGAATTAATGGAAGATTTGAAGGATATTGATACTATTTATTTACCCCTCGGCGGTGGTGGACTTGCCTCAGGAGTATGCATCGCCATCAAGGCTAAAAGACCTGGTGTCAAGATTGTAGGAGTTGAATCCAACCAATTTCCTGCTATGAAGAAATCACTAGAGAAGGGAGGTTTATGTCATATTGAAGGAGGATTTTCTATCGCTGATGGTATTTCAGTCAAGTCTCCAGGCGAGCTTACATTTGAAATATGTTCAAAATATTTGGACGATGTTGTTACTGTAGATGATGTTGCTATCGTAGAGACTATGTTTACACTTATGGAAAGAGAAAAAGTGGTAGTTGAACCAGCCGGAGCAGCCAGTCTAGCCTATGTTCTTTCGAATGGTAAAATAAAAAATAATCAAAACATTATTTCAATCCTTTCTGGAGGTAATATTGACATGTATCTATTAGGTCAAATAGTATCAAAAGGATTAATGCAAATGGGAAGATTAGTCAAGATATTTATCCAGTTGCCTGACAAGCCAGGTGCACTAAAAAGTGTCGTAGATAAGATCGCGGAGATAAGTGTCAATATAGTTCAGGTCGAGCATGACCGTTTGAGTTCAAACGTTGCAGCAGGCTCTGCAGGGGTATATCTGAGCCTAGAACTTGAAAATGAAAAGCATTCAAGGAAACTTTTAGATTTTCTAAAGAAGGAAAAAATGGTTTTTAAGGTCGTAACTTAGCTACAATAGCAATATTCTCTGAATCCGGCTTTATCTGCCGTAGAACCGCCAATTTTTACCAGGATAAACTCATTTTTGGCTCTTGCATAAGAGTCATTCAAATTTCGTTGATTTTCACGTAAAATTTGATATTCATCCATGGATAATTTTTTACGCGGTCCAATTTCCTCTTCAAGATTCATATCCTTTACTATTTCTGTGTAACCTGGTTGAATAACTCCACTGAAAACCAACGCACTGCTACCACTTCCATAGGATCCAAATCCTACCCTGTTACCTTCGATATCATGATGTTTCTTAAATTCATGTTCAAGCAAACTTCTAAATCCCATATACATTGACGCTGTATACAAGTTTCCTATGATGTTTGAGGCTTCAAGAGAGCTTGCCAACTTTTTCTCATACACCTCATTGTAAAATGAGGTTTGCATGAATGCTTTTCTGAATTGTTCATCTGCCTTCATAAATTCTGTATCTGCTAAAATAGATTCTATTGTACCTCTGCTATCTTTTGGCACAGGTTCGTTAAAGCCTATCTCCTTGATAACTTGTTGCCATCGCGGAAGTGTTCTCCACTCATGTCTTAGCAAATATGCAAGTGCCTTTTCTCCCATTCTTCTATACGGTAAATGCACCGTAAACAAATCAATGTAATCCGTTATGGATTCTCCATCCTTAACATGAATCAATCCTGTTCTCATTGCCTTTTCCTTATAGCTATCAAATGCCTTCCTAACTTGGATTAAATATAATAAATTAGAATACAGTCCATTTACAAGAGGTGTTTCCTTTCCAAATGGCCTGTAGAAATCATATTCATTCTTGATTATTGTTGACGTGACTTTTGGGTCTAGTGCTAGCAATCTGGGATCTTCCTTTATCAATAGCGCGACTGCCCCTGCCCCCTGTGTATACTCCCCTGCAGATCCAACATCGTATTTTGCAATGTCGCTTACGACTACAATGGCGGCCTTATCATTATTCTCTTCTGCCCTTATCCAATTGGTGTTGTCATAAATTGCATAAGACCCACTTACGCAAGCAAATTTACATTCAATTCCACCTGCATGCTCAAAAGAACTATCGCCATAAACCTGTTCCAGCATACCGACAACGAATGAGTTTAATGCCTTTGATTCATCAAGACTTGATTCCGTTGCTACATATAGTCTACCTATATCGTCTGGATGTAAATTGTTTTTCTTCATCAGCTCTAGGCATGCATTTGATGCCATACAAGCTGCATCCTGATTTGTGTCCACCAAGGCCATCTTTTTTATTCCAATTCCATATTCTAGCTTTTGGGGATCAATACCTCTTGCTTGAGCAAAATCTTTGTAGTCAATGTACAATTTTGGAACGTATATAGCAAGGTCGTCAATGCCAGCTGGCATGTTAATAATTTTTCTCATAATAGACATTTAAAGGTACTTGTTGATATTCGACTCCAATTAAAAGAAATTCGATAAAAAACTGGCATGTTTTTAAGAAAATTGTATCATTTATCTCTTTTAATTAATATGATTGTCAAAGTAATCATGGCCTTTTTTGGCAGGTTTGATAAAGAAATTGAAACCTAATAGTCATGAATTATCCAAGATTTAGTATTGTGCAGTCTTGTGTATCACTCGCCTTAATGAACACGGATAGTTTCATAGAAATTATTACGTTCATGCGCCATGAAACCAATTTGCTTAATCGCTGCAATAATTTTATCTGCAGTTAATTCTGTTGATCTAGCTCCGGTCGCACTAACTACTTCTTCACCAATCAAGGTGCCTCCAAAATCATCCGCACCATAAGATAATGCAAGTTGTGCCATTCCTATGCCATTCGTAAGCCATGATGACTGGAGATGATCGATGAGTCCTGAAAAAACAATCCTAGAAATAGCAATCATTTTTAATAATTCCAAACCACCAGAAGGATATTTTATCATACCGTCTTCCTGCATTTTCGTATTATTTGGTTCAAAGCTCCAGGGAATAAATGACATGAATCCACCGGTCTTTTCTTGCAATTCTACAATTTTCATCAAATGTCTGGCGCGTTGTTCATAATCTTCTCCCGTACCATACATCATTGTAGCAGAAGATTTTATACCCATCTCGTGGGCCTGTTTCATGATATTTAACCACTCGTCACTTTTTATTTTCAGGGGACTAATTCTAGACTTTACATCATCAACGAGAATTTCAGCCCCAGCACCTGGTAATGAGTCCAATCCTGATTCTTTCAATCTGGACAGTACTTCTCTGGTACTGCTTCTTTCTACCTTAGAAATGATGTCAATTTCAGAAGCTGAAAGTCCATGAATGGCAACATCAGGACATTTTTCCTTAATTTTCCTGAATGCATGCTCATAATACTCTATCTTGAGTTCTGGATTGTGACCTCCTTGCATCAAAACCTGACTTATTCCAAACTGATCCTTTGCTGTCACGACCCTCTTTACTACGTCATCAACAGACAATGTGTACCCCTCAGAATCTCCTGGT
>Ga0105092_10000773_pt1 | contig 16898 bp, 18 predicted proteins | sample PPLLak2March2015_FD_87021 | JGI IMG/M metagenome (GOLD analysis project Ga0105092, IMG submission 87021) | Freshwater sediment microbial communities from Prairie Pothole Lake near Jamestown, North Dakota, USA - PPLs Lake P7 Core (1) Depth... | ecosystem: Environmental > Aquatic > Freshwater >... | reverse complement strand
TGGCAAGGCCCAAATAAGTTTGCCCTTGGCGGGTACAATTGACAGAATTTTTTGCGCTATCGGTCAACCGGTTAGTAAGGGACAGCTGTTGATTGATATTAGCGGAAATGCCTTGATTGATATGCAAAAAGATTTCGCAGAGTCATCAGCTATGCTTAAAAGATTAAAAAGTGAATACGACAGGGTCAAAGAATTATTTGATGAAAATATAGGAACTGAAAAAGAACTCATTCTTGCAGAGAGCTCTTACAAATCTGAGAATGCCCGATATATGGCTTTGAAAATCAAGTTAGAGAGAATTGGCCTTGAATTAGCCAAAATTGAAGATGGTTCCTTTTACCATTCATATCCCGTAAAATCTCCAATAAAAGGCTACATAACCACGATGAATGCGACTATCGGTCAGTTTATTGAACAGCAATTTGTTGTGCTGGAAATTGTTGATGCGGATCTAGTTCAGATTAAATTCTCTGTTTTTGAAAAAGACATGGGTAAACTTAAAATTGGTCAGCATATAACTTTTAATTTAATTGGAGATAAAAACAAGAAATACCGTGCCCGGTTAAGCACTTTCAGCAGAATAATAAATAATGAAACCAAGGCTATTGATTGTTTTGCAGAAATTGCAGATCCCAAAAATATGAATGCCATAAATAATCAATATATTGAAGGCAATATTAATATTGATTCAGTATCGGTGTATTCATTACCGGTCGATGCGCTTTTAGAATCAGAAAGTGAAAACTATGTCTTAAGCCTGGAAAAAGAAACAAAAGAGAGTTTTTATTTTAGTAAGATAAAAGTTACAACCGGCGCTTTGAATAAGGATTTCATTGAACTGGTTGAATTACCAAAAATGAATAAACTACTGGTTAAAGGAGTTTATAATATTCAATTAGAGTAATGCCGTTCCGGATGCAGAAGGTAATTTACTTGTCAGTCTGTTACCTTTTTTACGATCTCAAAAATCTCATCCGATGCGGCGATCATTACATTTTTTATATTATCGGGCATGTTCTTTGCCATGGCACCGCCATCGATCAGTGAAACATAAGTCTTTCCATCGGTTTTTTCATAAACCGATATTCTGCAGGGCATCATAACGGATATCATCCTTTCGTAATTAAGCTCCAGGATCTGTCCGGAATATTCAGGTTTGCAAATTTCAATTACTGTAACCGGATTGACATTTTTTCCGGACTTTGCCAGCGATTTCTGAAGATCATGGATCACAGGAATATTCCATGCTCTTTCTTTTGCTTCAGTCGTGAGACGGTCAACAGTTTCAAGGAAAGTGTACTTACTCGACTTCTCTACCACCAGGTCAGCCTGTTTCGGAGCTGATGCCTGCGCAAGTAGCGGAGCATGGGGGAAGATTAAAAAAGTCAGTGCCATGGTAGCAACTGCCATCAGAAGTTTTCTGTTCATTTGGTTGGGTTTTTTTCATATCAAATTTCGGAAACTTTTAGATATGAAACAATTAGAATATTGTTGCTGGTTACCGGTTGAGCCATTTCCTGAATCCGCCGGAACGATCAATGCTGACAATGGCATCCGACGGATCATCCGTTTTTGGCGTTAGCTCCAGTTTGATCCGCCCTCTTGAATATGAGATCATATTGGTTATAGCATTCATGTTTACTACATATTTGCGGTTTATCCTGAAGAAATGATCCGGATTTAACAGGTTCTCGAGTTTGTCAAGCGTGAATTCCACCGGGTAGGAATGGCCCGTAAATGTGGTCAGGTAAACACCTTTTTCAAGGATATGAAAATAGGCAATTTCCAATACCTCAACCTTTCTTATTTTTTCACCTACCTGAATCATAAATCGCTTCCTGAATTCCGGCTCCCTTCCCTGCAGTTGTGAAAGCAACACATCAAAGTCAATACCAAAGGCCGTCTTAAATGTCCTGTATTTTTTCAGACTCTCCTCCAGGTCAACCCTGCTTATGGGTTTCAGAAGGTAGGCTATGCTGTTCAGTTTAAATGCCCGGATGGCATATTGATCGAATGCCGTGGTGAAAATCACCGGAATGTTCACGGATACCTGTTCGAAAATGCTGAAACTAATGCCATCGGAAAGCTGGATATCAAGAAACAGGATGTCACAAGAATTATCCGTCAGCCACCTGACTGACTCCCGGATGGATCCCAGCCTGGCCATTACCTGAATAGAAGGATCAATTTCATGTAACAGGCTTTCTATCTTATCAGCCGCATAGGCCTCGTCTTCAATGATCAGCGCTTTCATCATAGTCGGTTGTAATAAGGGGTAATTTGGCGATATATTCATTGGTCTCCACTATAAATTCCGGCAGCAGGTTACTGATCAGCGCATACCGCTTTGTCAGGTTTTTCAAACCGAGGCCTGTAGAGGCAACTGAAGATATTTTAGGTTGCATGTTGTTTTTCACTACAAGGAACTGTTGTTCGCAATAAATCGTAATGTGCAGGGGATGGCTCTGATTCACAATATTGTGTTTAATAGCATTTTCAAGTACCATCTGCAGGGAAAGGGGGGGCAGGACCAAAATAAGCTTTTCAGCAGGCACCTGCATCTCGTGGGTAAGATCTTCGCCATAACGGATCCCCTGCAGGAACATGTAGGAACGCATAAATTCAATTTCCTGTCCCAGTTTTACCACGGGTTGTTCGATTGTTTCAAGAACATACCTGTAAATCTGTGAAAAGGCATCGATGAATTGCTGTGCCTTGGCAATGTCTTTATTCATCAAGCCCGACAGCACATTCAGACTGTTGAACATGAAATGCGGATTGATCTGGCTTTTCAGCACTTCAAATTTAATCTGGCCCAGCTCGATCCGCAGATTTTCAGCCTGTTGCCTGGCCTGCCTGCTTTCCAGGTAGAAAATCCAGGCCTCCAGGATGGCCATCAGGATCACATTCACGACAGAAGCGATTAAACCGTTGGTGACGAGCACCTTCAATAAACCCTCACGGTAGGGATGAATCAGGTGAGAAGTCACTGTTATAAAAACAGCTGCAACAGTTGCTATGGCAGTTGCAAAGCTCATTTGCCACACAACCCTTTTGACTGTTTTTCTTCCCCAGGGGGAAATACGGTTCAGGAAGCGGATAAAAAAAAGATCGGGATAGGCCAGCAGGAAGCCTCCCACTGTGCTCAGGGAGGTACCTATAAGCAATCGTACTAAAAAAACAAGGGGGCTGCTTCCCACATAAAACCCGCTCAGATGATTATAGGTAATAATCATCAACTGAAGCGTAAAAGCAAGCCCGAGTATCAGTTTGAGCAGCCGGCTAAAGGAAAACTGCTGATGGATATGTTTAAAGAACATGTGCATGATTCATAATTAATCAAATATACAAGCATACTTGAAATGTCGAAGGCAGATTCTGAATATTTCCGTGAGCGGGTGTGAAGGATAAAAAAGCCCGGCAGCAAAACGGATGCTTTCACTGCCGGTTTTCAGAGAAATTGCCTCTAAAAGCGCTTCAGGATGCCAATCCTAATTGCAAGGTATTGAAGTGTAAGATCATGGGTCATATCTTCCATATCCACTTTCCGGTTCAGGGAGTTGAATTTCAATCCGGGAGTCAGGCTCCAGTTGGATCCCAACGGAATGTCTATTCCTGCTGCTGTCTGCCATCCGAATCCGTGCCCGCTGTCTTCAACAATATCACCGTCCGAATTTTCAATTTCAATATGGTTATACAGCCCAGCGCCCCTTACATAGTAGGAAATGCGGGAATTACCAACCGGATGTTTGAACTGCAGTCCGAATACATACCCGGTTTCTTCAAAGTCCATATCCTCGCCGGCAAAGGAATTGCCCGAGCCAAAATGGTTCCAGCCCCACCCCGCATAAATTCCCGTATAGGGCATAAAACGATAGTGCAGGATACCTTCAAAACCCATCCCGGTCTTCAGGTTTGCATCATCCGGGTCGCGGGTGGCGAAAGAGGCTCCCCCGCTGAGTTCGAAACCGAACCGTTTGCCGGTTTCCTGTGAAATAACTGTAATTATACTTAGTGCCATCAGGGCCATCGATAAGAATACTTTTGTTTTCATGATGTGTGATTTTAAATTGTGTCTTTTCATGAATCAAAAGTAGCCGTGAGACCCGGGGTAAACAATTAAAACATGCCGAAGGCGTATAAATGCTCCCCGAAGGTGTCTATACACCCCGTCGGGGTGTCCGGTGGACACCCCGACGGGGTGGTGTCCTAAACAGCTTCCTTTATAAGCAGGCTTTCATCTATATGCAGGCGGGAAAGGATTGCTTCAACGGCATCCATCATGGGAGGTGGTCCGCAGAGATAAAGGTATTTGCCGGATCCGCTTATATGCGTTTTCAGGAAATTTTCATTGAGGTATCCATGATCGTATTGACTTGTCTCCTCATCCGACAGAATATTGATGAAATTCCTTCCCAACAGATGATCAAATTCATACCTGAGAATAATATCATCAATCGTTTTATTGGCGAAGATAAGCTTATTGGTTCCGGTTGCATTTTTCACCTTCAGGCTTCTGAAGATTGAAATAAAAGGGGTAACCCCAGCCCCGCCAGCAATAAAAACCCCTTCGCCTTTGTACTCAATTGCACCGAAAACGTCATGCAGGATCAGTTCATCATGCCTTTTTAATCCCCTGAGCGCATTCGTCACGCCCTTTCGTTCGGGATATGTTTTGATTGTAAATTGTAAAAAAGGATCGTCGGGAAGGCTTGTAAATGTAAAGGGTCGTTTCTCTTCCTGCCATGCCGTTTTATTTATGGAAATATCCGCTGCCTGCCCGGGTGTGAATTCCATAGACGAAGGTCTTTCAGTAAAAATCTGAAGAACATTTCGTGTTATAAATTCGATTGAAAGAATTTTTATTATGTCCATTTTGATCAGGCTTCAGAACGTATGAGAGTTCCATTGAAAACTATCTGCTTTTAATAAGTTGATCGTTTGTGATTTGGCAGATAATAAACAACGCTAATTGTGAAAAGTTTTACAAACGGATAAATCCCTATTGAGACAAATATCCTGAGAACCCGCCGGTGACAGGTTATGGAAGGCTGCCGGTCCGTTTTTGAGAAACATGTGCAGCATGCACTTCTGTTTCTCCTTCTGCAAACTTGAAGAATTGGACATATGCTTCTACATATTCTCTTCCGGCCTCTACATTATTAACATCGAAGTTCTTTAATGACATTACTTTGTTAAACCTTTCTGTAAGTTCAGGCATGTCCTCATCCGATACCAAGCCTTTCAGTGGTAATAAGTTACCAGCTTCAATTGATTTATCGGCAGCTAAAATTTTTTCGTCAATAGGTGTTCCAGAAGGTTTCACTCCAGTATATGGCACTCCTTCTCCATCTCTGTGCAACCTAACAAGGGTTTCAAAAAAGTACTTTTCTGAAAGTTTTTTGGCATCAGGACTTAATTCTCTGACATTCATCATCAGGTTAAAAGCATCTTTGATTTCACTTTCATTTGCCGTTGGAACCCATTTTACAACATAGTTTACATTGTTTTGTCCGATAGCTTTTCTGGCATCCGCTATTAATGGGCCATCCATTGTATCGCAATGTGCGAAAGTTACATTGGTTGAAAAAATTAACATGGAGAAAATAATAATGGGGATTAATCCTAACCTTACATTTCTTACCCTTTTTTGATTGCTTTTAAAGTTGTCCGTAACAACTATAATTTCATGTATTTTCATAATAATAAGTATTAATAAATGGATCAACAATGAATCTGAGGTCAAAGTAACAACATGAATTAAAATCAATCGCCCTAAATTATAAAGTGGGACCTCTTAAGTTGATATAGTTGTTCCCAGCTTATAAAGTGGGATTCTCAGATATTAAAAGTGGAGCTGCAAATTCTTATTTGGCGTTAACTATAAATTGAGAGGGCGTAAGGCCTGTAGTTTTTTTAAAGACCCTGTTAAAAGCCGATTTTGAGTTGAAACCACACTCAAATGCAATGCCCAGGATTGAAAAATGTTTATAACTGGAATCTCCAATTCTTTTTTTAAATTCCTCAACCCGGTATTGATTTACAAAATCAAAAAAATTAAGATAAAACTGCTCATTGATAACTTGTGAGAGCAGATGACTTGACATTCCTGTTTCGGTAGCTAATTGTGAAAGTGTCAAATCCGGGTTTAAGTAGGATTTTGATGACTCAAGGTAATTTTTAAGTTGTTCAGAAAGTTGTTTTGCCTCCGGATCACTTAGCTTTGATCCTGAATATTTAATCTTAATCTTTGGAATATCTTCAGGTACAACAATTTCTTCAGTACTATATATGATTTTTTGCTTTATACCAAAATATCCGATCAGAATTACAAAAATTGATAATGAGAGGAATAATCCATCTGTACAAAAGGCCATCGAAAAGAGATGAAAAACGTGATGAATTACCGTAATTGAAATCAAAGCTGTCCAAACGATACCAAAAACAAGAACCAGTTTTCTGATCCAATAAAGATCAATTTCTGCTGAATTGGAGAAATTATTGAAAATATTGATATCGAGTTTTTTGAATAGTTTAATGGTTAACAAAAAATATGCAGGACCTGAAATAGCGGTCGTAATCAAAAAGAACATAAACAGCAGTGGCGCATTGTATCCAGGACCAATCGTTTCTATATTTAGCTTTTCTGCTAAGCCTGCTGAAAAAGAGGCAATTAGTATATAAAGGTTGAATGCGATAAAGGGAACGAGATGAAGCAGGTCTTTCTTCTGGACATACCTTCTGCCGGATACTAATGTTAAGATATAGGAGTATAAAAAAGGTCCTTGCAGCATCATGAGAGAAAGCAGACTGATTGACAATAAATTAAAGTGGATGAATAATTCATGAGAGTATATAGAATATACTCCGATGTATACTCCCAAATAGATCAGCCAAATTATCAAGATGTTATCATGAAAGGATCTTGGTTTTTTCTGACCCAATATAGCCGTAATAAAAATTGCACTAAATGCAGCTATTAAGAAAATGATTTTCATAATAGGTAACAGGTTAGAATATCGTCCTTTTTCTATAATCCTTATATGCGGCAAATCTGTGTACCAGCTCTATTTCTTCCAGATGTTTCCAGAATAAAACATTCGCTATAAAAACAAGGCACAGAGCAGATGAAAATATTCCCCCGTAAACAGCAGGCATGCCCATTAACCAAAGAATGAAACTTAAATACATAGGATGTCTGATTTTCGAATAAATTCCATGTGTTATAAGATCCCCTTCATAGCTTTCCAGGGACCTGATCGTAAGGAGGCCTGTTAAGAAAATTGCAATTCCCAGGACAACGAACGTAATACCCAAATAACGTATTATATCAGGCATGTCAATTTTATAAATATCAAGACTGCATAATGAAAACCATGACACCCATAGCAATAACATATTGACAAGTACTATGATGAAAGAAAGTCTGGTGGCTTTAATTATCTTTTTATGTTTTAATATCTCGTATATTGCCCTAATAATATGCGTGATCGTGCATACTATAACCAGAAGAATAAAAAGTTCTTTTTTCAGCATATGAACCATATGAACCTCCCTGGATTATTAATTATTTAAATTTCAATTTAACAAAAGGAATAAGCATTGGCACTTCTTTCTGATATTGGACATAAGGATCCCCAAATTCAAGAACAAGCTTCCTTTCTTCAAGAATAGTTCCGATGATAACGTAGACTGTCAATACGGCGTTAACCAAAACATCCGACAATCTGAAGGTTTGACACCAAAGATAGATGATCACTGCGAAATACATGGGGTGTCTGACGATTCCCAGCAAACCATTTTTCATGATGACTCCTTCCGGATGTATGGTTCTCTTATTGAAACTCAATAACTGACGAATTCCCAAAAAGGACAATGAATCATAATCAAAAAAGAAGGCTTTAAGGAATATCAGCAAAGAAAAAATTATCAGTGCATATCGGACAATTGACCATGGAGGATGGTAAGTTATAATTACCTCACTCGCCAAATGGTCCGTATAATGAATAACTGGAAATAGTAAAACGATGGAAATCAATACATAAAAAAGCCGGTAAAATGCATAATACCTTTTTAGAATACGTTTCATCAGGTTTGTGAATCCGATACTGATCAGGTAGCTATGCAGGGAACAGTATCCGGTCCATGTTAGTGCAATTAAAAGGTAGTTCATTTATTTTAAGTATGATACTAATTTACAACGGATTATTATAAAAAGCAATTTGAAAATATGTCGTCGTTTGGAGAATTATTGTTGTCCTGTATTATCATTCGCTAAACATACTGCACTAATGAAAACGGCCTTGTAATATTAGATTTACAAGGCCTTGGGATTCAAAAAATCGGGGTGAGAATATTTCTACACTTCGAAAATTTAAAGTATATATTGATAAAATCGCTAATGTTTATCGAAACAACATTTTTTATACTTTTTCCCGCTGCCACAGGGGCAGGGATCATTCCTACCGGTTTTTACTCCTGCACGAAAGGGTTCTTCCTTTTCAACTGTAAAATCATCATCATCCTCCCTTTTATACCCTGACCATGTTGTAATAACCTGGTAGTATTGGTCGTAAATAGTTGATAATTCCTTTTTTTCCAGAAAGCTGACAGGTGTTTTAATGTCCCTTTCAATATCAGATGTTGAACGAATGTAATACTTCAGGTCTTTTAGACTTTTTATTATGTATACAAAGTACATAATTGAAACAAGGCTTCGCCTGATTGGCGAAGCCTTGTCGGGGTGAGAAGACTCGAACTTCCGGCCTCTACGTCCCGAACGTAGCGCGCTACCAACTGCGCCACACCCCGAGGAACATGATTTGGTTCGCAAAAGTAATAATTTATCCTTTTCTTGAAAGGATTATTACGGATAAAACACCAAACAATTTAAGAGGCTGAAGAATAAAGGATTTTTAAAAATAAAAGGGTTGCTATATTATTGACAACCCCTTAAACTTTTTAACCGGTCAATATCACTGAATATTGCCGTTGTTTCCGCCATCCACATGAAACATTCTGGTGACGGCATTATAATCATTCACGTCCACCATGGTCTTTAAAGTCGCGAGAGGAATTCCCTCAAAGATCACTATTTTAAATGACATCACATTTTCAGGGGCAGGGGTGTCGTTTACCAAATCAAAAACTTCCTTGTAGATCAGGTTAATACTTCCTACATACGCATCAAAATCGAAGTAAATGCTTAATGCATTATCCACGTATGTATAAGGCAGCAGGTTAAAGCTCTTGGGTTCTATTTCAATCAGCCTGTAAACCAATACTGCACCATTGTAATAAATATCCTCGGTTATTTCAGGAATGTCAAGAACAGCATTATAACCATCCAAATCCCCGCTCCAATCGGAAGGATCAACGTCATAGATTACCGAATGGGTATAATTAATTCCATCCAGGCCATCCTGACCGTTATAACCCGGAGGGCCCATAGGGCCTTCATGTCCGGTACAGTTTGCTAAAACTGCTATCAATAGAAAATATGAACACACCCGCAATATTCCCAATGATAATTTAAGATTACTTTTTTCCATGTGATAAGATTTTAAAGTTATTAATCGATAATCAATAATCATACCATCATCAATTAGCCCGGTTGGTGTATCTTACCATCATCGGCCCATACTTGCTTTTGTACACGGAAAGGATAATTTTGTACATCTGAATTTCATCGCTCATCTTGTAGTAAACGTGGAACAGCCTGAAAGGTTATTCATTAACCCCCGCTTTATACTGAAAAAATAGTTATGCCCGTAACAGAAAAGAAACAGGGTCAGCTTATCCGTACATTAACCCTTGGAGGTGCCATTATTCTGGTGGTAAGTTCGGTCATCGGATCGGGCGTATTTAAAAAAGTGGCGCCCATGTCAGCCGAACTTGGCTCACCAGTCTGGGTACTCATATGCTGGATCCTGGCGGGACTGATCACGCTGTTCGGTGCACTCAGCAATGCCGAGATCGCCGGTATGTTTGCCGGTTCAGGGGGGGAATACATTTATTTCAAACGGATATACGGACGTTTTATGGCTTTTATATACGGCTGGAGCGTGTTTACAGTAATCAAGACTGCCGCCGTCTCTTCCATTGCCTATGTTTTTGCCCAATCGTTCAACGCCATGATCCCCCTGCCCCATCTCCCTGCTTCCGTTGAACAGATTGAACTGCTCGGGTTGTTCAAGCCCCTTGAAAATATTGGTGTTAAGCTGCTCACCATTGGCATGATTCTTTCACTGACTTTTTTGAATACGCGTGGATTGAAAGGCGGGGCACGGTTTAGCAGTTATTTTACCTGGCTGGTCATGGTTGGATTGCTGCTAACGGTCATATCAGGTTTGTTGTTTGGAGGCGGCAGTCTCAAAAACGTCACCACCAACGCCGGTACATATGTTCCCCGGGAATGGACTGATTTTTCTTTTATAAAAGCTGTTTTTGCATCCATGCTGGCCGCATTCTGGGCATACGAGGGCTGGAATTCTATCGGATTCCTGGGAGGCGAGATACACAATCCCAACAAGAATATTCCGCTGGCGCTGGCCGGTGGAATGACTGTGATTATCATTGCCTACCTGCTTGTCAATTTTACCTATCTGTACGTACTTCCCATTGATCAGATCACCGATGTTTTCCGGGCACAAAATGAAATAGCCGGTGTCAGCGTAGTCCGCCATTTTGCCGGAAATGCCGGGGCCATTGTTCTCTCATTTCTGATATTGTTAACTACGCTTGGCTGTACCAACAGCACAATCATAATGCCCCCGCGTATTTACCAGGTGATGGCAAAGGATAAGCTGTTTTTTAAGGGACTTGCGGACATCCATCCCCGGTTCAATACACCCCATAAAGCGTTGTGGCTACAGGCATTTTGGGCGTCCATGCTTGTGCTGTCGGGCAGCTTTGACCAGCTCACCGACATGTTGATATTTGTCGTTTTCTTTTTTTACGGTACCACCACGCTGGGAGTTTTTATCATGCGGATACGTGAACCATTGCTGGAAAGACCCTACAAGGTATGGGGATATCCCATTGTACCCGCCTTTTTTATCCTTTTCTGCATTGCACTTGTCATCATAACCTGCTTTACCAATCCCCGGGAGGCAGGGCTCGGACTGGTGTTTGTGCTGGCGGGAATTCCGTTTTACTTTTACTGGAAGAAGAAGAAAGGGACGAGGGACTAGAATAATGTGCTAATATACTAATTGGCGGATTAGGGTGGCGGACGCGGCTGGCAGGTGTGGCTACCGGACGCGGCAGTTTTGATACGGATAATTCGTCAAAAATTGCTTGACTACAGATTTTTAACTTTGTAACTTGTAGATTCCAATGATAGTTATTTTTCATAATAAAAGGATATTATGAAGAATTTCCAATCGATTTTAAATGTCATAATCAATGTCATGCGATGGATAGCCCGCATCCTGGCTGCATTTATGATTTTGTTCACCCTCGTATTTTTCCTGGGCGAGGAAGTTTTTGATAAAAGCCCGGGAACAGGTGAGCCTATCCCCATTACTATGATTTTATTTTCAATCCTCCTGCTGGGCGGACTCGGTCTCGCCTTCAGGTGGGAGTTGCCGGGAGGCATTATCTCCCTGGTCGGCTTTACCGGCATTATCCTTGATAATATTGAAGCAGCCGCAATGCCCATGTTCTTCCTCTATGCATTGCCAGCAGTTTTGTTCATACTGTGTGGGCTGAAGAAGAAAGGGACGAGGGACGAGGGACGAGAGACGATTGTCTGAGGTCAGTAGAAATGGGGTAATCTTCCAAAGCCGCATGACTGCATGACTGCACGACTGCCTGACCGCGAACTGCAGAACTTCAGAACCGAAGAACTGCAGAACTTTTCTTATGGTCTGAAATTCAGTAGCCACTCCTTTTCAACCGGAACCACACCCACCTTTTCACAAACCAGCCCGGCAGCAAGGTTCGCCAGTGCAGCCATATCATTTGAATCCATACCCAGGGCCAGGCATAAGCTCGCCATGGCAATTACCGTGTCACCTGCGCCGGATACATCGGCCACATCGCGGGCCTGCGTGGGAATTACCTTGTACTCCTTACCCCGGCTGATCAGCATTCCATATTCCGACAATGTGATCAGAACCATCTTAAAACCAGCCTGTTCCTGGAGTTTTTGGGCAGCATCATGAACCACATCATAATTGGTCTTGTCAATATCGAGGTTTAGCCCTTCACAGAGTTCCTTGAAATTGGGTTTGAATAAGGTGGCATTCCGGTAACGGGCAAAATTCCGTTTTTTCGGATCAACAAGGGTGGGGATGTTGTGTTCATTGCCCAGCGCGATGACCTTTTCGATGAGACCCGGTGTGATCACTCCCTTATCATAATCCTGGAAAACAATTGCCGATATGCTATTCTCCTTTATGTGGGATATAATCTTCTGCCATAGTAGATTTTCAAGCTCCGGATTGATGTAACTGTCGGTTTCCCTGTCTATTCGCATCAATTGCTGGTGCCCTGCAAATACCCTTGTTTTAGACGTTGTAGCCCGGTCAGCTGTTTCTATCAGTCCGGTTTCCTGCAGGCCCGACTTCCTCACCAGGTTTCTGAATTCCTGGCCGTTTTCATCAACTCCAATAACAGAGCACATAATGGGTATGGCTCCCAGTGAATGAATGTTTAAGGCCACATTGGCGGCACCGCCAAGCCTGTTTTCGCTGTTCCCATGCTTTAAAACAGGAACCGGTGCCTCGGGTGATATACCTGAAACCCTGCCCCAAACATACGAATCAAGCATCACATCACCCACAATAAGCACTGTAAGACCTTTAAATTTCCGGATCAGATCAGGTATGGTTGAATACATCAGGAATTAGTTTTAAGTGAGACAAATATAAGCTGTGCAGGCCGAATATAAAATAACCCGTGCCATAAAGGAGAAAAAAAACTGTATTCAACATGTCAGCGCATTTGGTAAAACAATCCTATATTTGCCGTTCTAATATTTGGTATATGAGTATGTTTGGTTCAGGTCGCGGATTGTCCCTTCCCCCAGTTGTAAAAAATATCATCATTATCAATGCCATTGTTTTCGTGGCCACCCTGCTTTTTGGAATGCAACCCGATGGTTTCATGATGCGGCACCTGGCCCTGCATCCGTTCCAATCTCCTTTATTTGAGCCACACCAGATCATTACCCACATGTTTATGCATGGCGGTTTTACCCATATTTTCTTCAACATGTTTGCTGTATATATGTTTGGTCGCATATTGGAGCAATTGTGGGGAAGCAAGAAACTGCTCATTTTTTATACGATCACAGGACTCGGAGCTGCTGTGGTTCATCTGACTGTAAATTACTTCCAGATTAACCACCTGATCCACCTGGTAGAACAGTTCAACAGTTCCCCCAATTATACCCAGTTTGATCAGATTATTAATAAATACCTGATGGGCCAGCCGAGTGAATGGCTGACAAATTTTAAGCAGGAATGGTTTTATAAACCCGACGATATATCGTATATCCCCCAGGCTAAACAGATTCTTGCCCAGGTAGTAGAAAACTACCTTTCAATTCCCACGGTGGGTGCTTCCGGAGCTGTATTCGGCCTGCTCATCGCCTTTGGCATGATGTTCCCCGACGTGGAACTCATGCTGATCTTCCTGCCCATTCCCATCAAGGCTAAATATTTTGTACCCTTTTATGCCCTTGCCGAGCTGTTCTTTGGAGTGGCTAACTTCAGATGGGATAACGTGGCACATTTTGCACACCTTGGAGGGGCACTGTTTGGATTTATTCTTGTCATGCTTTGGAAAAGAAATCAATTCAGAATTTATTGATAAATTTGTGCATAAAAGCACAAGTTTATTATGAATCTGGCTGGTGAAATAAAACAGGCCTACCGTAAAGGAGATATCCTGTTCAGGCTTATTTATATCAATATTGCCCTGTTTGTACTGATCGGACTTGGATTTGTCTTTTACCGGTTATTCACGCCGGGCATTACAGTCACTGAACTCCGTATTTTTTATTCTGAAAATGTGCTAAAATACCTGATGGTGCCTAGCAGGCCGGATGAATTGCTTACCCGCCCATGGACGCTGATCACCTATATGTTCACGCATTTCAATTTCCTGCATATCCTGTTTAATATGCTCATCCTGTATTGGTTTGGCAGGATATTTATGCAATATCTCACAGGGCGTCAGCTGTTGACAACCTACCTGATTGGCGGTTTGGCCGGCGCCTTCCTGTATCTTATCTTCCTGAATGGTTTTCCCGGACTTCGCCTGCCACTTGGCACATCGATGCTTGGAGCCTCCGCAGCCATCATGGCCATCGTAATTGCCATATCTGCCTACGCTCCCGATTATACATTGAACCTGCTTTTCATTGGTCCGGTAAAACTGAAATACATCGCCTTTTTCTATATCGTTCTTGATGTGCTGATGATTGCCTCTGACAATGCGGGGGGAAATATTTCACACCTGGGCGGGGCTATGTATGGATTATGGTTTACCAGCCAGTACAAAAAAGGCCGCGATCCCGGAAAATGGCTCAACAAGCTGCTTGATTACCTGTTCAACCTGTTCAGGCGTCGACCGAAATTAAACGTTACCTACCGGAAAAGTGCTCCCCATATTTCCGATCATGATTATAACAAAAACAAAATAGCACAACAGAAGGAGATTGACCGCATTCTCGATAAGATTGCCAAGGCAGGGTATGAAAGTCTGACCAAACAGGAAAAGGAAATTTTATTCTCAATGAGTGATAAGAACAGGTAATGGAAAAGCCATTCCCCTGCCATCCGATCATAAACCAGCGATTTGAAGAACTTTATCACTAAAATATTACTGATTGCCAATATCCTGGCTGCGTTCTCACTGATCGCCACGTATTTGTCGGTATATATCAGTCCTGCCTCTTCATGGATTTTTGCTTTCATCGGGTTAAGCTATCCCTTTGTCTTTGTCATCAATGTGCTGTTTATACTGCTCTGGCTTGTTTTCAGGAAATGGTACATTTTGATTTCCCTTATCTGTATCATTTTGGGATGGAACATCTTCCGGGAGTATTTTCAATTCCAGCTTAAAAAATCAGAACCGGTATTTACTGAAAATAAGATACGGCTCCTTTCCTACAATGTGCGATTGTTTAATTATTATCAATGGGATAAGGATACAGCAACCTGGAGCAATATCATTAATTATATCCACCAGGAGAATCCGGACATAGTCTGTTTCCAGGAATTTATCACTTTGCCGAACAGCAAACACAGCCTGGAAAGCCTGAAGAAAAGAATGGCTCCGCTTTCCTTTTCGCATGTGTATTATACCGACAGGGTGCCGGGAAAGATCAGTTTTGGCATGGCCACATTCAGTAAATACCCAATCGTGCATAAGAAAATGATTGAATTCGAACATTCACTGAATGGTTGCATCGCCACTGATATCGTGGTGAGCCAGGATACTTTCAGGCTATATAACTGTCACCTCCAATCCATACGCCTCCGGAATGATTATAATGATGTGCTCGACAGCGTGATTTTCAATTATAGTGAAAAACAACTGGCAAATCTGAAGGATCTGTCTTTGCGCATGAAGCAGGCATTTATCCAAAGGGCGTCACAGGTAGATATCCTTTCAAATGAGATTCGTTCATCGCCACATCCGGTGATCGTTTGCGGTGATTTTAACGACACGCCGGTTTCATATGCCTACCATAAAACAGGGCAAAACCTGGAGGATGCTTTTATTGAAGCAGGTTCCGGTACAGGGAACACTTTCCGTGGTAACCTGCCATATGTAAGGATCGATTATGTTTTTTATAACGAACCCCTGCAGGCACGTCATTATCACACAAAAAAGATCCACTGGTCAGATCACTACCCGGTAACTGTGGATTTTACGATTGATGAAAAGGCAGATTCGACAGGTCACAATTCCCCCCGGAAATAATAATGCCTACTTTTTTCCCGGCAAACACATCCTTATGCTCCAGCATAACCGCCACAGGGACCGCTGAGGATGGCTCTATGATTATCTTCATCCGTTGCCAGACCAGTCGCATGGCAAAAAGGATGGACTCCTCCGAAACGATAATGATATCGTCTGTAAATTCACGGATAATCGAAAAGGTCAGTTCACTCAGCGAGGTCAGCAACCCGTCGGCTACTGTGTTCGGCTTTACGGAGGGATGGATTTTACCGGAATGGAACGACCGGTATGCATCATCTGCATTGGCGGGTTCACATCCATAAACAAGGATCCGGGGATTTATTGATTTGGCCGCAATGCTGCTGCCTGATAAAAGACCTCCCCCGCCAACCGGAACAAGCAGAACGTCAAGCCCTGGTACCTCTTCGAGAAATTCCTTGGCTGCCGTTCCCTGTCCGCAAATCACATTGAAGTTGTCAAAAGGATGTATAAATACAGCCCCCGTTTTACGGATTATTTCTTTCAGGGTATCTTCCCTGCTTTGCAGCGTAGGTTCGCAAAAGGTAATTTCGGCACCATAATGCTTCACTGCTTCAATCTTAACCAATGGGGCATTTTCAGGCATGGCTACATAACATGGTATGAATTTTTTCCTGGCAGCCAATGCCAGTGCAGCAGCATGATTCCCTGATGAATGGGTGGCAACACCCCTGGCAGCCTGCTCATCTGTGAGTGAAAGCACGGCATTGGTGGCCCCACGGTACTTAAATGCCCCCACTTTCTGAAAATTTTCACATTTGAAAAAGGCTTCCAAACCCGTCATCTCATTAATGGCCGAGGAAGTGAGCACCGGTGTATGATGTATCAGACCGGCCATGCGCATTGCGGCTGCCTCTATGTCTTTATAAGATGGTTTTGTCAGGGTTTCCATAAATAGGGTATATCATGCATTGGGAATACCGTGGTCATTATTCAGATTC
>Ga0105092_10000772_pt1 | contig 16909 bp, 10 predicted proteins | sample PPLLak2March2015_FD_87021 | JGI IMG/M metagenome (GOLD analysis project Ga0105092, IMG submission 87021) | Freshwater sediment microbial communities from Prairie Pothole Lake near Jamestown, North Dakota, USA - PPLs Lake P7 Core (1) Depth... | ecosystem: Environmental > Aquatic > Freshwater >... | reverse complement strand
CGGAACAAGTCAGCGGCAAAGAGTGCAGCTTCATCTCCACCTGTGCCGGCACGGATCTCAAGGATAACGTTGCGCTGATCGCGCGGATCTTTTGGGAGCAGGATCGATTTGAGTTCGTTCTCAAGACGCTCTATCTGTGGTGCGAGTTCGTTGATCTCGATTTCGGCAAGATCGCGCATTTCGGGATCTTCTTCGGTCTCGAGTATACTGCGCGCTTCTTCCAGGCGCTGCTCGACCTGCCGGTACTGGTTTGCCAATTCGACGATTGGCTCCAGTTCAGCGCGTTCTTTCGAAATCTCGGCTGCGCGCTGGTAATTATCACCGACTTCGAGAAGCTCCTGGTTAATTTCATCGTACCGTTCGATAATTCCGGTAAGTTTTTCAAACATAAATTTTCGTATTACCTTCTAACTATCTCAATAGACTCTTGCGATTATACCACTCGGAACAAAACGAAGACGGGAGACGTCTACGGGGTAGTGTAATGTAATGAGGCAAGGAGCGTCTTGAGAGGTGTATGGTTAGGAGTACACTCGAGACCACGTGAACAGTAGACAGAAGCCAGAAGCCAGTTATCAGTGAGCAGTGAGCAGTCACCCCGCCCAAATGGTTTCCCTGAGCGCCTGGTTGACTGATTGACTAAGTGCCTGGAATTACAGGAGCCGTAAGATGAAAATCCGATATTTCCTTCCTTTAACGCTCGGTATACTTTTCCTTCTGCTTGCACTTCCGCAGGAGGCGAGGGCAGATGGGATTATTATTCCAGATCCGCCTGTTTGTTTTCCCGGTCCTTGCCCACCGCCGCCCTGCCCCGACCCCGTGTGCCCTCCTGTACCGCCAATGCAGCAGCTGGTTGTCCGTTACCATAAAGTGGATATCATGATCGAAGACCAGGTGGCTGTCACCCACGTTGACCAGGTTTTTTATAACCCGAATGATTGGACGATAGAGGGGACCTATATCTTCCCGATCCCTGTGGATGCTGCTGTCTCTGCTTTTACACTTTGGGTGGACGGAAAGCCTGTGAAAGGTCAGGTTTTGGACGCAGAAGAAGCACGCCGGACGTACGAGGAGATCGTGCGTTCACTGCGCGACCCGGCTCTGTTAGAATATGCCGGGCAAGGAGCTGTAAAGGCGCGTATTTTCCCCATCCCTTCCAAAGGTGAGCAGCGGATCGAGCTGGAATATACCCAGGCACTGACCGCCGATAACGGGCTTGTCAAATATGTATATCCGTTGAGTACCGAAAAGTTCAGCGCCTTACCCCTTGAAGAAGTCTCAGTCAGTGTAGATATTCGTTCAGGCAGCCCGATTCGAGCTGTGTACTCACCCAGTCACAATGTAAGCATTGAGCGGGTCGATGACCACCACGTGCGTGTGGGGTATGAGGAGAGCAATGTCAAACCGGATGCCGACTTTTCCCTGTACTACTCGGTTGGAGAGAGCGAAGCATTCCACCTGCTTTCTTATAGAGATCCGAGTGATGAAGTCGATCCCGGCGGTTTTTTCCTCCTATTGTTAGCCCCACGCCCTGAAGCAGAAGAAGAGACACTGCCCAAGGATGTGATCCTGGTGCTTGACCGCTCCGGATCGATGGATGGTGAAAAGTTCCTGCAAGCCCAGGATGCACTTCGTTATATTTTAGAGCGTCTCAACCCGGAGGACCGCTTCAATATCATTACATTCAGCACGGGTATCGAGATGTACGCAGATGAACTCCGCCCTGCGGATGAAGCGAAGGAAGCCCTTCCCTGGGTGGACCGGTTGAGCGCCTCTGGTTCTACAGATATCAACCGCGCACTGTTGGAAGCTACTGCGATGACCACTGAAGCACGCATCCGTGAGCGCCCCGCATATCTCATCTTCCTGACCGATGGGCTACCCACCGAGGGAGAGATTGAACCAGCCAGAATCCTGGAGAACTTCGAGTACGCAGCTCCTCAAGGTTTACGCCTGTTCGCTTTTGGGGTTGGATATGACGTTGACACTTACCTGCTCGATACGCTGGCTATGAACCAGCATGGGACAAGTTTTTATGTCCAACCAGGTGAGCGTCTGGACGAAGCACTTTCAAGCTTTTATTTCAAGATTAGCACGCCTGTCCTGACGGATCTGTCGCTTGATTTTGGCGATCAAACCGTTTTTGATGTATATCCAAGTCCGCTGCCCGATCTATTCGTCGGTTCGCAAATTGTCGTGGTTGGCCGGTACCGTGAGGCAGGGGCGGCGGATGCCACCCTGAGTGGTTATATTCAGGGGCAGGAGAAGATATTCCGCTTTACAGATCTCCTCTTTGAATCAGACAGTCGAGGAGGATCACCAGCAGAAGCTGCGCTTCCAAGGCTGTGGGCGACGCGGAAGATCGGCGCCCTGCTCAACCGGGTACGCCTGGATGGACCAGACCAGGAAACCATCGACCAGATTGTCATGTTGAGCATTCGCTATGGCATTGTCACGCCGTATACATCGTATCTCGTGACAGAGGAGATGCCGTTAGGCGCGGCAGAACAGGAAAGGATCGCCGGTGAGCAGTTGGCAGATATGAAATCGATGGCGAGTGCGCCTACCTTTGGACAGGAGGCAGTACAGCGAGCATCAGAGCAGGGTGCGATGGCTGGAGCAGATGCAGTATCAGGTTTATCAGAAGAGGCAGCAAGCGTCGTAAAAATTGTTGGTTCACATACGTTTGTGCTGACGGATGGAGTTTGGGTAGATACCTCCTTCGATCCGGAAAAGATGAAGACTGTCCATGTGCCCTTCCTCTCAAAAGAGTACTTTACACTGGCAACAACGAGGCCAGAGCTGGGTGATGCGTTTGCATTGGGTGATCGTGTGATTGCCTTGTCAGAGGGAAAAGCTTACGAGGTTGTGGAGGCAATTCAGGATGAGGATCCAAAGATGGATCAGGTAAAGAAGTTTGAACGGCGAGACGGGTTGCAGGCACGTAGAAGATAAGGTTGCGGAGCCTTTAGATTAATAAAAACTAACCTCTAATTAGAGAAACAAATTCCCTTGCACATTGCATATTGACGTGCTATAATAACGCCGTTATTTCTCCCCTGAATAATGAACGACCCCTGATCCTCACCAACGGAATATCCCGGTTCGACGCTGGCAACCCCAAACGCAAGCTGGGATCGGCGGTTGAGCCTTATATATAAAAGAGAGATTCAATTCCCTTCAAAGGAAAATTAAATAATAATCAAACAGAGGTAGGGTTATCCTTTCTATGAAAGTACTTGAACTTGAAAACACGCCCCTGGCTACCTTGCGGCAGATGGCCAGGGATCTGGATGTATCCAATGCCGGACGCCTCAAAAAGGAAGATTTGATCCTGAAAATCCAACAGGCTGAGGCGGAAAAAGAGGGGATTGAGATGCGTGGAGGCATCCTGGAGATCATGAGCGAAGGTATTGGGTTCCTGCGCTCCGGTCATTACCAGCCTGGTCCGTATGATGTATATGTGTCTCAATCTCAGATAAGGCGCTATAGTTTGCGCAACGGTGACCTGATCCTGGGTCATGTCCGCCCGCCACGTGAATCGGAAAAGCACTACGGGCTGCTGAAGGTCGAAAGCATAAACGGTCTGGACCCAGACAGCGCCCGCGGACGTCCCAATTTTGAGGGGCTTACGCCGATCTTCCCCGAGACGCGTTTTGACCTCGAGACTGACAGGCACACTTTAGCCACCAGGTTAATCAACCTGGTTACCCCCGTGGGCCGTGGCCAGCGTGGTCTGATCGTTTCACCGCCAAAGGCCGGGAAAACAACGATTTTGAAGCAGATGGCGAACGCTATTTCCACCAAGCAGCCAGACGTGCATTTGATGGTGGCGTTGATCGGAGAACGTCCTGAGGAAGTGACCGATATGGACCGTTCAGTCGATGCGGAAGTGGTCTCTTCGACCTTCGACGAGCCGGTAACTTCACATGTTCGGGTAGCAGAGATGGTGCTTGAACGCGCAAAACGCCTGGTCGAGATCGGACGGCACGTGGTGATCTTGATGGACTCGATTACCCGTCTTGCTCGAGCTTACAACCTGGTCGTTACTCCTTCAGGACGCACGCTCTCTGGTGGTATTGATCCCTCAGCTCTCTATCCCCCGAAACGCTTCTTCGGCGCCGCAAGAAACATCGAAGAAGGCGGTTCGCTGACCATTATCGCTACCTGCCTGATAGACACCGGTTCCCGTATGGATGATGTGGTTTATGAGGAATTCAAAGGCACCGGTAACATGGAGCTGCACCTCTCCCGCAGACTGCAGGAACGGCGCGTATTCCCTGCCATCGATATCGAACGCTCCTCGACACGCCGAGAAGAGCTGCTGCTTGGCCCGGATATTACCCCTCGGGTTTGGCTGATGCGCCGTATGTACGATCAGATGATCGGTCAGCCTCCGTACGGAGCTGGTTTGGACCCATCTACGGCAACAGAAGCGATTTTGCAGAGGTTGTCTCGCAGTGACAGCAATATGACGTTCCTGGAAACACTGCACGAAGAGTAAGTCAATAAAGAAGCAATTAGAGAGAGCGGGGCACTCCACCGCTCTCTTTTTTTGTGTAATAGAAGTAGGGTAAAATAGGGAAACCTGCTCTTCACCTTGAAGGCGCAGACGAGCCTATGAGAAAATTTTCCGAACAATCTAACAATGCATCACTTGCTCACTCTGAACGGCTGGTTCTTAGCGGTGCCTGGCTTGTTGCAGCCAGCCTGGTTCTGCTTGCCTTTTATCTTGGATGGCGGACAAGGACTACTCTGGCTGCAGCTTCTGAAGAGAACGAGCCGGTCAGTGGTTCAGGCGGAGCTCTGGTGGACCTCAATATTCCTTCCGAAAATCCGGAAGTAGATCTCCCTGGCTTCCAGGTAGATACACCTGTACTTGGAATCTCGCGTTCAACCGATCCACAGACGATCATCCCGACCAGGCCGCGCGAAGACACGATTACATATACCGTTGATATTGGTGACTCTGTCTTTGAAATCGCCCTCAGCTTTAATCTAAAACCTGAGACGATTCTTTGGGGGAATTATGACCAGCTCAAAGACAGCCCAGATATGCTGTCACCGGGTATGGTCCTTAATATCCCGCCAGTTGACGGTGTCCTCTATGAGTGGCAAGAAGGGGATACGATCGATGGGGTGGCACTGAAGTTCAGTGCTGATCCGGTTGAGATCATGAACTGGCCTGGAAATGATCTCGATCTGACGGACCCGAAAGTCGAGCCTGGCACAACGATCATGGTGAAGGGAGGGGAGAGAGAGTTTGTGCAGTGGATCATCCCCACCATCCCACGCGGACGGGCCGGGGTTTCGAAGTCAGTATACGGCCCAGGAGCCTGCGAAGGTGGGTACGATGGCTATTATGGAGGCGGATTCTTCATTTGGCCCGCACCGAACCATAAACTCTCTGGCAATGATTACTGGTCGGGACACCTGGGAATCGATATTGCTGCCGGAATGTCTGACCCAATTTATGCTTCGGATGCGGGCGTGATCGTTTTCTCCGGCTGGGCATACGGTGGCTATGGCAACATGGTAATGGTCGATCACGGTAATGGCTACCAGACAGTTTACGCTCACCTGAGCTCGACGGCAGCTGGCTGCGGCCGCAGTGTAGGGCAGGGGACGGTCATTGGGTATGCGGGCAGCACGGGGAATTCTACCGGAACGCACCTGCATTTCGAAATCCGCTACATGGGCGGCTTTGTTAACCCGTGGTGGAATTTGCCGTAAGATGCTGGGAATTTACAATGGGAAAAGAAGGAGGAAATGCAATGGCAAAAGAAACATCTGATCCAAAGACACAGGTAATTGCGGAAACAGATAATTATCTGGCATGGAAAGCGGATGAGCCGGATGGTGAGGTTACATACCATCTGGAATTGAACAACGTCACACTCCACTTTTTTGGCGAGGAGTGGGAAGAGTTCTTAGATCTGGCAAGGCTGCTGGTCAAGTAGGGTTGCAAAGGGCAGCTTATGTTATAGCATTCGCTGTAACATAAGCTGTAGTTATTTGGCTATCTGATCAACATAGAAAACAACACCCTGGCATACAGGAGTGAAGTTTTGGGATACAGCCTCCCAATCTAGTATCCTACCCCGATTCCAGGATGTATAGAGAGCGTAGGAAAGGCAGCCCGGACCCGCGTGGTAATTTGCCAATGTAAATTTCCACAGGTCTTCATAATCAGACACTACACCGGGTGTACTTTTGGTAGCATTGAAGACTTCCTGCGCAACCTGCTCGCAGTTGGCGAGCAGAGTTTGGGCAAAAAGGTCAATACTGGCATTTGCGCTGGTCAGGTCGATACCTGCCGGACAATCGAGGCAGTCGGTACGTGCCTTCGAGGCCAACGCACCGCGTAAGATGGCCTGGTAAGCCGGATCGAGTTGAGCATATCCATTTGAGCATACGCCTTCGTCCAGCACGAGGGGGCAGAATTGCTGGAAGAAGGATGGGTTCCACAGTAAGACAACTTCCACACCTTTCGGTGTGATATGACCTAACCCCAGGTGTTCTGAATTAAAAACACCAGGCCAAAACTGGCTTTCTTGTGCAAACAGGTTTTTTAGTAATTGTGCTGGAACGCCAGTCTCGCGAGCAACTTCGATAATCCGTATGTCGAACTGGTTTTGCCATTCGAGCACAGCCGGAAGAGCTTTTTCCAACCCGCACTCATCAGCATAACCATTTGGGAGCAATCCACCTCCTGGGCATTGGCTGGCATCTACCAAGCCTTGTGCAATCAACCTGCCTGCCAGGAAGTAGTAAGGTATATCAGACGCCAGAAGTTCCGGCACTTCGGGGGTTGTCAGCCAGAGGGGTGGACCGCCAACCGGGGGAAATGCTCCCCAGGTTTGAGCACATGTAGCTATATCTCTGCCACTCCACTGCGAGCTAAGTACATCCACATAATAACCGGGGCTTGCCGATACTCCGCTTTCGATCACCCGGACCTGAGCGGTAAACTGGTCAGAAGAATCCCCAAAGCTCGAAATTGCCCAGAATTGGATCTCTTGTCCGGTGATTGGCGTGACGTCGAGAGGGACCTCGCAAACGCTGTCGTAGCAAATGTACTCAATTCCGTTAACGATGGCATGAATTTCTATGATACGTTCGTTCGGGAGCGGCTCGATACCGGTGAGAAGCAGGTTTGGTATGACCGCACAACGGTTCTCAGGGAAGCTGGGATCGCAGCCTGATAATGATACTTCTACGGATGGGGGAGGAAGCTCGACTTCGATACTTTTCTGGACTGCACCAGAGCTAATGAACATGAAGTACAACCCGGGACACTGAGGCACGTTCCCCATTTCATCAGGTGGAAATGTACAGGCAGTTGTGCTTTGCCATTCTGCGTAAACAGCTTGCCCACAGTCCTGCAATATTTCGTTATTTGTTGGCATGCCTTCGTGCTCAACAATTACCTGGCAGACAATGGAATTGTCACTCCAACGAAGCAGCCACCACTCGTATTCGACAGTATCGATAACGAGAGTGGTAGTACGGGGCAACGGCTCTTCTTCGGGCTGTGCCTGTTCAGCCAGATTCGATAATTCATTGGCGCTCACGCGTGGAACAGTTGTCATCCCCCAAAGGATGGCCACCAATACAAATATACCGATGAATCTGCGGGGCCGCTCCATCTTGTGCTAATTATTTCATGCTATTCACTTGTTGTCAATTAGATAATCACGAAGATATTTGCAAAAGCGATAACTGGATGAGGCAGTTGCTCACCTTCATGTCAACATGAGAATACTTAAATTATGATACACTGTAAACATGGCGATTCCCTCCTGGCTGCTGGATGTGACCCGGGCTGCTCAATATCTCACCCAACTTTCGCTGGAATCAGCCGCTCAAGCCTCCTTAATCCTGCGAAGTGGTAAACTTTGGGCTTATGCCGGGGAAATCTCTCAACCTGCCGTAGAAGAACTGGTCAAACTCATCTCCCAATACATTGCTGGAGGGGATGGGGGCGACCTGGCCAGATTCGTTCACCTGGACGCTGTTCCCGGTGATTATATGCTGTACGCCACCCGTCTGATCGACGGTATGATGCTGGTGGTTGTGTATAATGTAGAAACTCCATTCAGTAAAATACGATCACAAGCGAGTAAGCTCGCACGGGCGCTGGCAGACCGTCCGCCTGAGACAGTACAGCCAGGAACCAGGACGGTAAAACAACCGGATGTGACGACCCAGGTGGAACTGCCAAATGCAGACATTCCTCCACTGTTCGATAATGTTCCTCCTCCAACGGCAGCAAGGCAACAGAATCGATCAGTTCCACAGGTATCTGCAAAACAGCAGACTGGCCTTGGGGAGCAGCAGGGTCATAAACAACAAGGTCAACTGGAAGACACCCAGTCAAGCAGGAAAAGTGAAACAATATCCAGTCCTTATGGATCGGTGTTTACTCCGGTCGTGGAAGAGAGGTCATCGATGGGGCAGCAGGCAGACCAACCAGCAGATCTACGCTATCCGGTCGTTTACAGCCTGTACCTCGCCTGCACGCTTGTACCGCGAATCCCTACACATACGATCAACCCACCTTTATCCACGCTGCTGATTGAGTGGGTAAAGAAATTGTGCCTGGCTTTTGGCTGGCGGTTGGAGCAAATTTCCATTGGGGAAGAGTTCCTCTCCTGGGTGGTAAGCTTATCGCCGTCGACGTCACCTGGTTTTCATATCAGGGCGATCAGGCATAGAACATCAAAATCCATTTTTGAAGCATATCCCAACCTGGAAAGGGATAACCCTTCCGGAGACTTTTGGGCGCCTGGATATATGATTTCCAGCAGATCAGATCTGCCGAATTCGGATACAATAGATGCGTTTATTCGGCAGACCCGGCGCCAGCAGGGTGAAGCCTAAACGAAACTCAACTAGAACCAGGTGATGATTCATGCCCCCGACGATATATCTGCTTGACGGACATGCTCTTGCATACCGTACTTATTTTGCCCTAACTCGTGGGTCCTCAACCAGTTTTTCTACTCGCACTGGCGAACAAACTGCCGGCGTATACGGGTTTGCGAGCGTCCTTTTGCGCATTTTTGAACAGGAAGACCCCGATTATATTGCTGTTGCCTTTGATACAGGTAGAACATTCCGCGATGATCTATACCCCGAATACAAAGGTACTCGCCAGAAGATGCCTGACGATCTGAGCAGTCAGATTGACCGGGTGCGCCAGTTGGTGGATGCGTTCAACATCCCCAGGATCGAGCTTGAAGGTTACGAGGCAGACGATGTCCTCGGTTCGCTTGCCAAAAAGGCTGTCGAGAATGGGCTGGGAGTCAAGATTATTACTGGTGATAGAGACTTGCTCCAGCTGGTGGATGACAGGATCATCGTTAACTTACCCGGCAAGACCCTCTCTGAGGCGCGGGATTACCGCTCTGCAGATGTGCTCGAGTATCTGGGTGTGCTGCCCGCGCAGGTGGTAGATTTCAAAGCCCTGGTAGGTGATAAGTCAGATAATATCCCGGGGGTCGCAGGTATTGGTGACAAGACGGCAACGAACCTCCTCAAAACATATGGAACGCTGGATGGAATTTACGAGCACATCGAAGAGCTTAAGGGAAGTGTAAAAGCGAGACTGGAAGCTGGAAAAGATTCTGCTTACCTGAGCCAAAAACTGGCAACCATTGTAACGGATCTGAATGTCAGACTGGATTTGGAGAAAGCCAAAGCCGGTTCGTTTGACCCAAAGACGATCGAGGGAATTTTCCGAGAGCTTGAATTCCGTTCGCTGCTTCCCAGGCTGATCGAGCTTGAGAAGCGCGTCCAAAAAATGCCTACGACCGGGCAGCAGCTTTCTCTCTTTGGCGGGAAAGTAGAAGTGATCGGGGGGCAAACACCTTCCTCAGCAGAACAGATCAATGCGAAAATCATTGATACACCCCAAGCCCTCGAGATGCTGGTACGGCGGCTGGAAAGCTCAAAGGTAATCTCCGTGGATACGGAAACTACATCGCCAGATCAGATGCGAGCAGATTTGGTCGGCATTTCACTTGCGGTAGAAGGAAGGCAGGGGTATTACATCCCGGTTGGCCATAAACCTGGCACTGGTAGACAGCTTCCCCTGGAGACGGTCATTGAAGCACTGCAAAAACCGCTCACAGACCCTGGGATCCAAAAGGTTGGTCACAACTTGAAGTACGATTTCGTGGTCCTGGCGCGTTATGGGCTGCATATGCGACCGCTCAGTTTCGATACGATGATCGCCGAATGGCTAACCAACCCAATTTCGCGCAACCTCGGCTTGAAGAGCCTGGCATGGGTCCGTCTCGACAGGAAGATGACCCAGATCACAGACCTGATCGGCAAGGGCAAGAACCAGGTGACGATGGCTGAGGTACCCATTCCAGATGCAAGCGCATATGCGGCTGAAGATGCAGAAGTCGTATTCGAGCTGCTGCCCGATCTGAAGAAGGAGCTGGAAAACTGCCACGCTGTCAGCCTGTTGGAAGAAATTGAGATGCCTCTGGTGACCGTGTTGGCTGACATGGAGATGACCGGGATCAGTCTGGATACGGAATTCCTGGCGAAGATGTCGGCTGAAGTCCAGGAGCGGATGCTGGCGCTTGAAGACCGTGTGCATCAGGCTGTGGGTGAGCCTTTTAATTTGAATTCGACCCAGCAGCTTTCGAATGCGCTGTTCGACCGGCTTCGGCTTGCACCACCTGACAGGACAAAACGAACGGCAAGCGGTCATTTCTCCACCTCAGCAGATGTTCTGGAAGCCATGCGTGGCAAGCACCCTGTGGTGGATTCTATCCTCGAGTACCGCGAGCTTTCGAAACTCAAGTCAACCTACATCGACGCCTTGCCTTTACAAGTGCTCTCAAAGACCGGTAGATTACACACTAACTACAACCAGGCTGGCGCTATCACCGGGCGAATTGCCTCAGCGGACCCAAACTTGCAGAACATACCCATCCGGTCGGAGTTAGGCAGGCGGGTGCGAAAGGCATTCATCGCACAGCCAGGGCACAAACTTATCTCGGTGGATTACTCGCAGGTGGAGCTGCGGATTGCTGCACATATGTCGAATGACGAGGCTATGTTGAGTGTATTCCGAGCAGGGCATGATATCCATGCTGCCACAGCGGCTGCAATTTATAAAGTTCCGATCGAAAAGGTGACGAAAGAACAGCGGCGCAGAGCAAAGGGAATCAACTTTGGCTTGATCTATGGGATGAGCGCGTTTGGACTGACCCGATACACAGACCTGACATTGGCTGAGTCTGAGGATTTTATGGAAGAATACTTCCGCCAATTCCCGGGAATTAAAGGCTACCTGGATGGTATCCGGCGAGTAGCGAGCACCCAGGGTTACGTTGAAACTTTGCTTGGGCGGAGGCGTTACTTCCCGGGTTTAATGGACCCAAAGAACTACACCACGCGCAACCGGGAAGAGCGAGAGGCGATTAATGCGCCAATCCAGGGGACAGCCGCGGATATTATGAAGATTGCAATGCTGCGAGTACCGGATGCAATAAAAGAAGCTGGCTTGAGCGGGCATATGCTGCTCCAGGTACATGACGAGCTGGTGATCGAAAGTCCTGATGATGAGGTTCAACGGACTGCAGAGATCGTCCGGGAAGTAATGGAGAATGCTTATCCAATCTCGGCTGGGCTGAAAGCGGATGCGCGCTGTGGCAGGAATTGGGATGATATGGAGCCGATCCTGTAGATTAAGAGATAAACGTGCGACGCACCTGTAAGTGAATTTTAATTGTTAGGCCAGAGATGATTAGCCTGAGAGATTAAGGTGCGTCGCACGTCTAGATAGTAGTTAACAGCATTTTACTGATTGGGAGTGCGAATGAGCGGAAACCAGGAAATCTTTCAAAAAGCAATGAACCAGGGACATTCGGCAGCCTGGGATCAACAGTGGGATCAAGCAGCCAGGTATTACGAGGAGGCACTGGAGGAGTTTCCGGACGACACCAGTGCGCTGATGAATCTTGGATTGGCGCTGTACCAGCAGCAAGGTTACAAGGCAGCATTGGCATATTACGAGAGGGCTGCCGAGCTATGTCCGGACGACCCACTTCCCCTGGAAAAAGCAGGAGAAGTCCTGGAATTGTTGGGAAGCTTGAACAAGGCTGCGGATGTTTTTATGCGCGTAGCCGAAACGTACGCGAAGAACCGTGATATTCAAAAAGCAATCGATTCCTGGAAACGGGTTACCCAGATTAACCCTGCTTACTACCTGGCACGCTCGCGGCTTGCTCTGGTGTATGAACGGATGGGCAAGAGGAAAGAAGCTGTACGCGAGCTGATCGCAATTGCCAGCTTGCTCCAACACGCCAGAGAGGTCCAGAAAGCGGTTCAGATTGCAACTCATGCACTCCAACTTGTTCCGGATAGCGATGAGGCTGGCCAGGCGCTGGCATACTTGCGGACGGGCCAACCCCTGCCAAAGCTTTCTCGCCCTGGCGGTGATACGGGTCCTTTGGTGAGGGCTCAGTTAAAAGAGATGCAGTCAAAAAAGGAGATCGAGGTACCCAAGTTAAGCATCGATCCTGTCTCTGAAGCGCGGCAAAAAGCGATGACTGAACTGGCGGCCTTAATCTTCGAAGGAGAAGATGAAGAATCAACAGAGGATCAAGCTGGTTCACGCAGAGGGATGCAGGCGATCATCAAAGGGATGGGGCTTGGAGGCAGCAAGCAGGTGGACAGGACTCGGGTCGTCTTGCATCTGAGCCAGGCTGTCGATCTTCAATCGCGTGGGCACGGGAGCCAGGCGGTGGAGGACCTCGAAAGGGCAGTCGATGCGGGTTTGGAGCACCCTGCCGCTTACTTCGACCTCGGATTACTGTGCTGGGAAGGCGGTAAACTGGAAAGCGCTATCCGTCATTTGCAAAAATCTGTTCACCATCCAGACTACGCCTTAGGGGCGCGGCTGTTATGCGGGCAGGTTTACCAAAAGATGGGGCAGATGAAGGAAGCGGCTGTCGAACATATGGAAGCACTGCGGATTGCCGACAGTATGGCGGTGCCAGAAGAAGAAGCAGAGGCGCTGCGGAAGCTCTATGATCCATTGGTTGAAATGATCACGGAAAGTCCAGCAGATTCCTATGAAAACTTGTGCAAAAACATAGTCGAGCTGCTTCTTCAGACTGGATGGCGTGAAAAGTTGGCGCGTGCCAGGAAGGAACTACCTGTTTCTAATGAAGGAGAACCTCCTGTACCCCTGGCGGAGGTGATGACTGAATCCCAGGGGGGAAAGGTGGTCGAGGCGATCTCCCGGGTTCACCAGCTCACCAGGCTGGGTTTGCACCAGGCGGCAATGGAAGAAGCTTACTTTGCGCTGCAGAATGCCCCCACCTACCTGCCGCTGCATACATACATCGGCGAGCTGCTGCTCGAGCAGCATATGACTCAGGCCGCGATGCAGAAATTTACAGCAGTTGCCCAGGCATACAGCGTTCGCGGTCAGCCGCGCCGCTCTATTGAGATGTTCCAGAGGATCATTGATATGGATCCGATGGATATGAAGATCAGAAATCAACTGATCGAACAGCTAGCTGCTATGGGGCAGTACGACAATGCGGTGATCGAGTACATGAAGCTGGCAGACCTCTACTACAATCTGGCAGACCCGGCGGCAGCGCGCAAAACGAACATTATTGCAATGAAGCTGGCTCAGCAGACAAACGTTGGACGTGAGCTGAAGGTAAAGCTTCTGCATAGGATGGCCGACATCGAGATGCAGAGCCTTGATTGGCGGCAGGCCATCCGCATCTACGAGCAGACTCGCAGCCTGCAGCCGGATGATGAAGAAGCACGCAGTAACTTGATCGACTTGCACTTTCGTCTGAACCAGAACCACCAGGCATTGACAGAGCTGGATAATTATATTACCTACATGTTCAGTGTGAAAAGATATGATGCCGTTTTGCAATTCGTCGAAACGCTGAACCAGGAATACCCAAAGCAGCCCGGTATACGGCGCAGGCTGGCTGAACTGTACCGGCAGGCAGGGCGTCCGGAAGACGCGATCCAGCAGTTGGATGCGGCTGGAGAGCTTTTGTTAGAAGCGGGCGATAAGAGGGAAGCTGCCGAAGCGGTTATGGCAATCCTGGCGCTGAACCCGCCGAATGCTGAGAATTACAGGAAGCTGCTGGATCAAATCAGAATCGGGTAAGGGAGACATTTTTGTCAGGAAACCAGGAAAGTAAGAAGACAGGAAAAAGTATAGGTGTCAAAAAAATCTTTGGAATTTTCCCGGTATCTGGGATTCTTGAGCTGAATCAATTCCATAAACCCTGGCAAGTCAAGAATCGAAAAGCAAGCGGAGTATTTTTCCGCCTGCTTTTCGATTCTTGTGTTGTTGTAGCGCCCCAGGAGGGAGTCGAACCCCCAACCTCGGCCTTCAGGTTTGTGCTGGTTTCCCAGCTCCCCGGACTATCCCTTCGCCATGGTAGTACTTTAGGCGGCAGTCATCTAGTCTCTACACCTTCTTGACTCGAATATGTTTCTCCCCTTAAATAAACTGGTAGAGATTTCGAATCAAGCTTGGCTCGGGATTACCATAGAGATAATATGTATTGTCTAAACTGCGGCACTGTAACCCGTAATCCAAAATTCTGTAGCACTTCTTGTGCGGCAATTTAGAATAACCGGGCTTTTCCCAAACGAATGCGGAAACGATATTTCTGTAAGAATTGTGGATCCGAAACATCTTATAGGCGGTCTTATTGTAAATATTGTGATCCGACCAAGCCAAAAGATTATCGAAATACCACAATTGCAGAAATTCGAGCACGCTCCCGTTATCAAGCAAATGCTTGGATAAGAAAGCTGGCGAGAAGAGTCTACAATGAATCAGGCGGGCTTCAATACTGTTCAAATTGTGGATATTCGAAACACTTCGAAGTATGTCACATTCAACCAATTGAAGCTTTTCCAGAGGAAACAACGATGTCTATTGTTAATTCACTAGACAACCTTATTGCTCTCTGCCCGAATTGCCATTGGGAATTAGATCACGGTGCGCTATCTCTTTAGGTTTCCCCGAATTTGGCTGCATTCACTTATAAGATTTCTCATATAAGGCCCACGATTGTAGGAGAGCCTCGCTCTATCCTTTGAGCTACTGGGGCATATTTTAAGGTTCCAGGTCGTTATTATAACCGGATTGCGATGGGATTCAAGAAAATTAGACGATAAATTCTCCTGACCTGCCCCTGATAATTACACCTGCCTTTGACTCCAGATTTCTTTGAGTGAGCTCTTATTGAATGGAATCATCACAGGGATTTTTGGTGAAGTCATCTGATTCTAGAGTCTACATGATTTTACTTTTGATAAACAAGCTCGATCTGCAGCTTGAGTTCACCCTCTTCGACCGCTGCTTCCTTGAATAGCACCTCGCCGTTCGATTCGGTTACCATCTCTGACAGTTCTTCGGTCAGCTCCTCGTTGGCCTCGACGATCCTTGGATCATCCATATCAACACCTGGCATATCGACATCGATGATTTGCGCCATCAACATATCATTTTCTGCCTCTATGCTGACATCGAAGCTGCCATTAACGCCGTCATCCTCGCCGAAAATACGCATGTATCCTTCGTGCATTTCCACGGCGGTGATATTATCCAGCAGCTGTCTATCGGGTGAATCGTTTCTTGTTTCGGTATTCCTTAACCAATCGTTCACCTGGTTTTCGTTAAGATTGATCCGGATAGTGGCGGAATCTTTGCCGACAGATATGCCGCCGATGGAGCAGGCCAGTGAAGCCAGGATCATCACGCTAAGGAGGGTGCAGATTATCAATAAGTGTTTTTTGGGTTGGATATTCATTTTTATATTCCTTGTTACTTTTGGGTATTATCTCCGAATTTCCTATAACCTGTGATGTATACGTACCGATATCGATTGGGTTTCGAGATCGTTTCAGTTTGATGCTCACCTACCGAGGATGTTCTGCGTGATAGAGCCAGCCATTCATCAAGTGGTTCGTGGCTTTCTTTTGTACTTTAAGCAAATCGTTCATTGATATACTTTCTCCCCTTTCTTATAGAACTGTTCGTTTTGTATTTTAACATACCGGGTGTCACCGGATTCCGTGCGATTCACGCCCTAAGGGTTAATATGTCTTGAACCTGAAACAACGTCCCCCCGGAGACCGGGGGGACGAGGAAAAGATTTATTAAGACAAACGGTATTTTACTTTACTACCAAAGGTAAGAACAATTTTAATTCTTTAACGGTGATCGTCTTCACCTCGGTATCACTGAACCCGCAGCCATCGGTTGCTGTCAGGGTGACCTCATATACTCCAGGTTCTTTTAAGGTATGGTTCGCAGTTGTACCAGAAGCAGAACCGCCATCTCCAAAGTTCCACGTATAAGTTAGGTTCGTGCCGTTTGTTGACGAACTGTTTGAGAAGGAGACTGTTCCTCCCGGCTCAACAGAACTATCCGAAACATTGAACCCGGCGGAAATGGTGGGAGCGATGATTGAGAAGCTCACAGGATCGCCATCCTGAGTGACTGCTCCCTGAACGCTGTCGTCAACACGGTAATGTTCATTGATGACTACCGTTCCCACTTCGCAGCTTAATGTGCCATGGAACGAGCGTTCCACAGACTCCGAGGGTTCGATTTCAGGAATCGTCCACTCAACTTTTCCGGCGCTGTAAGTACCGGCGCCTTCAATATAAGTGAACTCACCCGGTAGTATGTCTATCAGGTGCACTGTGGTGCTCGCATAATTCCCCGTATTGGTGATAGTAATGCTGTAGTCAATCTCTGTTCCAGCAACCCGGCTGCCCGTATACTCTTTGCTTACTTCGAAAGCTGGCATCCCCACATTGAGCAAATAGCTGGATAGATTATTTTCGTAATCGGGCTCTATGTCCACATCTGGCTGGCTGCTGG
>Ga0105092_10000771_pt1 | contig 16935 bp, 17 predicted proteins | sample PPLLak2March2015_FD_87021 | JGI IMG/M metagenome (GOLD analysis project Ga0105092, IMG submission 87021) | Freshwater sediment microbial communities from Prairie Pothole Lake near Jamestown, North Dakota, USA - PPLs Lake P7 Core (1) Depth... | ecosystem: Environmental > Aquatic > Freshwater >... | reverse complement strand
GAGGTGTGTAGCGTGTTAGAATGCACTCCGCTGTACAGGCGAAATGGGCGAGTAGCTCAATGGCAGAGCAGTGGCCTTTTAAGCCATTGGTTGAGAGTTCGAGTCTCTCCTCGCTCACTGAAGAAGCTGTAAGCTATATGTTGTAAGCTATAAGTAAAAGACCTGCGAAGAGCAGGTTTTTGCGTTTATCTCCCCACTATTTCGCTGCCATCAATTGGTCAACAAGCTCGTTCAGCTCCTTTTCTCCAGCACTCCGATGAGCAGCTTCAATCGCCTGGATTGAAAGCTTCGTCTCCAGCTCTTTTTGTAATCTCCTGGCCAGATCTTTCGTTTCTTGATTGGTGACTGGGTGCTGAAGGATGTATAGAACGAGTTCTAGTGTCTGCTGATTGAATTCTGGCTGCACATTTCGCGCCTCGCGCACTTGTAACGCCGCCAGGCCTGCCACTGCAGAGAGTGCAATGGGTATCAAGCCGCCATCCTGAGCCAGGGTAAGCGCAGCCCTGAAAGCATTTTGCGCCTCGACGATTTGGTAAAGTGCTAAAGCGGTCATCCCTTGGTGGTTCATCGTACGTGACAGGCGATGGGCATCCCCCATATCCTTAAACAGACTGGCGCTTTCCGAGAAGAGTGTCTGCGCTTCTGGATACTTACCTTGAGCATAAGCCACCTGTCCCAAGGCATCCAGCGCTAATCCGCTGCCAAATCGGTAATCAATTTCTCGAGCGATTTCCAGGCTTTGCCGCAGCAATTTCTCCGCCTGTTGATATTCCCCCAGCGCCTGCATAGTACGGCCTAAGTAGCTGAGTGTATGTGCAGTGTAACTCGGATCGCCTAACTGGCGGAAGATGACTAACGCCTGGTTGAGGTACTGCCTGGCTTGAAGGTACTCTCCCTGGTCATTGGCCACAACACCCAGAAATTCGTTCAAGATCGCTTCGTACCAACGCTGTGCCGAGTCCTGAGCCAATCTCAGTCCTTCATGTTGTCGCTCGATTGCCTCGGAAAACCTTCCCTGTTCCCAACAAACAATCCCCATGTAGCCCAGGGAATAAATCAAGGGTAATAAATCCGCACCAGTCCTTAACAGCGCTTTTCTCAAAAATTCCACACAAGGAGCCAGGGTAGCATAAGCGGCTTCGCTCTTTCCCTGGCGAAACATAAAACATCCACAGTGTGCCAGCAGCGCATACCGGGTAATTTCCTGATCCATATCTGCTGGCCCAATTTGTGGATCTGCTTGTAGCGCCTCGATGGTCCTCCCAAAAGTCAGCTCGCCTTCCTTGAACCAGTTACGCAATTCGAATAGGTACCATAATGTTGTGGCTGCTCGGTAAAGGGATTTTGTTTTTTGATTTTTTGAAGCCCAATCCCAAGCCTCACGGATGTTATTTATCTCCTCGGTCAATTCTTTCAGTGTCGCCTTTTGATGATGGCTGTGCAGTGGGGTGTCTTTTTCCTCAAGCAAGCCCAGATAATACATGCTGTGCTTCTCTTGAATCCTATACAGCTCAATGGGATCCTCAGCTAGTTTTGATGCAGCATACTGGCGAATTAACTCGTGCAAATCGTAGCGACCTGTCACCGTGCGTCTCACAAGTGAGCGGATTACAAGCGACGATAGCACCAGCAGAGAAGCGCCGACGACCTGCTCAGCCGCAGGACGGCTAAATCCACCTCGAAAGGCTGACAGCCTGCCCAGGACTTGTTTTTCCTCCAACGATAGCATTTGCCAGGATTGGTCGAAGACGGCGCGTATGCTCCGGTGGCGTGCAGGGATATCTCGCATCTGGGTATTCAAGAAATCCAGGCTGCGTTCAATCTCGGCAACAATCTCCACGGGCGATAAGATTCGGACCCAGGTAGCAGCCAGTTCGATTGCCAGCGGCATGCCCTCTACCAGGCGGCACAAGCGCGCAATGCTGATTTTGTTGGCTGCATCCAGCTCAAACCCTGGTCGAACTTTCCGTGCATGTTGAAAAAATAGAGCCACAGAGCTAAATTTGTCCACCATTTCCATATTTTCTACCTCGGGATAATCCAATCCCTGGACTTCGTAGATCCATTCTTCTCCTAAGTTCAGGGCTTCCCGGGATGTGATCAGGAGTTTGACCTGTGGAGCTTGCTGAAGTATTTCTACAATGAGATCAGTAATGGTTCCTTGGTCAGGTCCGTCCACCAATAAATGCTCAATGTTGTCCAGGATAAGAAGCATTCGTTTGTTCCGCAGATAGTTTAGCAGCTGAATTTTGGGATCGGTTGGCCCATAAAATGCAAAACCAATTCCAGATGCGATGGCTGAAACAGCCGCCTCGGAAGAACTAACGGATACCATGGGAATAAATGCAGCCCCGTGAACGAATTCATTCTTATTCCCTTCGGCTGCCTCCAGAGCTAAACGCGTCTTGCCAATGCCGCCAGGACCAACCAGGCTGATGCAGCGGCATTGGGAGGTAGCAATCATCTGATCCAACTCGGTCAGCTCCTTCTTCCGGCCAAGAAAAGGTGTCAACGGTAAGGGAAGTTTCTGGACAGGGGCGGCTGGAATTTGGGGTGTGAGTTCGCTCTTGGGCTTGATCGAACCCTGGCGGATCTGCTCATAGAGTTCGCGCGTGTTTTGGGAAGGTTCAACCCCCAACTCTTCTGCTAATACCTTCCTACAGGTCTCATATTGAGCGAGAGCAGCGCTGCGTTGACCATCCAGCGCGAGCAGGCGCATGAGGTGGCAGTGTACTTCCTCCTGCCAAGGGTCTAGCTCTAACTGCCTAAAACAGTAGCGCAGAGCAGCTTGAAAATCACCTCGTTTTTCTAATTCTTTAGCCAGTGTCGTTAGGGCATTCATTACCCGCTGGTGTACTGAAGCGCGCTGCACAAGGATCCATTCTTCAAATTCTGCACTATCTTTTAGATAAAACTGCTGTAAAAATTCCCCGAGATAAAGTCCGACCATATCTTCTAACAGAGTAATTTCTGCGTTTTATTGCACCTGGCTTTTTTCAAAAGCAGAATAATTTGTATTGAACTGTTCCAGGTCAAGGGAATAGTCGCTTCCCCTGTTGAATTGAATGGCATCACGGGTAATCTGGAGATAAGGTGGGTTCGCAGAATGATCGCCAAGCACCTTGCGCAGGTTAAAGAGCACCTGGCTCAAGTTATGATGAGCAGTTTGTTCTGAACAATCCGGCCATAAAAGTCCGGCCAGAGTGCCACGACGGTGGGTGCGGCCAACCTCAACGACCAGGTAAGCCAAAAGTGCTCGAACCTTATCTGATTCGAAAGAGGAAATAATTTCGTCCCTTTTGGAAACACTGAGTCCCCCCAAAACGTTGATCGATAGGTGGGCCATAACACGCTTCCTAGTGCTCAATTTGTGTTAATGAGAGAAAGCTCACTCGAATTATACATCATCAGGATAAATTGCTTTTGTTCCTGATACTGGGCTGATAGTTCCCTGATAGGTGTTAACTATACTCGTAATTGATGAACGATCAAACCAAACCTGACTCGATTAAGACAGAAAAACCGCACCGCAAAGAACTACCGCGCCGCATCTCATTCTTACTGCGCATGTGGTGTGTGGATGAGACAGAACGCTCCAATTGGCGAGCGTCACTGGAAATGCTAGAAACAAGTAAGCGCATTGGTTTTGCCAGCCTGGAGCAGCTGTTCATATACTTGATAGATTTTAGTGATAGCCATAATGACGTGCAAGATAAAGAAAACAAGGAATAAGTCGAGGTCAGTAAAGGTTCATTGTGAAAGGAGAAAAAATGAGCATATTACTTCATACCCTGTCTGTACTTGGAACCCGCTCTCAGGTGGTGGAGCGGGCCTGGTGGAGCTACCTGGTCTGGATCCCGGCCGCGGCCGTCCTCGGCTACGCCATCGCCGCCATCTTCTCCGGCTGGTTGCACCTGCCGCGCAGTCTTTTTCTGGTTCCTTATGTAATTCTGGCCGGGCTGTTCTTATACGCGTACAAGCAGTGGAGCGGTGTGTCGGTCAGCGAGCTGGTGCGCCAGAACTGGTTCTGGTCCGTCATCGGCACACTCCTGCTCGGCCTATTCCTCGTCCGGAATGTACTCTCTCAGCCCGCCTCGCCACGCGGAACCGGCCTTAAACTGTTCTTTGACCTGCTGTGGAGCGGGATTGTCTACGGTGGGATGGATGCTCTGTTCCTGTCCGTGCTGCCCTTGCTGGCTACACGGCAGGCCTTCACCGCCTTGGGTTGGGCCGAAAATATCCCCGGGAAGATCCTTGTAGGGGCGATCGCACTGCTCTTGAGCCTGTTCGTCACCACCAGCTACCACTGGGGGTTCACGGAATACCAGGCACCAGGCGGGCTGGCGGGGCCCAATGTAGGCAATGGGATCATGAGCCTGGGTTATTTGCTGACCAGCAACCCCTTGACCGCCGTCTTCAGCCACATGATCATGCACATGACCGGGGTGCTGCACGGACCAGCTTCCGTGATGCAGCTGCCTCCCCACTATTAGAAAACCAGAAGGAGCACAAAATGTCCACTCATCTTTCTTCAGTCACCCCAGGATCAACTGCACAGCCCAACGGAAAGCAAACCCGTGCACCCGCCTTCCTGCTGCCCATTTTCAAACTGCCCCTGGTGCTCTACCGCCTGCGTCTGGGCTGGCTGTTCGGCCATCGCTTTTTGCTGCTAACCCACGTAGGCCGGAAGAGCGGGAAAGTGCGCAGCACGATCCTGGCGGTTCTCAGCTACGATGCCCAAACCCGGGAGATCAAGGCTGTCTCGGCATGGAATGCCAGCGAGTGGTACAAGAATATTAAAACCGCTCCAGCACTGGAAGTGGAAACCGGCTTTACCCGCTATGCTCCCAGCCAGCGGGACTTAACCGCAGAAGAAATCGCACAGCTGTTCGTGGATTACCGCAAGAACCATCCGATCTTCATTCGGATTGTCTGCCGGATTCCCGGTTGGAAATGGGATTCGTCCTACGCGGAGTTCCTTGAGCTTGCCCGGACCTTGCGGGGTGTTGCTTTTCGCCCTCAATCATCCGGCAGAACAAATCTTGATAATCCGTGCGGTTAATCCATTGGAAGATGTGACTGGAGTGCCAACCAGTATCTTGTAAATCGTTCGATTGATGAAACACAGGCATTTTGGAAGGAGTGCAGTACCATGCAAAACGTAACAGCCATTCAGGTGCAAGATTTGAAAAAGAATTTTGGCGACTTTGCGGCGGTGCGTGGCGTGAGCTTTGAAGTCCGGACCGGCCAGATTTTCAGCCTGCTAGGGCCCAACGGGGCCGGTAAGAGCACAACGATCTCGATGCTGGCGGGCCTGCTCCAGCCCAGCGGCGGCGACGCTCGGATCCAGGGCCATTCAATCCGCCAGGAGCCGCAGGCCGTCAAGGCTAACCTGGGAGTGGTCCCCCAGGAAATTGCCTTATATCCCGACCTGTCGGCCCGCGAGAATCGAAGCTTACATCCGAGTTGAATGCCTTTAGATGGGCAGAGGCGCGCAAAAACAAACATGGGGAGTGACATTTTCGAGAAACATTGCAGGTCAGCAGCAGCTATCTGACAGTTTTCATCTTGGGAAAGCCCCCCACTTCATGAAATAATTTACCTCAGTGTCTGGAATATCCTTGGTGCTTGGCTTGCATATAGAATAACTCAGTATATAATTAGTAACTTAGGCCAGTGATGAACAGGTCATTTCTGCCTTTCCTTATCGGTATTTGTTTATTGGTATGGTGTTACACATGCTCCCAAAGAAACTATCAAATCGATTGCGTATAATGCGCTGGGTGTTGCCAGCCGTTATCGCCTTCCTAGCTGCCGTCTATCAAATCAGCCTTGCACTCTATGTACAAGAAAACCATGGAGATATAGCTCATTATGGAATGGAGATCTTCCTCTATTCGGCTGTTTATCCAATCGTCATGTGGTTTGTTCTTGGAATCGTGCACACTTGGGTCGAGCAAAAAGAACAAGCCGAGGCTGAAGTCTACCGTCTAAATATCGAACTCCAACATCTGGTTGAAGAACGCACGCACGAGCTGCAGGTGAAGGCTAAGGCGCTAACCGCTGCCAACGAACGCCTTCAGGAATTGGACAAACTCAAGTCCGAATTCATATCACTCGTTTCGCACGAGCTGCGCGCGCCGCTCACCAACGTTCGTGGCGCTATTGAACTAATGGAGGAAGGGTGTCCGGCACTCAACGCGACCTGCAGCAGGATGTTCAACCTTGTCACCGCCCAGACAACTCGCTTAGGCCGTTTGGTGGACGATATATTGAATGTCTCTCGCATCGAATCCGGTGGATTGATCCTCTCTTACACGGCCGTAGATATCGTCCAAGTAGTTGATCAAGTTGTTGATGATATCTCCACCCGTCAGACCGTCCATATCATTCGTCAACCGAATTGTACAATTCACCCTTTGGTCTGGGCAGACGCTGACCGACTGTATGAAGTCATTGCAAACCTGTTGGATAACGCCGCAAAGTATTCACCACCACATAGTGAGGTGGTTCTGGATGTATATACCGATGGCAAGGAAGGTATACTTTCGGTGAGTGATAGCGGAATGGGCATCTCAATGGATGATCAAGTTCATATTTTCGAGAAGTTCTACCGTGTCGATCAGGGTGATGCCAAGGAAACCTATGGGTATGGGTTGGGCTTATTCCTCTGTCGCCGCCTGGTAGAGGCTATGGGTGGGCGCATTTGGGTTGAGAGTGATCCAGGTCAGGGTGCCACCTTCCGACTTGCATTGCCGCTGGTTGCAACTTCTACATGAGCGACCTGATCTTAGTAATCGATGATGATCCCACCTTATTGGGATTATTAGCAGAACACCTGAGCCGAGCATCCTATCACGTAATCACAGCTTCCAGCGGATCCACAGGACTGCCTACGTTCTACGAACACCATCCCGCCCTCGTCATTCTGGACGTCATGATGCCCGGTATGGATGGCTGGGAGGTATGCGAGCGTTTGCGCGAGACTTCTGATGTCCCCATTATCTTGCTCACTGCCAAAGGTGAAGAGCAGGACCGGTTGCGTGGTTTCCGCCTGGGCGTGGACGATTATGTGGTCAAGCCCTTTAGTTTTTCAGAATTAGTCGCTCGTATCGGCGCGATCCTTACTCGCAGCCGGCGATCTACGTCTGAGGCTCACTCTAACCCAATCGTCCGTGGCGAGGTCATTATTGACTTAGCCGAACGGCGGGTAATACGTCACGGCCAGCCCATCCGTCTCACCCCTACGGAGTTTCGCTTGCTCGCTGCGCTTGCTGAGCAGCCTGGGCATATTCTTTCTCCCAAAGCGCTGCTAGTACAGGTTTGGGGGAGCGAGTACGCCGATGATGTTGAAAATGTCAAGCGCTACATTCATTATTTGAGGCAGAAGCTTGAAGCCGATGCCGAGCACCCTCAGTTGATCCTTACGGAGCGCGGCTTCGGTTATTACCTGGCTTGAGTCACCTCAACCCTTTGCCTGATTGGTTAGTGCCCTTTGTACTAAAACATACGGTTGCTGCTTCGCATGCCTTTCATGAGTTTGGTCCGAACCTTTCTCCCACCTATCTAGCACCTCATTCGAACCTAATCTCTGCTACACTAAATTCGGAGGAATAGTGTGGCAAATCGGACTTCGCCATCAACACTCGAAGAGCTTCGCAAATCTGTCGTGGATAAGGAGCGCGAACTCGCAGAGCTGGATCTGATCCTGGCAGACTACCACACTGAGCATTCCCGCCTAATTCAAGAATTACGCCGCCTGCGGTCACAATGCCGCGATGCTGAAGAGGCAGCTTCATCGGTTGTGGCACCCTAGCCTGGATGTAGTAAGCTGAGATTGTAAAATTTTACCAAAATACTTATAGTTCGTCATTTTTTCGCCCAGACAGAATTTCCCTGATCAAATAAGCAGAAATCTACCAGATTTCACAATGATACCCGCTGACGCTGTTGGACGAACAATGTCTATGGAGGCAGAGGTGGTCGATGCACCCCAGATATTAGAAAAATATGACTCGGAGACCCACCTAATCCGCACACCGGACCAACGTTTGCGTGTGTTTGTGTCTTCGACATTGCAGGAGCTTGCTGTTGAACGAAAGATTGTGCGCCAGGCAATTGAACATCTATGTCTTTCGCCCGTCATGTTTGAACTCGGGGCACGTCCTCATCCAGCGAAAGAGTTATATCGTGCTTACCTCAAACAATCCCACATCTTCCTAGGCATTTACTGGCAGCGGTATGGCTGGGTTGCGCCGAACATGACCGTCAGCGGCCTCGAAGATGAATATTACTTATCGAGTGACATGCCGAGACTCATTTACATAAAAGATCCCGCCGCTGAACGCGAGCCGCGACTCAAGCAGATGCTGGATCGGATCACGAATGACAATATCTCGTTTAAGTTCTTTAACACTTCTGATGAATTACGCGAAGCGGTTAAAAACGATCTGATCATGATATTAACGGAGCGTTTCGAGTTGAGCGTATCTGCTGTTGCTGCCCAGATTGAAACTCCGTCGCCTCTGGGTCATAATTTGCCAACACCTCCAACTCCATTGATCGGGCGTGAGAACGAACTAGCCGCCCTTCATGGTCTGTTGCGGCGCGAGGATCCGGGACTCATTACATTGACTGGTCCTGGAGGCACTGGCAAGTCACGATTAGCGTGGCAACTCGCTCAAGAACTCGTAGATCGATTCGCAGATGGCGTGTACTTGGTCGAACTTGCGTCAATCCAGCATCCTGATTTAGTCACACAGGCGATTGCTCACACTCTCGGTCTCCGTGAGGAGCATGAACGGCAATCCATCAATATGATGCTCCTCAGCACCTTACGAGACAAGCAGCTGTTGCTGGTTTTGGATAACTTTGAACACGTTCTGGACGCCGCACCCGTTGTAGCTGGTTTGCTGCAGAACTGCCCGAAGCTCCGAATTCTCGTGACGAGCCGCGCGCCGCTAAAATTGCGGGCGGAGCAAGAGTTCCCAGTCGATCCCCTTGCTCTGCCCAAGGCCAAACGAATGAACGAGCTCGAACTCATCACACAATCACCTGCCGTGCAATTATTCATCCAGCGCACACTTGATGTAAAACCCGATTTTGAGCTTCGAAGTGACAACGCCTTGGCAGTGGCGGAAATATGTTTCCGTCTCGATGGGCTGCCGCTGGCGATCGAATTGGCTGCCGCACGCAGCAAGCTGTTATCACCACAGGCAATGCTGAGTCGACTAGAAACTCACATGCCACTGTTGGTTGGCGGTATGCGCGATTTGCCCGAAAGACAGCGGACCCTAACCGCAACGATCGAATGGAGTCATTACTTGCTCGACGAGCCAACGAAATTATTGTTCCGCCGTTTGGCTGTATTCGCCAACAGCTGGACCATAGATGCGGTAGAGACAATCTGCAATCCTAACGACGACCTCGGTGCGGACCTCTTGGATACGTTGGAGGCGCTCGTTGACAACAGCTTAATCAGGCAGTCCGAATCGACCGACGGGGAAGTGCGCTTCAAGATGCTAGAGACGATCCATGAGTTTTCATGGGAGCGTTTGAACCTATCAGACGAAATTGATTTAATCCGCCAACGCCATGCGCAGTTCTATCTCGAACTCGTTGAAGCTATGCTGCCGTACCAGTTCAAGCGCCTTCCCGAGGGTTGGATTATTCGTATTAACGCCGAATTTGAAAACCTGCGCACGGCGATAAATTGGAGTTACGAAAACGCGAGTGACCCCGAAATGATTTTGCGGTTGGTAAACGCCTCAGCCTGGTTTTGTTTTTTAAGCGGTCAACTTAGCGAGGGCTATCGGTGGTGCAAGGACGCTCTTGCCCGGACGGAAGCGATAGGGCCTACCTTACTGCGCGGCAAAGCCTATGTTTGGGCTGGCGGTTTAGGATTCACGATCGGTAAATACGCCGAAGCAGGCGCTGATCTCGAACAAAGCATTGCCATTGCACGCCAATTCGGTGACCAGCATCTGCTGGCAATAGGCCTGACTTATGACGCACTCGTGCTGACTGGGCTAGGTGAATATAAAACTTCGATTGGTGTGTGTTCCGAAAGCATCGATTTGGCGAAGAGGATGCAGTTCGATTGGATGCAAATTTTGGCGCTGCGTGCTATGGGGGACAACCATCTGGTTCTGGGTGGGATCGAGGCAGCGCGACCTTGGTATGAGGATAGCTACCATCTGGCGCTCCAAATGGGCGACTCGTGGCTATTGTCCCTCTCGGAGCGCACACTTGCGTTTATATATACGTTCGCTGGCGATTACGATAAAGCGCTGCCCTTGTTTGAAGAAAGTATTGGCCTGATGCGTTCTGCTGGTGATCGCTGGGGGTTGGCTTATGTGTTGGCAAGTAACGCTTATTTCATGCTGCGGCAAGGTAAGCTCGATGAAGCCAGGCAAATGCTTGATGAAAGCCTGACGCTCGCATGTGGGGTCGCCAGCACAACGGGCATCACGATCGCCTTGATTGGCTATGCTGGGTTGGCTACCGCAGAAGGTGATCCGCAGCGAGCCGCCCGGCTGTTCGGCGCGGCTGATGGGCTGCTTGAAAGCCTTAACGTACAATCCGGGCCGACCGAGAATGTGATGCACAATGCTTATCTGGCTATAACGCGCGCTCAACTCGATGAATCGGTTTATGACAAATGCTATGCGGAAGGTCATGGGATGCAACAAGATGAAGTGGTTGCCTATACTCAAAGAAACAAATAAAAAAGGTAAAGCAACAAAGAACAGTTCTACCTTCACACTCGCGATGGAAGCTCAACAACAACACCCAATACAGCCTTTCGCCTTGCAATTGAAGCGCTTCCTTCTACACTTCTTGGAAATGCAGATCCCATTGGGGTTCGGCGCGCTCGTATGCTTTCTGCTGACCTATCTACTGCCCGCCTCGTCGGGTTTCGCCACGATCTACCATCCCGGTTCATACTTGTACGCTTTTGGAGATGTGCTCTTCCTGACGATCCCCGTTGTGGCATGGATGATTGTTCGCGGACATGGTTGGCAGCGCAGTCTGGAGATGGCGGTTGCGATGGTTGTGCCGGTGGTTGCAATCATGGTTCTGGGCCAACTTGTAGGATATAGCTATCTGCTGTGGCTTCTAACCGCCATGTACCCGGTGATGTGTCTTGGCATGCTTGTCTATATGGTCTACCACCGCGACTACTACACAGGACGGATGGGCTATTCTTTGCACGTAGATAATCTAGGAGGTGAAACCTCTTACCAGGCAGATTGAGTATCAAAGGTAGTTCCCGAACAGTTCCACAGGCTTGCTGCCGGATTTCTTATAGAGGATCTAACCACAGGGGTGGCGGGCAGCGGTAATCTGTTGGCTTGATTAGGTATGGTACAGCATATTGGCAGCATGCATTGGAAGGAATCTATGCCAATCACTTTAAGCATCAAACGTTTAGGCCTGAATTTATCTGTCGCACTGGCAATGCTATATATCATAATCATGCTTGCCAGTTTGCTCTTGGTTGGGTTGTTGACAACTGGTTCCTGGCAAGCAGCCTTCCTGGAGATTGGCTGGTACACCATTGTTGGATTCGAGTTAGGCTTCGTTGGGGTCTTAATCGTCGGCTTTGCTGTAGCAGTGGTTTTCATGTTCGTTGAAAACTTGGTCCACAACTTGATCAATGACTGGTCGAAAACCACGATGAGATCAGGCCAGTCAGATGCAGTTTCTACCCGATCCTGGCAAGTCAGGCTGTTGGCCGTTTGCCTGGTATTTCCCGCGCTATCCTTGCTTGTTTTACGCATGCTGGCATCAGTTGGCGCTTTTGGTGTAGCTGCCAGCACTGCGGAAGAATCAATGCAAGACCCAAGTGCGCAGATGCAACCGGTGGCAATGAGCCCCATAATAAACACTGCATATCGGGAGGCGGAACCCTCTTTTACTGCTGACGGGCGGACCATGTACTTCAACTGTAACAGCAGCAATATCTGCGTCTCACACTTGACTGGCACCTGGGAAGATGGGAACTGGTCGCCACCCGAACGCCTCGCTGCTCCAATCAGCAGCGAGTACGAAGAGGTCGAACCCGTGATCAACGCTGATGGTGACAAGCTGTACTTCACGAGCATCCGTCCGACTGGTCTATTGAAAGGCATCCCGTTTCTCTCGCCGTTCATGAATGTTTTACGGGTAGCCAACAACCTCACCACAACCCGACTCGGCCGCAGCTTTTTTGGCGGAATGGGTTTGCCCGATGTATATGTTAGTTACCGGGTTGATGGGGCCTGGTCAGAGCCTCAAAGCATCAATGACACCGACGGCGAGCCGCCGATCAACACATCGTTCGCAGACCATTGCCTGTTCTTCTCAGATGATGGGAACGAGGCCTTTTGGACGTCTACGCGACCAGGTGGGTTTGGCGACAACGATATCTGGACGGCTCGCCGTGTGGACGGTAAGTGGACCGATCCCGAGAACCTCGGTTCGAACGTTAATAGTCCCGGAAGCGAGCATACTTCTATTCCCACGCCAGACGGGCGTTCCCTGTATGTCACTGCAGTGCGTGATAAGGGTTTCGGCGGCGATGATATTTACATAACGATGCGCGACTCGGAAGGGGAGTGGGAGGCATTGGTAAACCTGGGATCGTTGGTAAATGGAAAAGGTGATGATCGCTGCCCCGCCTGGACACCCGACCTCAGGATCTTCCTCTTCGACTCAGTGCGCTCAGGTGGTTTTGGAGCCCGGGATATTTGGTGGGTCGATTACAAAGACGTGTTGGGATACACACTTACCGCTAAGACTGGTGTTACCCTCCCATGACGCCAACAATGGTCTAAGCGTTCACTAGGCTGTGAAGGATTCAGAAATATACCGTGAAAGGGATAAAGAAATGAATAAATTCAGATTGGTTTGGGGAGTCATCTGCCTGGCGCTGGCAGGGTTAGCAGTTGCGCTTAACTTCCTGTTGCCTCCTGAATACCCGACTTTCATGATCGGCGGTCAAAGTATGCTATGGATTCCAGTGATTGTCCTGTGTATCGTAGGCTGCGTACTCTTGGTCACCACGGCAAGCCGTTTACCGGCAACAACGGAAACAAAGCTGGTACCTGGTAGGGATCTCGAAAAAGCGACTCTCAATAAACGGTTAGAGGGCATAGCTTGGGGCTTGTTCCTAATCATGTTGGGCGGTTTCATGTTTGTACCCGCAAGTCGGGTGCCGCAGGGACTCTGGTCGATTGGCATCGGCGTCATTATGCTCGGTTTGAATGCAACCCGCTACCTATTCAAAATCAGGATGAGCGGCTTCACAACCTTCCTTGGCATTCTTTCCTTGCTAGGTGGGATCGCTGAGTTGATCGGGGTTACCTCGTTGCAAGGGGCCTTGCTGCTCATTGTCCTTGGCGCATTGCTGATACTTAAACCGTGGATTGACAAACGGCAACTCTTTGGAAAAGCCGAAGAAAGCCGTTTGTAACGTTGGAAGGAGAAAAATGAAAAAGAGGTACTCGATCCTGAACCGCTTGAGATTCCTCAATAAGATGATTTTCAACCGGGTAACCCTCAAGTTTGCCGGTTCGTCTCTCTGCCCAATATCCATCATTCAGCATATTGGACGGCTGAGCGGAACCCAATATGCAACGCCAATCATCGTGATTCCATTCGCCGAGAAGTTCATCTTCGCGTTGCCTTATGGGGACAAGGTTGATTGGTATCGGAATGTTCGGGCTGCGGGAAGAGGTATCGTAGTTTGGCATGGCAAGCAGTATCTGGTCGAGGATCCAGAGCTTTTTGTTGTTAGCACAGGTGAGGTTGGATTCCCATTGATCCTAAGGTTGATCGTGCCGTTCGTGAGCGCACAGTTGTTCCGACAGATGAAATTTACCAGGGTAATTGATAAATTTCTTCCTGAACATCAGAAGGGCATGGCATTTTAGAAAGATGCTGGTAGATCCGTAAATCACGACGACGATTGATAAATATTCGAATGAAATGGAGATAAAAAAATGACGGCGAAACCGCAGCAATTAGGTTTGACTCAGAGCGAACATATCCATCGACATACAGTAGATGAGCATGAGGAAAATTGCCATGATGGTACTTCCGGTAACACCGACGACATAGCTGGAGTAAAGACTTCTGACCAGTCGGGACAAGCATCAGCGGTAAGTACACATCATCACCCGAAACCAAGCATATTCTCCCGCACATGGCACTTCGTTCTCCACTATGTGGAGATGTGCCTGGTAATGTGTATTGGGGGGTACACCCTGAACTATCTGTTCTTCACGGGTGCAGCGCAGCTCGGATATACGAATCTCATTGAGCGTTACCCTGAGTTCTCTATTTTAATGATCGGCATCCTTCTGGCAATCCCTATGGCGGTCTGGATGCGTATTCGCGGTCACGAGTGGCGAATCAACCTGGAGATGGCGAGTACATCGATTATCCTCGCGATCCTGTTGATTGTGGTGTATTGGCTGGAAGTCATTCCTCAGAGCGATATGTTAGTATGGCTTAAGAGACTGGCATGCCCGATTATGTTGATCCCTATGCTGTTCCGGCTCGATCTCTACACCGGAAGCCATGCAAGCCATGCACAGCATGGCTCACCGAAATCAGCTCTTAGTCGATTTAATATGTGAGCCAGGATAAGGAAATTGTATTACGGTTGTTAATGATACAGAAATTGCCTTCTCATCAGAACGATTTAATCGATCAGAAGTGGATCAAAGAATAGAATCCTGAATAGTCATGAGGAAAAATCCGAAACCTTATCAAATTGTCGATCTGCCGGCTGCTCGGCAGGATACGCCTAATTTTATCGACATCATCTGGTGGAAGCACTGGATCTACGGGCTGCTCGAAGTGGATGTCACGGTTCCTCGAAGGCTGATCCGGGAGTATGAAACCCGGTCGGAGGAGGAATTATCCTTCACCGGGTACCTGGCATATTGCCTGGCTCATACGGTGGGCGAGGATAAACTGGTGCATGCCTATCTGAAAGGCCGAAAACAGCTTGTCGTGTTCGAAGACGTGGACGTGCTGATTATGATTGAGCGCCGGATGGGCGACACTCTCGCCCCCATGGGACACGTCCTACGTGCTGCTGATCGCAAGTCCTACATGGAAATCAACCATGAGATTCGAACTGTGCAGTCCAAGCCGGTGCCGTCTGGAAAGGGCGCCCCGCCACTGATGCGGCGCTTGATGACGCTGCCCTGGCCATTGCCTCGTTTGTTCATTTCTCTCATCCGCATGTATATGCGGCATAATCCGGCTGGCATGGCTTCCAAAGGAGGTACTGTTGGCATCACAGCAGTGGGTATGTTTGGCGAACACAGCGGATGGGGTATCACTCCAAATGGGCATACACTGGACCTGGTGGTGGGCACGATCTCCCGCAAGCCGGCCGTGATAGGTGACCGGATCGAGCCACGCGAGATCCTCAACCTGACGGTCGTTTTTGACCATGATGTAGTCGATGGAGCGCCAGCGGCGAGGTTTGTCGAACGGTTGATGGATCAGATCGAGAGTGGGTGCGGACTGCCTGAGATGGAGCAAAAATAGATCTGGAGTCCCCCATGAATAATAAACGTGCATTTTTAAAACCTTGGGGGAAGATAACGATCACCCTGGTTGGGCTGACCGGAATTATCCTGGGACTTAGTATCCCTGGTTACCTGGAGAACCTCAAACAAGCCCGCAATCGCCAGAAGAAATTAGGTAGCGAGGTTCTCGATACTGCCTGTGGACCCATTGAATATGCTACTGTAGGTGAAGGCGAGCCGGTGCTGTTTGTGCACGGGGTCGTGGGAGGCTACGATCAAGGAATTATTACCAGCCAAGTTTTTCTCGGTGAAAAATTCAGGATTATTGCTCCTTCTCGCTTCGGTTACCAGCACACTCTCCTGCCAGTAGACGCATCCCCCGCTGCCCAAGCAGATGCGCATGCTTGTCTTCTGGATGCCCTTCAGATCTCAAAGGTTTCAGTCGTAGGCATATCGGCTGGCGTACCTTCAACCTTGCAATTCGCACTGCGTCATCCTGAAAGAGTATCACGGCTCGTCTTAATTGTCCCCTTAGCATATACACCCCAACCTGCAATGGATTCCCAATCGATCGCTTTCCCTTTTATCCTCAGCAGCATCCTCAAATTAGATTACCCGATTTGGGTTGCCATGAAATTAAACCCTCAATTAGTGCTGTCTACCATGGGAGTTCCCAAGCAAATACAAGGGCAGCTAACGAAGGAGAAGCAAGTTGAGACGATGAATATGCTGCTTCCGTTCAATACAAGAATACCAGGAACGATGAACGATGGCAAAATTGCTAACAATATGGAACCCTACCCAATTCGTCAGATTAGTGTACCTACATTGGTAATCAGTGCCAAAGATGATTTATGGAAGACATACCCTGCTGCGCAGTACACCGCCAGCAATATTCCAGAGGCAAAATTTATCGGATTTAACACTGGCGGTCATATGTTGAATGGACAGGAAGAAAAAGTCAGACAAGAGATTACTCAATTCTTAAGGAAGGATATGAGTAGGTAGGTTCTGTTCGTCCTCTTAAGCCAAACGCTCTTTGTTTGGCCGCCATTAGGTTGAGAGTTAGAGTCTCTCATCGCTCATAAAGAAGCTATAAGCTGTAAGCTTTTAGCTACCAGTTAAAACCTGTGAGTTGCAGGTTCGACCTGCCGGAGAGGCAGGTTTTTGCGTTTAATCCCCACTTTTGACAAAAACCGTAGAAACAGGCACAAGCAGAAATAAACAAGAATTCCAATGGACTCGGCAAAAGGTGTTTTGGGTCGGTTAGCAGCAGTTAGTAAGAGTTAGCCAAATTTCCGAAAAGGAGATCTACCATGAAAAGAATCAGGACTGCGAAGGAGCTGATGATGGTTTCGCTAATCTTGAAAGTATCACCAATGATCGATGCGGGTGTAAACAATAT
>Ga0105092_10000768_pt1 | contig 16948 bp, 15 predicted proteins | sample PPLLak2March2015_FD_87021 | JGI IMG/M metagenome (GOLD analysis project Ga0105092, IMG submission 87021) | Freshwater sediment microbial communities from Prairie Pothole Lake near Jamestown, North Dakota, USA - PPLs Lake P7 Core (1) Depth... | ecosystem: Environmental > Aquatic > Freshwater >... | reverse complement strand
TGACGGCGTAAACTGGGGCACACCGGTAGCCGCGGGAACCTTTGCCAACAATGCCACGCTGAAACAAGTATCCTTTGCGGCGAAAGGCGGCCAATACATTCGCCTAAGAGCGCTGTCGGAGGTTAACGGCAAGCCCTGGACTTCTGCGGCGGAGATTAACGTCACGGGGTACTAGATAGCGCACTAGAACAAGATGGGTCAAGTGAAAATCAGGAAAATTACTGATATAATAGTTGAAGATTAACCAGGCAACACGTTCTAAAAAAGGAGAAATCAATGAAACAGGTAAATATATTTAACAAATTAGGACCCTTGATGTTTGCATTTTTGCTAATAGTTAGCTCAACAGCTACAAGTTGGGCTACGAACTATTACGTGGCAACCACTGGCAATGATGCAAATGCAGGCACCTTACAGGCACCTTTTAGAAGTGTCCAGAAAAGTTTAAACACTGTTAAAGCAGGGGACACGTGTTGGATAAGTGCTGGTACTTATAACGAGGCACTAATACTGAAGACTAGCGGGACAAATGCAGCACCAATAACAATCAAAAACTATAACGGAGGAACGGTTACCATTAGTTCTGGGAATTCCAGAGCTGTAATGCTTAGCGGCAATATCAATTACTACACTATCGACGGACTGAACTTCACTTCTAATTTTGTGGGGCCTTATGCCGGGGATAAGGATTATTCTTTGGATTTCGGTATTGGCACTTCATGGTGGGGTTGGAGTGACCCTACTCATGGCAATAACGGGTTTATTATTCGAAACTGTAATATTACTGGGTCTATTGGATTTATAGGGAGTTATAATGTTGTCGAGAATTGCGTCTTAAATGGGGCTAAAGTTTTTACCAACGGCATTCATGACATGACAGCTTCAAGCCATCATAATATATACAGAAATAATGTTATCTCAAACTACACCAACAGGGGTGTCTGGAGTATGACTAATACGAGCAACATAACAGTCAGCGGGAATATTATTCACGATTTTGGTATGTCAACCAATGGTGCAGGTATTGACTTTGATGGTGCTTACATGCCGGTATATAATAGTATTATGGACCATAATATTATTTATAATGGGAATATAGGAACTCAATTTGAAAATGGCATAAATTGTATTGCTGATGGGAATATTGTACATGATTGCAAAGCATCTTTGACAGCTATTAATTATGGAACTGAATGGGCTGACCGAGAGTATCGTACAACAAACACCGGCAATATTTTCAGAAATAATATTGCTTATAATTCGTCAGAATCAGGAATCATTATTATAAGTTCTCCCGGAACTTATATCTATAACAATTCTATTCACAATACGGCAAATTATTTCGCAGGGATCATTCTAGCTAATGGGGGGACAACTTTCAATAGTAATAATTGTGTCATTAGAAACAACATAGTAACTGATAGTACCAAAGCCATAACTCTTGAGGGTAGTGTAACAGGAACCGTGATGGGTAATAACTTATATCATAATAGTAGTGGTAGTACTAATACTCATTATTGGAATGGCTATTATACATTAGAAAGATTCCAATCTACTTTTGGATTGGATACTAATTCACGTTATGCTAATCCTTTATACGTCAATAGTGGTGCTCATGATTTTAATATCCAGAGCTCAAGTCCTGCAGTAAATGTCGGTGCTACGCTCGCTAATGTACTATACGATATTGAAGGTACTCCAAGGCCTCAAGGGACTGCATATGATGTGGGAGCATACGAATTTCATACTACAATTGAGGCAAAAGCACCGCCATCTCCTCCGACTGGCTTGACCGTTCAGTAATAACTTGTGCAATTGCTGTTAAATAAGCGTAAAAGGGTTCCTTCTGCCAATCCAGAAGGAACCCTTTTCTCCTCATTGATCTGATTCAGTCATCTGCGCAAATGCAATTAATTAGCAGATTTCTGGGGTTCTCATTCAATGCTTTGAATCGTGACTACGGTAATTTGTCATCATAAAGAAGCATACAGTTCCCCCAACTTGCTTATGACTACGTCAACATCGAACTCAGTTTTGGCCAGCTCAAGATTGGTGAATTCCATCCGCTGTCTCAAGGAATCATTCTGCAACAGGATCAGGATTTTCTCGGCAATTTCCACATGGCTGTTGGTCTGCACCAGAAAACCGTTTTCCCCATTTTGCAGAAAATCCGGAATGGCCCCAACTGGTGTAGCCACAATTGAAACACCCGATGCCAATGCCTGTAATAAGGACATGGGCATCCCCTCTGAATAACTTGGCAACACTAGAATATCCGCAGTTTTGAAGGCCCTTATCACGTCATCGTACTGCAAGTTTCCAGCAATAATTACCCATTTCTCCAATTTCTTATTAATGCATTCTGCTCTCATTCTATCTTTTTCAGGGCCTTCGCCGGCAAAAATGAAAGTAACCTTGTCGAATTTCTTGACAATTGATGGAATGGCATCAAAGATGTCATAAATCCCCTTCTCCTTTATCAGTCTGGCAAGAAAGAGAACCACCTTATTCTCTTTGGGTAGTGAAAATTTACCTCTGAGATCCTCATTGTTGTTGACAAAATCGTTAACTTTTACAGCATTAGGGAAGGTGATGACTTTGCCGCCGTTCCCGATGGCAAGTTCGATTTCCGTTTGATCCAGACGTGAAAATACCAGAATCCTGTTGCTCAAGGAAAAAGCTTTTGCCGTCAATTTCTTTATCCGTTGGGTGACCTCATACCCCCTCATCGTACCGTGGACTTGAACTACGATCTTTTTCTTCCACAGCTTTGCCAGGTAAATCAGAATAATGTCACGCATCAAAGCCTGTTGATCAGGTGCCGTATTGATATGAACAATCCCGATATTTCTATCTTTGAAGAGGGTATAAGCAAATTCGCCGTATTGCCTAAGAAGACGTAAATAACGCCTACTTAATCTCTCACTGAATGGAGTTGATGAACCAATCGTGAAAAAGCGCAGGTTCAATTCCGGCTGCCTCTCCACAAACAGTTTATGAAGTGCCGCTATACCCCCCTTGGCTTCAACGGGGACAGTGGTGACGAGAACCTTGTTGCCTCTCAATACCATGATCGGCCTCCAATTTCCTGAAAGAATTTATCTTCGAAGAAGGCGCGACTCGTCAGACCGCCCTGCACAATGCTCTTACAAAAGTGTCAAGGGAAGACACGTAATTTTCGTAATGGAAATAACTTTTTGCGACTTTTTGCCCCTCATTGCCGACTTCCACCGCTGTGGCCGGTTTGGTCAAGATCAGATGCATCTGCTCCGCGATGCTTTCACAGTCTTCCACTCGGGCAATAAATGCATTTCTATTTTTTTCGAGATATACGTTATTGTCACCCACTTCATTGGTGATGACCGGTTTGCCGGTTGACAAATATTCCGACAGTTTTGTGGGAGAACCATAATTTGCATACTGGCTGTTATTGCGGCAGCAGAGGAGAGCTATCGCATGCTGATAGGACCAGACCAATTGATCCTTTGACAGGAAACCAGTAAAGATTATCTGCCCTTCAATCCCCAATTCCCTTGACAAATTTGCGATATATTGTTTGCGGTAATAATCAGGGTCGCCGGTAAATACCAGGTAAACATCCTCATGTTGCCGACAAAGGAGAGCAAATGCATCGAGCAGATAATTGCACCCATCCTTCTCTCCCAATGCCCCGGAGTTAAGAAAGTATTTTTTATCAGACAGCAAGGGGATCGGTGCGGCAGAATATTCAGTAAACTCCCGGTAATCCACCAATATCGGCAGATGAAATATTTTTTGCGGCTTTATACCGTTGGCCAGCAACATCTCCCTGATCTTGGCGGAAATGACGATTATCCCGGAGCAGATCCTGGGTAGCAATCTATCGGTTAAGACGGCACTAACCAGCCGAATCCTTTGCCTGAAATTTTCTATACATCTGGTGGAGTTGATTTCGCACAGTTCCAGGACAGTCGGGATTTTACATAGCTTGGCAAGGACGAGGGAGGGAAGAACCTGGAAAAAGTCCGGGGTATAGAATAAAACGAGGTCAACGCTCCTTTCCTTTTTCATTCTCAGGAGAAAGGTAAATGACCCGACTCACCCTTTCAATGTGTCGATAATGGCGTTCAACAACCCGGAAGGCCTGACGATGTTACGGCTCAGGTAGGTATAACGGATGTTGTCGAATTCACCTTCGGTACGATTATTTTCAGGATAAGGTATTTTGGTGTTGGCTTGGAGACTGGCAACAGTCACCTTGTTGCCGGCCGCACTCAGTATTTTCGCTATATGTCTGATTCTTGAGGTGGTAGCCGGACCGGCCGGAAAATCCACCGCGGCAAAAATAATAATATTCACAAGCTCCTCCGCTTTTCAGAACCCACACATTTCGACAGATCTATTCCGCCAACCTGTCTTCCGTGGAGTACGAAAAAATCTTCGCCAACGCGGCTGAACCAGCCTCAAATGACAACTCCCTGCGGTACGCTTCGTATGCTTGCTCCGTGAGGTCCAGGCGTCGCTTCCCATCCCTTACAAGGGTGATCACATGGTCGGCGAATTCCCGCGTCTCGTCGGCGATGAGGATGCTTTTGCCGTTCTCAAAGGGGAGTCCCTCCGCACCAATGGCGGTACTTACAACAGCTGTCCGGCAGGCCGCGCTCTCGATAATCTTTGTTCGGACCCCGCTGCCAAGGGTGAGGGGAACGATGTTCACCAAGGCGCCTTTGACATAGGGAATAACCGTCTCCACTTTCCCTGTGAATATTACCTGGTAATTCTGTTTCTTCTGCATTAGCAGCCGGAATTCCCTTGAGTTTTTTTCCGGCAGTTCGCCGATAATGTACAGGTGCAGATTCTTCTGGAGAGGCTGTATATACGGCCACAACTTCTCCAGCGTGTAAACAGCAGCCAAGAAGTTCTGATATGACCTGAGCGAGCCAACGAGGCATACGAAGCAATGTTCGCTGATGAAGGGGTCAATTCTCTGGAGTTGCCGGCAATCGAAGAAAAATGGCAAAAGGCTCAATTTCTTTTGATCAACAAAACTGCTGTAATATTCGATATCATGCTTCCTGATGCAGAAAAACCTGTCGGCCAGGCCCATGAACAATCGCTCCTGAAGCCAGTAGAGGATGATGAACGGGGCCATCTTCACCTTGTGCAGCGGATTATTATTGGCTCGCCATATTTCATAATCCAATTTCCACTGGCTGTTGTGGGAGCCGTAATAAATCGGGATTCCGTGTTTTCTTAGACAGGGGATGAGATGGCAGATATATCCGAATTCCAGCCATATGACATCAGGGATTACTGTCGTAATGATCTCATCCAACTGATCTTTCATGCACTTTTCCACAACAAGATTTTCCTTCAAATGTTTCACATATCTGATTGCAGGTAATTTCCCATTTTTGCAGATGAGGCTATGGTCACTACTCTTGAGCATCTTGAGGGCATTTATGTTTTGTTTTGAGTCGTCCACAATAAATAGACATGTTACATCTGCAATATTCGCCATACATCGTAGAAGATTAGCGATTCTTACCTCAACACCGCTGGTTTCTGGATAAGGGATATGTTTACATGCGAACAATATCTTCATGTTATCTTTCCATCTCTTTTAAGCTTCAAAAGCGCTCACGTTCAGATAGATTTTCTCTGTCGTGGTCATCATGCTGTTAATGGAATAATGGTTTCTGACATATTCCCTGCCGGTGTTACCAAGTTTTTTTCTGTATTCCTCATTATCAACAAGAAATATGATTTCATTTACCATTTTTTCGTGATTTCCCGGAGGAACAAGTATGCCATTGCCATTCTTTAGCACTTCATTATTACCATCGACAGCGCTCGCTATAACAGGCAGTCCTGATGCCATAGCTTCCAGTATGCTGAAAGGCAGTCCTTCATAGAGCGAAGAATTTATGTAAATATCAGATGCAGCCAGAATTTCAGGTATATCAGCCCTTTGGCCGACAAGATGTGTCACCTTCTCTATCCCCAACTCCGCTGCCAATTTTCCCAATTCCTGACGAAGCTCCCCTTCCCCGACTATAAGCAGATTTACCTTCGAATGCCTTCTGTACACTTCACCGAATGCCTTGAGGAGGGCACTGAAGCCCTTTTGACTGTGCAATCTTCCAACAGTCGATAATAATAGGTGATCATTGGGGATATTTAAACTGTTGCGCACACATTTTGATGCAGAATCGCTAACGCTGCAAAACCTTTCATAGTCCACCCCGTTATGCACACATATACCTTTGTTACCTGAGACATTGTAGCTGTTTAGCAAATCATCGATTCCGGATTCGGAAACAACAATTATCTTGTCGAGAATATTGAAAACAATTTTATAGATTATCTGATCATAGATGCTTTTGCCGGCCACCATCCCCAATAATGACCTTTTAAATACAACACTGGGAAGATGACACGTGGAGACTATCCGTTTGATAGAAGCAAGCCGACCAGCAATAATTGAATGGTGGCATCTATCGGGCGCAGGTTGATTGACATGTAGTATATCAGGGGCTATTCTTTTGAATATTTCATAATACTTAAGTATTTTTCTAAATCCGGAAAGCGTTCCTTTTGATAAAGCTATCTGACTAATCTGTGCGTTGTGATAATATTCTTTATGTGTAAGGTTATTGGCGTGTACAATAGTGATTTCATAATCCCTATTGAAGTGATTTGTCAGCATATGTAGATACTTTTCAGCACCTCCAATAGTTGGCGATTCATCAATGTAACATATCTTATATCTATTTATCATATCCATGATATCCGACAACAGTATTTGTCATGTTCGCAGCTGTGTCATTCATATTAGATGGCGCAATTAACTTCCGTATTGGTCAGACATTCCATTAATTTAGGTGAATTCGTTATTAACTTGACGTATGCTATTCTTAATAAAGTCAATGTCGTCATTCTTGATTACGGAAAAAACCGCATTAAGGATGATGAATATGATAATATATGATAGTTTTTCATACAATTTCTCGGGTTTAACTAGCAGTGCCATTGCATAGCATATTATGAAGGTCAATAAAGGCTTAAGGTATTGATAAACATCAACCTGCAAGCCTTGTTTGTTAAGATACCACACGTTGATCGGGTTTGTTATGACCCTGGATAAGATGCAAGTATAAGCTGCGCCGATAAAACCAAAGATTGGTATCAATATTAAATTCGCAATGATTGTAGTCATTGCTGCAAAGACATTTATTTTGACAGGCTTGTCGGATTGTCCATAAGCGACTAATGTCGTGCCTAACATATTCCCTGTTAGGTCAAGACACAAAACCATCATTAACAAGGGCACTACTGGTGCACTTGCCAAGTATCTCTCTGAAAATAATATTCCGACAACTTCTTTTTGGAACAAGAATACAACATATGTAGCAAATAATGAGGTAAAAGAGAGTATCCTGATCGAATTATTAAGTATCTTGCCTGCGTCAGTATGATTGTTCTTTGCGCACAGTTCTGACATACATGGGAAAAATACCGTTTGATAGGCATCATACATAGTCCGTCCACACTCTGGTAATTTAGAGGCAATCTCATAATATGCTACTTGGATTGGGCTTAGCATCGATCCGAGCATAAATCGGTCTATCTTTGTAAATACAAATGACATAATGTTATTTAGTCCCAGCGGAAATCCAAATTTTATCATCTCTTTGAAGATTTCCTTATCAAAACTTATTTTTCTCCTGTTAGGCGTTACAGAGTATTGATATATTATAGGGATTATGTATGAACAGCACGTAGCGTATATCACACCTTTAATATCCATTCTCCAATATGCTAGGAAGAGCAAGATTGTAACAATCTTTATAGCACCATTAACTGCCTGAGATAGTGCAATTTCCTTATAACGGTGAAGTCCCTGCAATACCCTGGTAAACAAAGAATTAGTGCTGCTGACTATAAATAATGCTAAAACGTACATCGGCCACAAGGGCAGTTCGTCAAAATCGAAAAAAAAGCAAAGGGCTGGCTTGCATATGTAGATGAGCGAACATACTACCGTGTCTATAGCTAATTTGCAGGTAATAGCTGTATTGACAATTTTGGTTTTCTCGATCTCTCCAGCACTCGAAATCAGCTTCGTTATCGCTACATAATCTAGAAACAAGCTGCTCAGCATCCCAAACAATGCAACAATTACAAGCATAATTACATAATATCCAAATTGTTCCTTTGATATCAAACGTGCAGTTATCATAAGACATATGAAGCCACTAAGTACCTGGCAGATGGTCCCAATACTAGTAGAGGAAACGCCAATAATGAACCTGCGAACAAATTTATTGTCCATTAACTTTACGGGCCTCTAATCCATTTATACGGATAATGGTTTCGGTTAAACCGATAATGATCGAAATAACTACAATAGAAAACCATTGCATAAAAATTGGGTTTGCAAATGTCATAATGACGATACCAACACCGCTCAGAACATTACCAGTAGCAGCAGACTTTAAGAATGGGTCATGTATCCGTCTTATGTGTTTAATCCCTCTGACCAGAAATCCGCAATAGAACCATAAAAAAAATGTTGTTCCAATAAACCCTGTATTTAAGATCAGGTACAAATAACCATTGTGAACATAGTTGTGTAGCATATCACCTTGGCCGTATATACTGGGCCTGTAGTCATTGCCGAGCCCATTACCTAATAGCGGTCTGTCAGCTATTTTTTTTATCGCATACATATTTTCAGTGATCCTATCGTCAATCGGACCACTTTCTGTAAGTTCATTGCCGGCAAAAAGAGAATTGAACCGTTCTGATACAGCTAAGCGTGTCTCGTGCAGAGTACCTGTTAATATTGAGTATATTGATAAACAAGAACCTAATGTTGTCATGATTACAAGCATATTTACTAATTTTTTTCTTTCGGGCTTTATACTTATTGCCATTAGAATTCCAATAGACAAAAAAATTGCAACCCAATATGTTCTATTATAAGTTAAGATAACCCCACTACCTAAAATAACAATTACATATAACGCTGGCGTTGTTATCAAATATTTATTTTTACTTATTGCAGCGTAACTTATCGCTGTAATCAATAAACAATATATTAATGTTTGACCTGGGGGTAAAATCCTTAAAGTTTCATACTCCTCGAAGGTACCGGCCTTTTCAACTCTGCCAGGCACCAATTGAAATTTATCACCAATTATCGATTGTATTATCATGGATATTGCAACCACAATTGCTATAGTATAAAGCCCTTTTAGTATGAATTTGACTTGTCTTATATCTCTTATGAGGTTTGTGATCACAAAGAATGTCAGGTAATAGGTTATGTTGCGCAACGATCTAATGACAATACTCGTTTCTAATCCTTGATTTGCAATTGCATTATATGCTGAAATTATAGCAACCAAAACGAACAGTATTAATGGCATATCTAATCCGGTTCTAATAATGCTGTAGCTTCTTTCATATACTTTATTTGTTACTACCTTGCATAATAGCGCAAGTAATATAATGTCGCTGATGTGGAGACTTCCTATGCCGATTGGTATTAATGGTAAACTATCTTCAAATACCATACTGGATATCAACACAACAATCGACAAGATTCCCAATTCCGGCCTCGTAAGTATTAAATACAATGCGCCGACTCCGATTGCCATTGCTGCATATACTGAGACAGGCATAACAACAAGTAATACGCCAACAACTATACCTATCACTATGTATGATAGGGTTGATACTATCGAGATGTTATTATTTAAAGTGGCGTTATTAATCATTTTATATCTCTGAATCCATTTGCTATTCATAATGCCATTGGTTACTTAGTACTTATCATGTCTAAATTGCTGTCGAGCCGCATATACTTCTTGCAGGAAATTTGCAACAAAAACTGCCTTACTCTTTAATAGTTCTCTTTCTCGCACATTTTTCCTCCATGTTCCGGGATTCTTAAAAAATTCGTCTGCCAGTCTGAAGAGCCATTGTAAGCCCATTCTTTGGAATATCAGAGGAGGAGTGATTATGTCGCCTACAAGAAACCTGAATGCTGCTCCGACTCCAATCATAACTCCCCTGTCGAGGCTGGCAATATTCTGATTCATCCATCGTTCCTGCTTCACACCGCCAAAACTTACCCAGATAATATCGGCGTTAGCTTTTCGGATTTCCTCGATCATTCTCTTATTATCCTCGTCATCAAATACTTTAAAAGGCGGGCTATGCCCGCTTATCTCGATTCTGCCCTTTATTTTCCTCGCTTCTGCGATAACCTTCTTTATTGTTTGCTCCGTATCACCCAGCAGATAGTGCTTGCAGCAATCCATATCCGCCAGCAACCGCTGAAGTAAACTTGCCCCTGATATTCTCTCGATTTCTTTGCAGCCAACGGTCCTGGCATACCAGACTAATGGCATGCCGTCGGCCAAAGACAAGAGGGACTCGTTGATTGATGTACGCAGTTGTTCATTCTTGGTGGCAACAATCAAATTCGAAACATCGTTGAGGCATATGTATCCTCTCTGTTTATCATTTATGACCCTGGTCACAATATTGTGAACATTCTGATAACAGATATTGCTGATCTTTACACCTTTGTATTCAACATAAGCGACGTCAGCATACGTCATAGCGGTCACCACCAATGATATTCCGAGCCTTTTATTGTAAGGATACAGAGACAGTTGTCTATTACTATCACAACAATGATTTATTTGCTTCACCTTACTTCACTGTTGTCTTTATTGCCTTGTCTCTGTGTCTCCTTTCTAGCAGCATAACTTATTACTGAGCTGACTTCGTCCCTGTAAATGTTCCGATTTTGCCTGGAATTAATGCATATTCCCAATTGCCACTGAATTCGCCGGTAATGATATTCAATTTCCCGGACAACTTGCACCCTCCCCTGGCAGCAGCCGTGAAATTAACACCGTTTGCCATACTGCCGTCCAATGGCTCCTTATCACCATCCAGCCCCGCGCCGGTCACCACTCCATCAGTTGTGTTTATGGTCATCTCCCACGTTTGCGATGAAGCCGGTCCAGTAAAGGAGCCTCTGTACGTACCACCATAATATTTATAGATGACCTTGGAAAGAAAATCAGAAGCTGTGGCTGCTTCAACAAGAGCAGCATTGTTGTTGCCGGTGAGCAACCGGACCATGCTGAGTAGATCCGCATCGGTAGCTGAAGCACAATCAAAGGTTTTGCCCTTTGCCGTATTCGCCACTGCAGCGGGGATCGCGATTGTCAAATTGGCCGGGTCATAGGATCCTATCGACATCATAAACCGCATTACATTTACAACCTTGGGTGTTGCAGCATCTGCGCCCGGAACAAGATTGAGAGGGGTAATAAGGGACCCGCCGGAGTCCTGTCCGATGACGATGTCGCCTACCGTGAATTTTACCGTGTTTCCCGCCACATAGGAAAATGTTCCCTTGGCGCCTGTTGTACCTGATGTGGTGGCAGAACTGTAACCCATCCCACTCACATTGGCGAAGATTCCCGATACAGTTGCCGGAGCTGACGAGCCGCCGCCACTACCACCACAGGCGGATAACAATCCCAATGTAACAAATAAACCGAATAGCCCAGCCAAACTTCCAATTTTCATTTTCATGGTGTGCCTCCCGTTGTTTTTTTGTTCTCTTTTGGCCGCCAGTCAATTTCCTTATGCCGTGTTCATCCTAGAAGTCGCAATTTGCACAAAGAGCAATTTTCTCGTATTCCTTGTATTTATGCAGATTTTGTATTTTTCGATATTTCTCATCATTCCACACTTCTTCAATTGTAGTATTGCTGAGATTCCCGAACAAATATTTCCCATCTATATCGGCACAGCATAGGGTGACGTCTCCATTCCAGAATACAGTCATTCTTTCCCACAAGTTGCTGCAATTATTCTTGCTCTTCTTATACTCACTGCGCTTCTCATAATTTGCCGCAAATTGATTGCTAACGCTGCCTACATCCCTTACATGGTCGACAACTCTTTTCCAGTGCTCTGTGAATTCGTGCTTTTCATGTTCGTTTTCCGGCATTGCATACATTACAGCCTCGATTATCGGACCATTAATTTGGTGAGATTTTCTGTATTCCAACAATTGCACCAAGTTGCTGATAACCCTGTCATGTTCAACTCCACGCATTATCTTTTCATGCACATCCTTCGTAAAACCTAGTATGGAAAAGATGAAGTGATCGCCATTGTCGACTCCTGCCTTGAATATTGATTCAATTATCCGACTATCCAGAAGCATTCCATTCGTCGTCAGAGTAACCGCCATCCGCTTCGATTTGATATACTCTATCATTTCAACAATCTGTGGGTGCAGGAATGGTTCTCCGTGGAGATAGAGAAACACTCTGTGAATCCTGTGCGCGGAGGCATCGTCGATAATTTTTCTGAACAGGCTGAAATCCATATACCCTTGACCTCTTTGCATCTGCCCCCTGGAACAGCATATGCAACTGATATTACAGCAATTGGTTGGCTCTATCTGAAGAGCTAGAGGCACGTTGGTGTGTTTATACCCGCAGCCAAATAAGCGCGGCGCAAGATATGGCAATTTCTGGCAAACGCGGTATAAATCAGCGCTTGTTTTGACGAATCGTGCCTCTTCAATCATAAAGCGTAACCATCTGTTTTTCATAATGATCTCGCCCTAGGGTCCCGTGCGGTTAGTTCGCCGCACAGCCAATTCTTTCCAGCCACTCTTCTCGCCAGAACAAAAGGCACGAACGATCGCATCTGCCGAAATCCACTGTCCCGTTGCAGAAGACCCCGTCCAGCAGGTATATCCCGTTGCATTTCTTCATGATGTAGTCACGTTCGTCGATAAACTTTTCCACTCTCTTGAATATTTGTTGAGTTGTGCCACAATACTGCCACATTTCTTCCATGAAGGAGCACTTTTGGGTCTGATTCCAGTCATTGAGGCTGCGCTGTATTTCCTCTCTGGATTTCACTCTGACCAGGTCACCGGCCTGCAAAGGGACCGCCGGCAAAACGGTTGTGTTAATTTCTTCGAGTGCCTTGTTTCCCAATTGCAATCCACTGAACATGTTCAGTAAATAACGATATCTCCTCTTGGCGAAACGCCTGATCCGCTTGGCAAACAATAAAATCCTTTCAATGCCGCCAGGGAACACGGAAATGTTCGGGATATCATGGATTTGACACTTGCCGAGATGCGAAGCAGATGAGTCTGCATTATATTTCATAAAATCACCCTGTATGCCTGTAGCAGAACCTGCCTATATACGGCTGAACAAAATCAGGCGTGTATTTGCATAACAATTTGATCATGTTATAACGTTGGGAATATATCTCTGTAAGTTCATGGCATTTCTTCTCCGGATAATAAAAAAAGGAAATATCTGTGACATTTGTCCCCCACCGGGACTTGAAGGCCATCAGGGACTGATTCGTCGGCGCGGTCCGGCCGAAATCGAATATCCTGTAATCGTCATGAACCGCCTGCATGATCGCTTCCCAGAACAAAAATATGTTTGGGCTTATGCCGCGAAAGTTTTCATCCATGTGAGCGACTTCCGCCGATATCCTGTCTCTGAACTTGAACAGCAATAACGCGGCTATCGGTTGTCCATCATATTCGGCAATGAGGAGAGAAATTCTCTTCTCCGGATAAAGTATTTCCCACATATTCTTAAAGAAAATGTAGGGTTGCGGTGGAAGGCACTTCTGTTTCCGGTTTTTTACGTGCAAAACATACATAATCTTCAGGTGCTCTTCACTGTCGCCTGTTCGCAACGTAAGATTACTGCCCAATGCCCTCCTTATCCTCTGCTGCACGCAAGTCCGATGGAACGATCTCTTCAAGCGGTCAAGATCATGATCGAGAATAAGGTAATGATGCTTGAAATGTGGCCGTTCGCCAGGAATTCCATCATCTATCATTGCCGCGGTATACAACGACCTTATCTCCACATGGTCTGCTCCGAGCTTTTCCGTCAAATCGTGTACTTCTCTGGCGAGAAGGTCAAATTCCTCCCGGCAGGTGACCAGGGGGTCGGAAAGAGTGGCCCAAGGAATACTCACCAGTTTTCGCCCTGTAAGCCAGCTCTTGATTTCGAATACCGGTAAAGCCGCCCTGATTTCATCAGTGCCCTTATCGACAAGTGCGGGATAATAACCTTTCATATGCTCAAAGCTTTTTTCGACAACTTTTTTCCATGATGAAAGATGTGTCAGCCATCCAAAAGGATGCCCTTCGACGAATTTATCCCACCTGGCATCATTGACCGGATCAATGAATTCGGTAGTCAATGTGCTCTTCAGCGGAAGATGGCCCTGCAATAAAATACGGTCATGCGTTGTCATTCACCAGCTCCACACTTGGCAGCACAGAATCATCTCGTCACTTTGCCTGCACGAATCTTGAGAACAGGTTGGTTATTCTTTTGCAGATGGGAAGAACATCGTTGCTATCAAATACCGAAAAAATGCATTCTCTTTTGTAGGGCTCGAGGAATTCACTCAAACGGCCCTTCCTCCCTGCTCCCGCCAGAAACTGTACGATATCTTTCACCTCATCTATCCAGAAGACCCCTTCATGGAAGCTGTGCTGTTCCGGAATTTCTCCATAAACGAGGTGCCGATATTCCAACCAGGGGAAGTTAATTCCGCAAGCCACTGATAAGAGTGACGACCGATTGTGTCGACCGTTTATGTCCATGAGCTTGTAGGTTCCGTCACGAGCATCCCTTTTGAATTCCGTGCACGAGTAGCCATAGTATCCCAAAGCGGTGAGGATTTTTCGCCCAGGTTCTACAACCTCGCGCACATGGCAGCTTCTTACCACACAGGGAACGCCGATGTCCGGCGGATAGAGGCGTATCTTTTGGGCGGTGAATTCTACAAGCGGTCTGTCCCCCCAGAAATAGGAGTTGTAATTGGTATTGCCGCTGTCTTCACCGGGGATATATTCCTGAAGCATCACCTCGATGCCTGCATCATGTGCTTCCGAGTATGCCTCGTACAACTGGTCTCTGTCCGCGGCTTTCGCCAGCTTCTTTTTGAAGATGGCTGCGTAGCAGTGACTTTGACACGGTTTTATCAGGCAGGGATAGGTAATCCCCTTTTCACATGATTCCAGTTCAGCCAAAGATTTAGGGAAGAAAGTTTTGGGATGGGGAATGCCATGCCTTTCGGCCATTTCGTAGGTATAGACCTTATTGATGAATTTTTCCGCTATCCGCCAATCCGTACAGGCAACCCAGAAATTTTCTTGGAGTGTTCCCTTGTTTTTCGACAAGAATGTCAACGCTACATCATCAGCGGGCACCAGAAAACATCTCCCGTGACTTTTCGCACATTCCGTCAATTGCCCTAAGATTGATTCCTGGTTTTGTCCCGGATGGGAAATATTGACCTTTTTCTGCACGTGTTTCGAGACGTACCCCATGTCATTCTTGTCATAATAGAATGCTATTACAGGAACGCCCTTTGCCCCAAGAGCACGTATCACTCCAAGGCCTGCAGTATGACTGGAAAGAACAATAGCCGTTACCATTTTATATCCCGTGATATGCTCGTTGTTGTCAGAGCTTGCTTACGTTTCGTTGCAGCACAATGCCGACTTGATCCCCTTTTGTCTCAGAAATACCTGGGCTTTCCTGATCCTGTCCTGGATGACGCGCTCAGGTACTTTCGGGCCTATTTCATGAGCCTGGGTATTTTCCTTGTCGTCATAAGGAAAAAGCACCACACTGTTAAAAGCCGTTTTACACAATTGTGTCAGTGAATCTTCAAAATTGCTCTCTGTTTCGGAAGGGAAGCCAACTATTATCTGAGTATTCAATTCTATTCGAGGATTACGCCTCTGGATTTCGTTCAATATAGAAAGCAGGCGATCCATATCATCCCCCCGGTTCATGAGTTCCAGGATACGCGTGCTTCCTGATTGCAGAGGGCATAAGATGCTTCTGATGTTTTTACTGGCGAAAAGGCAGGTAAGTTCTTTTTCGTATTTGGTTATCCAGCGAGGACTAATCTCCTCTATGTGAAGCCTCAGACTGGCTCCGGATGCCGTCCCACTGCGTTTATCTATCTCCACCTGAAGTGCTGCAATGAGCTCGCATAGATTACTCCCTCTATCCTGTCCATACGCGCCCACATCGTCACCAAGAACACTGAAGTCCTTATATCCGGACTCTATCCCCCTCGAGAACTCATTGGTCACTATGTCAATCGCTTTGCTTTTTATAGGTCCTACTGCGAACCGGACTGCACAGTAACTGCAATTGCCAAGACACCCCCTGCTGGTAGAGAGGTAATACATCTTTTGGTTTGTTAAGTATTTATTTTTTACATAACGACACGATTTGACAAAGAATGGTACTGACAACTCAAAGTTATCAGAGAATTTCCTAAGAGCATTGGGAAGAGATGAATAGTTGTCATTGTTGTCAATCAAGTTGGCATCATCTATTTCGGAAAATCTATAGGTTATCCCGTCTAAATGGCTGTCAATGTCGTTTATATTCTTCGGAGAGATATTTATGTAGTCGTACCTGCTGTGATACTTGGTTGGGGCGATGTCCGGCAGGCAGCCATATACGATAATCTTTGCATCGTATTTACTGAAATTCTCGATAGCTTTCAGTGATGCTTCTTCCTCATCATATTTGAAAGCGCACGTTGTTATAAGGATGATATCGGCCTTTTCCGGTTTTCGGACAACCGCATAACCGTTCAGAGAGAAGTACTTGTGGAATTTTGAGACCTCCAGTTTTCTTCTCGTGCATCCGTAACTTTCGATGTAAACATTCATTTACCACCTCATTCTTGTGGCTTGAGCCAAAAGATGACCCATTCATTTGAGATTTTTTTCAACCAGGTCCATCTTTGCGATCTCCTTGCGAGAAATTCACTGAGAGCTATTGAGATTCTGTCCGATACGATTTTCCTTCTCCAGAATGTCAGTGGTCCAAACTCGATA
>Ga0105092_10000767_pt1 | contig 16952 bp, 6 predicted proteins | sample PPLLak2March2015_FD_87021 | JGI IMG/M metagenome (GOLD analysis project Ga0105092, IMG submission 87021) | Freshwater sediment microbial communities from Prairie Pothole Lake near Jamestown, North Dakota, USA - PPLs Lake P7 Core (1) Depth... | ecosystem: Environmental > Aquatic > Freshwater >... | reverse complement strand
TCGTCATCGACAACGAGAATTTTCTGATCGGATTCTGCGATTTCCGGCGCGGCCCGCATCGCCGTAGTGTATCCGAATTCGCCGGGAGGTTGAAGCTTAGCGGTGAAAGCACGCCGGGTTAGCCCGGGGTTAAACCGGGGCTAAACCTCCTCGGCCTTTCTACCGTTCCTCACTGCAAGCGCAAGGCGGCCGGCGGCGGCATGCACGCGCCTCAGAGCCGAAGTGGCGGCCAGATCATCCAGGATCGAGTACGCCACCGGGGTGAAGACCAGAGTCAAAAGCAGCGAAAGCGTCTGTCCGCCGATGACCACCACGGCAATTGCGTGACGCTCCTCTGCTCCCGGACCAGTTCCAAGGGCTAACGGCGTCATTCCAGCCACCAGCGCCAGGGTGGTCATGAGAATCGGACGGAGACGATCCCGGTTCCCCTGCATGATTGCTGCCTCCCTCTCGAAGCCGGCGGCGCGCAACTTGTTCATGTGATCAATCTGGAGGATCGCGTTCTTCTTCACGACCCCGAAGAGAACCAGGAGCCCCAAGGCCGAGTAGAGGTTCAGGGTGTTGTCGGTCAGCCAGAGCGAAAACAGTGCGAATGGAACCGAGATGGGCAGCGAGAGAAGGATTGTAAACGGGTGCATCAGGCTTTCGAACTGAGAGGCCAGGATCATGTACATGAAAATGACAGAGAGAAGGAACGCCCAGAGGAATTCACTAAAGGTTCTCTCCATTTCCCGGCCGCGGCCGGACACGGTCGTTGAGTATCCTGCCGGCAGATTCATGCCCGCCGTTTCCGCCCGCAGTGCATCCAGACGATCAGCCAAAGAGAAACCGGGCCCCACGGAGCCGCGTAGACTCACCTGCCGTTGCCTATCCAGGCGGTCAATTCGCGAGGCGGTTTCCGCCGGGGTGATTTGGACCAGATTGTCCAGCCTGACCAGGCCGCCCGCGCGAGGGACGAAGAGCCGGGATATGGTCGCCTGGTCATTCCGGTGCCCTTCGGTGAGCCGAAGCTCAACATCGTAGTCGTCGTTGACCGATTCATCCCTGAATCGTGAAACCTCCTGGTCACCTCCGACCATCAGCCGAAGGGCCGACGCGATGTCCTCGGTACTTACACCCATCGCTGCAGCCCGTTCGCGGTCGATCTCGACGTGCAACTCGGGTTTGTTCAGCTTAAGCGTGACGTCGGCGTCAATCACCCCTAACTCGGGTGCACGCTGTCGAAGCCGTTCGGCATATTCGGACAGGATGCGCAGGTCGGGTCCGCGGAGGACGAAATCGATCTCGAAATTCCCGCCGCCGATGTTGAACGAGGGAGCGTTGCGAACGATAGTGCGGAGGTCGGGGTACTGGCGCAACCTGCCTCTGACCGCCATCATGACTTCGCGCTGTGAGTAGTTGCCCTTGAAGGCATTCAGAGGGTTGCCCGCCAGTGTCTCCCTCCACAGGCGCCCGAACGAAAACAACCGTTCTTCATGGGGAGCGATTCGAACATACGCGGTGCCCGCGTTTGCATTACCGAGAAAGCTTCCACCCGAAGAAGCGAGCACGAGCTTCACTCCCGGCACTGACATCAGATCCTGCTCGACCCGGCCGATCACCTGCTCCATGGCCGCCGGACTGGTGCCTTCCGGCGCCGTTATGTTCACGTCGAATTCCGCTTCGTCCACGTCACTCGGGATATAGTCCTGGCGAACGACCTGGTACAACGGGACTGCGGAAATCACGACCGCGAGGCCCACGCAGACAACCACCCAACGGTGGTGGATCGCAAAATGAAGTGCCGAGGTGTACACGCGGTCGATCCGCGAATAGAAGCCGCGTCGAGACTTCGCAACACCGTGCGATCCCTCCGCATCCTCAGCCCGAAGCAGCCTCGCGCTCATCATCGGCGTAAGCGTAAAGGAAACGAGCAGGCTGACGAGAACCGCGACCGCAGCGGTGAGGCCGAACTGATAGAGGAAACGGCCGGATATGCTCGACATGAAAGAGACAGGGACGAAGATGACGACCAGGCTAAACGTGGTGGCCATGACGGCCAGCCCGATCTCGGCGGTTGCTGCCCGGGCGGCTTCCGACGCCCGCATCTTCTTTTCCTCGACGAACCGGAATATGTTCTCCAGAACGACAATCGCATCATCGATCACCACGCCGACCATGAGGACGAGGGCAAGCATGGTTACGCTGTTCAACGTGAAATCAAGCGCCCACATCATCCCAAAGGCGGAGATGACAGAGCACGGGATCGCGATGCCTGCGATGACCATCGAGCGCCAGCTGCGCATGAAAAGGAGGACGACGAGACTGGCAAGAATGCTCCCGACGATCAGGTGTATCTGGATCTCGTGCAGAGCCGCGTAGATATACCGGGACTGGTCACGGATCGGCTCGAGCCTCATGTCTGCAGGCAATTCGCCCTGCAACCGGGCCATATTTTCTTTGACTGCTTCGATAACCGCAACCGTGTTAGCGCCCGATTGTCGCCGCACCTCGAGCGTGACGGTCGGAACGCCGTTTAGTCGCGCGATGGATCGCTGCTCCTTGGTTCCATCCTGGGCGAATCCCAGGTCGCGAATCCGAATCGGAACGCCGTTTATGGTCGAAACGACAAGGTCATCGAAGTCGCGCGGTTCAGTGATCCGCCCCATCGTCCGTAGCGTGTGCTCTCGCAGCGTGGTCGTAACGTTCCCGCCAGGGATGTCCGCGTTCTGGCTGACGATGGCGTTGCGGACAGCGGTGATCGGGATCCCGTAGGCGTTCAACCGGTCGGCGTCCACCCAGATGTTGATCGCCCGTTCCAGTCCACCGACGAGGCGTACTTCACCGACACCGGCCGACCGCTCCAGAAGAACTTTGACCCGCTTGTCCGCGATCTCAGTCAACTCGCGCAGTGACCTGTTCCCTGTCACGGCGATGGTCAAAACCGGCGTGGAATCGTTGTCGAATTTCGCGACGATCGGAGGGTCCACGTCGCGAGGCAAGTCGGTCAGAATTCGCGAGACGCGATCCCGGACGTCCTGGGCGGCGTCATCAACGTCGCGATCCAGCCCGAAGGTCGCAATCACAATTGACGCGCCGGCGCTCGAGATCGACCGGAGCTCGTTGAGGCCTTCCACCGTGTTCACGGCTTCTTCGATCTTCTGGGAAACCTCCGTCTCTATTTCCTCGGGAGATGCTCCGCGGAGCACGGTCCGAACCGAGACAGTGGGCAGATCGACTGAAGGGAAGCGGTCCACACCGAGTTTCGAGTACCCGGTGGCCCCGATGACAACGAGACCGAGCACCAGCATGGAGGCGAATACCGGGCGGCGGATGCTGATTTCTGCTAGCTTTTGCATGGTTTAAAACCTGGACACGGACTTGCACGGACAAAAACGGACGGACACGGACGAAAACGGCGTCAGCCGGTCAGCCGGTCAGCTGGTCAGCCGGTTCTCTCACCGTGTCACGGCGATCGCTTGCCCCGTCTGCAGGTTCCCCGGGTCGGTCACGTATGCGTCGCCGGCCTTGATCCCATCCTTGACCTCCACCCACCCGGCCGCCCGGCGGCCCGTGGTCACCTGCTTTTCCACGGCCTTTCCGTCCTCGGCCACAATCACTTTTTCCAGGCCCGCGAAGGTTCGAATGGAATCCGCACGGATCGCCGGAACCGACCTCCCCGCCTCCAGGACAATGGCAACCTGAGCAAAGGTGCCGGCTCGAAGCGATCCATCGTTTCTCACATCGGCCTCGACGAGCAGCGTTCGATTGTCCTGCCTGATGCTTGGGCTGAGTCGAACGATCTGGCCCGTGTAGGTCTTGGGGTCGCCTTCCACTCGTACCCGGACCTTTTGCCCGATCTTGACCAACCGGGCCTCCCGTTCAGGCACGTCAGCCCGCAGGCGGAGCGGACTGATCTTCACGATTTTGACAACGGGGGCGCTGGCCGCCCGGAATTCGCCGACGGACGCCTGCTTTTCCTCCACGATACCGTCAAACGGGGCGTAGATGCTTGTGTCGGCCAACTGCTGCCGGGCCAGCGCCAGCTCGGTGCGTCGTTGCGCGAGCAGTGCCTCGCGATTACGCACCTCCTCGATGGCGTCGGCGTGCCGGCTCTCGGCAACCTTGAAATCCGCCTCGATTTCTTCCATCTGTGACTTGGAGATCAGGCCCCGTCCAAGCAGACGTTGTGATCTATTCAGCGCCAGCTTCGCCTCTTCGAGCACTGCGCTCGCTTCCCGGACCGTGCTGGTCTTTTCAAGGTCCACGCGGTCTTCGCTGCCTTGGACTGGAAGACCCAGGCGAGCGCGCGCCTGAGCAACCGCCGCGTCCGCCTGCTGCAGCCGCAGCCGATAGTCGTCCTCTTCGACCTGGGCGACCAGTTGTCCCTTTTGAACTTGGCTTCCGAGATCCACCGTGATCCTTGCGATCCGGCCGGGGACCTTCAGCCCGAGCGTGGCGACGTCATAGGCAGCCAGCGTACCGCTCACTTCGACGAGGCTCTCCATTGGCATCTCTACGACCCGCTCGATTCTCACAGTGCGCGGAGAGCCGGCAGGGCGGTCAACCGAAGGCTTGGCGGCGCCCACTTGCTCGCTGCCGCACGAATTGAGCGCGAGGAAGGAAGCGAGAAGGAAGACAAGGCTGCTTATTCGTCTGTCCATGTAATCCGATCCAGTGACTGAGCGTGTCTGCACGGGTTACAGCTGCTGAAAGAAGTCGTTACCTTTGTCGTCGACGAGGATGAAGGCGGGGAAATCCTCTACCTCGATTTCCCAGATGGACTCCATACCGAGCTCAGGGTAATCGAGCACCTTCACTGCCTTGATGTTTTCCTTGGCAAGAATCGCCGCCGGGCCGCCGATGCTTCCCAAATAGAATCCGCCGTTCTTGCGGCATGCGTCCGTCACTTGCTGCGAACGGTTCCCCTTGGCCACCATCACCATCGAACCGCCGTTGGATTGAAACAGATCCACGTAGGAGTCCATGCGCCCGGCGGTCGTCGGTCCGAAGGATCCTGAAACCATTCCGGCAGGCGTCTTGGCCGGCCCCGCGTAGTAGACCGGGTGACGCTTGAAGTACTCGGGAAGGCCCTCGCCACGGTCCAGCCTCTCCTTCAGCTTCGCATGCGCGATATCGCGAGCCACAACCATCCGTCCGCAGAGCGACAGCCGTGTCTTGACTGGGTGGCGAGTCAACTGCGCCAGAATCTCGGTCATCGGCCTATTTAAATCAATACGCACTGCGGGAGCGGCGGTTTCACCAGGGCTGTCGACCAGCCAGCGGGCGGGATTCTCATCCAGCTGCTCAACCCAGATGCCCTCTCGATCGATCCTCCCCTTGATGTTTCGGTCGGCTGAGCATGACACGCCGATCCCAACCGGACATGAGGCGCCATGGCGTGGCAGGCGAACCACCCGGACGTCGTGAACGAAGTATTTGCCGCCAAATTGCGCACCGAGCCCTATCTGTTCGGCCGAGTGAACCAGCTCCTGCTCCAGATGCACGTCCCGAAAAGCCCGCCCCCCCGGGTTGCCGCTTGTCGGCAAGGTGTCGAGATACCCGGCCGAAGCGAGCTTCACCGTCTTCAGGCACGCCTCCGCACTTGTTCCGCCAATCACAACAGCCAGGTGGTAAGGCGGACAAGCCGCGGTACCGAGGCTCTTCATCTTGTCCACAAGGAACGGCTTCAGGCTTCCCGGGTTGAGCAGAGCCTTTGTTTGCTGATAGAGGAACGTCTTATTGGCGGAACCGCCTCCCTTGGCTATGAAAAGGAAGCTGTACTTGTCGCCGGATGTGGAATAGATCTCGATCTGGGCGGGTAGATTGCACCCGGAATTCTTCTCTTCGTACATGCTCAGGGGAACGACCTGAGAATACCTGAGGTTTTCCTTCGTGTAGGTTTCGAAGATCCCCCGGCTGAGCGCCTCCGCATCGTCACCGCTGGTCAGGACATACTGCCCCTTTTTTGCAGCAACAATCGCTGTACCGGTGTCCTGGCAAAACGGAAGCTGTCCATCGGCGGATATGACCGCGTTCCTGAGCATCGTTCGAGCGACGAACTTGTCGTTGTCCGAGGCTTCCGGGTCCTGCAGGATCCCGGCAACCTTTTGATTGTGCGCCGGGCGGAGAAAGAAGGAGACGTCTCGCATCGCCGTGCGGGCCAGCAGGCTAAGTGCCTCCGGCTGGACAACCAGGAACCGACGATCACCGACTGTCTCGAGCGAGGTGAGCTCCGAGGATAGGAACCGGTACTCGGTTGTATCCGGCGCCAGCGGAAAAGGGTCCTGATAGGCGAATTCAACCATGTTTCTTACCTCGAAAGAAGAATCTTATCATTGGTGGCTTAGATAGATCCGGCTACCGCCGGAAGTGTTTATCCGCGAAATCCAAATAGCGCTCCCAGTCGTAGTCAGTCACGTCGTGTTTCCCGGTGCGGACGTGATAGCCGTTGGATTTTCCAACCGGCTGATTGACGCCGGGCATTTCATCCGCTCCGAGACCCTCTTTTCCGAAGAGTCCGTAGACCGGGTCGGCGTGACGCAGCCCCAGGAACTCGCCCTTGGGGTCAGCCCACTGGTCTTCCTGGGCGCTCGCCACGTAGACCGGCCGAGGGGCCATCAGCGCGATGAGCATATGCTGATCGAACGGCAGCTCGCTTTCCTTATCGTTGAACACCTTGAAGTTCCCACAGAACCAGTGCGGGAACGCGTTATTGATGATCTTCACGGTTTCGCCAAACACGCGTTTGCTGAGGGCGGCTCCTCCGCATCCGGAGTCGTTCGAAATCACAATTCCGAAGCGCTCGTCCTGGGCCCCGGCCCACAGAGCGGCTTTGCCTAACCTCGAATGCCCCATGACCGCGACGCGGGAGGCGTCCACATCGGGATCCTTCTCCAGATAGTCGACGATGCGAGAGAGTCCCCAAGCCCAGGCACCGATCGCTCCCCACTGGTCGGGGTCGGGCCGTGTCTGGCCCGCGCGGTAGAACAGGGGATGGACTCCGTTTTGGAACCCATCGTCGAAGTCCGGGTCCAGATCGCCGTAGTAGACAGTCGCGAGCCCGTAGCCCCTCGCCAGGATCTTTTCGACGGCCCAGCTGCTGGCTCCGGCTCCCCGGGTCTCTTCAGTGGCCCGGTTGTCGACGACGCCGCTCCTGTTGCGCATCCAGCTTCGCGAGAGAGTGATTCCAGGCTCTGAACGCACGCCGTGATTTCCGGAGAAATTCAGGCCTACGAACATCGGTACCCGACCCTTCGCCTCTTTGGGAAGATAAAGAAGGATCATCATCCCGGGCGAATCCTCCGAGGCTCCGAAACGGACCGACACCTCCTTGCGGATTGCAGTCCCGGCGAGTGCCTGCCGGTCGGTGGATTTCACCTCGAATCGCATGCCGGGCGGGCGTCCCCCCGGCGTCTTTCCGAACATGTGGCTTTCAAACAGACGGAGCACCTGGGCACGGCCATTAGCTTTCCACGCCTCCGCCGTGCGAATCCGGTCGCCTCCCACAACCAGAGGATCGGGAAGGCTGTAGGCAGGGACCTTGGCTTCGTCGTAGTTGGCGTTAATGTTCTGGGCGCGAACAGAACACCACAACATAAGACAACAAGCGAGAGTAACCGCAGCTTTCCCAAAGCGTGTCTTCATGCGCAGACTGTAACACGGACGAACACGGCGCGGCCAAGGCCGCAACCAAAAGTCAGCGGGCGCGATGAGGAAGAAAGACCGAATATCGAATATCGAATGTCGAATGTCGAATGTCGAACTGAGGAAGAAGTCCCACTACGGACCAGCTGTCCGGCTATGTGATTTCCCACCCTGGTTTTCGGCAGTGCCCCCCGCCACACGGATTATCCGAGCGGAAAAGTCAATCAGCCAATCCTCAAGGTCGAATTCCTTCCCAGCCTTTTCCTTCCTTCGACATTCGACATTCGACATTCGATATTCGATATTCGATATTCGATATTCGGTCTCTCTCCAATCACAGCGCAAAATCGCCCGCTGCCCTCTGCCCTCTGCCCGCTGCCCGCTGCCCTCTGCCTGCTGCCCTCTGCCTGCTGCCCTCTGCCCGCTGCCCGCTGCCCGCCTTCCAGTTGATGGTCCCCGGTGTTAGAGATAAGCTGGTTAGTGAATCTTCGAGGCCAGGTGTTTTCGGCCAGGTACTCCATACCGGATCACGGTACCGGCTACAGGATCGCTCAACTGCACAATCTAGGTTTGCTTGATCTCGTCGCCACCTGTTGCGCCGGGGGTACCGGGCCCAATCCTTTCAGGCCTCTACTTCTTATCTAAAGGGACCGGGGAGGCTACGATGGCTACTGCTTCAGAACCTGTCGCAGGCAGGGATTTCCTCGATCTTTCCGTATTCTTGTCGGCGTTGCGTTCTCTTCGGGATGGGGACCCTTCAGTCCGGCTCCCGCTCGACTGGGAAGGAGCTCCGGGCAAAGTGGCGGACACTTTTAACGCGATCGCCGAACAGAACGCTCGGATGGCGCGCGAGCTGGCCCGGCTCAATAGGGTCGTCGGCAAAGAGGGCCGGCTCAGCGAGCGCGGTGCGTTCGGAGACGTGCAGGGGTTCTGGAGGGAATCGATCGAGTCGGTCAACGGCTTGATCGATGACCTGGTTCACCCGACCAGTGAAACGGCAAGAGTCATCGGTGCCGTTGCCCAGGGGGACCTCTCGCAGAAAATGGCTTTGGAAATCGAAGACCGGCCGCTGCGTGGGGAATTCCTTCGCACCGCTCGCACCATAAACACGATGGTTGACCAGCTCGGCTCCTTCGCTTCTGAGGTCACCCGCGTCGCACGCGAGGTTGGGACCGAAGGCAAGCTTGGCGGTCAGGCTGACGTTCAGGGAGTCGCCGGCACTTGGAAGGACCTGACCGACAGCGTCAATTCCATGGCGGGGAACTTGACCAGCCAGGTCCGCAACATCGCCGAAGTGACCAAGGCGGTTCAGGCGGGCGACCTTTCGCGCAAGATAACGGTCGACGTCAAAGGCGAAATCCTCGAGTTGAAGGCAACCATCAACACCATGGTGGATCAGCTTAGTTCCTTCGCCGCAGAAGTCACTCGAGTCGCACGCGAAGTCGGCACCGAAGGCAAACTGGGCGGACAGGCCAGGGTTGAAGGAGTGTCGGGCACGTGGAAGGACCTCACCGACAGTGTCAACTTCATGGCCGGCAACCTCACCAGCCAGGTTCGAAACATCGCAGCCGTCACCACAGCAGTCGCTAAAGGCGACCTCTCGAGGAAAATCACGGTCGACGTGAAGGGCGAAATCCTGGAACTGAAGGACACCATCAACACGATGGTGGACCAATTGCGGTCCTTCGCCGCGGAAGTCACCCGCGTTGCCCGCGAGGTCGGCACCGAGGGCAAGCTTGGCGGTCAGGCCGACGTCCAGGGCGTCGCCGGCACCTGGAAGGATTTAACCGACAGCGTCAATTCCATGGCCGGCAACCTCACCAGCCAGGTTCGAAACATCGCAGAGGTGACCAAGGCGGTTGCCGCCGGCGACCTCTCGCGCAAGATCACCGTTGACGTCAAAGGCGAGATCCTTGAACTGAAGAACACAATCAATACGATGGTCGACCAGCTCCGGTCCTTTGCCGCGGAGGTCACGCGCGTCGCTCGCGAGGTTGGCACCGAGGGCAAGCTGGGCGGACAGGCCGACGTTCAGGGAGTCGCCGGCACCTGGAAGGACTTGACCGACAGCGTCAATTCCATGGCCGGCAACCTCACCAGCCAGGTTCGAAACATCGCCGAGGTGACCAAGGCGGTTGCTGCCGGCGATCTCTCGCGCAAAATCACGGTCGACGTAAAAGGCGAGATCCTCGAACTGAAGGCCACCATCAACACCATGGTGGATCAGCTCAGTTCCTTTGCCGCGGAAGTCACCCGCGTCGCCCGCGAGGTTGGCACCGAGGGAAAACTGGGGGGACAGGCTGACGTCCAAGGCGTCGCCGGCACGTGGAAGGACCTGACCGACAGCGTGAACTTCATGGCCGGGAACCTGACCAGCCAGGTTCGAAACATCGCCGACGTCACCAAGGCGGTCCAGGCTGGAGACCTTTCACGCAAGATCACCGTTGACGTGAAGGGCGAGATCCTGGAACTGAAGGACACCATCAATACCATGGTGGATCAGCTGAGCTCCTTCGCGGCGGAAGTCACCCGCGTCGCCCGGGAAGTGGGAACCGATGGCAAACTGGGCGGCCAGGCTCAGGTCGAGGGAGTGTCGGGCACGTGGGAGGATCTCACCGTCAGCGTTAATTCGATGGCTGGGAACCTGACCAGCCAGGTCCGAAACATCGCCGACGTGACGACCGCGGTGGCCAAGGGCGACTTGTCACGGAAAATCACCGTCGACGTTAAAGGCGAGTTCCTCGAATTGAAGGACACCATCAACACGATGGTTGACCAGCTCCGCTCGTTCGGGTCCGAGGTCACGCGCGTCGCTCGTGAAGTGGGAACCGACGGCAAGCTTGGCGGTCAGGCCGACGTCCAGGGCGTGGCCGGCACATGGAAAGATCTCACGGACAGCGTCAACTCCATGGCCGGAAATCTCACCAGCCAGGTGCGCAACATAGCGGACGTGACGAAGGCGGTCGCGGCCGGAGACCTGTCCAGGAAGATCACGGTCGACGTGAAGGGCGAAATGCTGGAGCTCAAAGACACCATCAACACGATGGTTGACCAACTCCGATCCTTCGCCGCCGAAGTCACCAGGGTCGCACGCGAAGTCGGAACCGAAGGCAAGCTGGGCGGTCAGGCCGACGTCAAGGGCGTCGCCGGAACTTGGAAGGACTTGACCGACAGCGTCAACTCCATGGCCGGGAACCTCACCAGCCAAGTCCGCGGTATCGCGAAAATCGTGACTGCGGTTGCCGACGGCGACCTGAAGCAAAAGCTGACCGTGGAGGCCAAGGGTGAAATTGCCGCCCTGGCCGACACCATCAATAGCATGATTGACACACTCGCCACTTTTGCCGACCAGGTCACCACGGTCGCTCGGGAAGTGGGAGTGGAAGGCAAGCTGGGCGGACAGGCCAAGGTCCCCGGAGCCGCCGGCACCTGGAAAGCCCTGACCGAGAACGTCAACCAACTTGCGGCGAACCTCACCACCCAGGTCAGGGCAATCGCCGAAGTCGCCATGGCCGTTACAAAGGGCGACCTGACCAGGTCGATCGCCGTCGAGGCGCAGGGGGAAGTGGCCGCGCTGAAAGACACGATCAACGAGATGATCCGCAACCTGCGCGACACGACTCGAAAGAACACCGAGCAGGACTGGCTGAAAACCAACCTGGCGAAGTTCAGCCGCATGCTGCAGGGGCAGCGCGATCTTACCTACGTCGGGCGCATGATCCTTTCGGAGCTCGCCCCCGTCGTCTCTGCGCAGCACGCGGTGTTTTACGTGCTCGATCCGACGAAGGGATCGAGCAAGCTTACGCTCTTGGCGAGCTATGCGGCTGAGGGACTGAGCGCGCTGGGCAGCCATGTCGACCTGGGCGAAGGACTGGTCGGCCAATGCGCACTCGAAAAGCGGAAGATCCTGCTGACGAATGTCCCGCGTGATTACATCCGTATCCGGTCGGGCCTTGGCTCCGCTCCGCCTCAAAACATCCTGGTCTTCCCGATTGTCTTCGAGGGCGAGGTCAAAGGCGTGATTGAGCTGGCCTCGTTCGACGCCTTCCGTGCTACTCACGAAAGCTTCCTGGAACAGCTGGCCGAAAGCATCGGCATCGTGTTGAACACGATCGCAGCAAACATGCGCACCGAGGACCTGCTGCAACAGTCACAGTCGCTGGCGCGAGAACTGCAGAGCCGCCAGGAAGAGTTGCAGAATACAAACGAAGAACTGCAGGAAAAAGCCCGCCTCCTTGCCCATCAGAACCAGGAGGTCGAAAGAAAGAACCGGGAAGTCGAGCAAGCCCGCCAGGCGCTCGAAGAGAAGGCCAAGCAGCTGGCCCTGACTTCGAAGTACAAGTCGGAGTTTCTTGCGAACATGTCGCACGAGCTGCGGACGCCGCTCAACAGCCTCCTAATTCTGTCTGACCAGCTCTCAAAGAACCCCGAGGGAAACTTATCCCCAAGACAGAAGGAGTTCGCCAAGACGATTCACTCATCCGGGAACGACCTTCTGATGCTGATCAACGACATCCTTGATTTGTCGAAAATCGAATCCGGCACGGTCATGGTTGACGTTGGCGAAGTCCGGATTTCGGATTTGGGCGCCTACGTGGAACGGACGTTCCGCCACATCGCCGAAGCGAAGAACGTCGGGTTCTCGGTCCATGTTAATCCGGGGGTGCCTGCCTCAGTCTTGACAGATGCGAAAAGGCTCCAACAGATCCTCAAGAACCTGTTGGCCAATGCTTTCAAGTTCACTCACCGTGGCCAGGTCACCCTCGACATCACCACGGCCACGTCTGGTTGGGGAATGGAGAGCGAGGACCTGACCCGGGCTTCCTGCGTCGTCGCCTTCTCGGTCCACGACACCGGAATCGGTATTCCGACCGACAAGCAGCAGATCATTTTCGAGGCGTTCCAGCAGGCCGATGGCAGCACGAACCGCAAGTATGGTGGCACGGGGCTCGGCCTGGCGATCAGCCGGGAACTGTCCCACCTGCTCGGCGGCGAGATTCGTCTGAACAGCACTCCAGGGGAAGGCAGCACCTTTACCTTGTACCTGCCCGAAGCTTATCCGCACCGCTCCGGGCGCAGCAACACCCAGGTATCTGCCGCGGACGTTACCAATGCGATAGTGCAGCCGGTTGTCCACGACTCCGGCGAGCCGGACCGCGGCCCCAGCCGCGGATCAGACGAAAGAACAAAAGCCTACACTACGCCGGCCCTGGCGGCCGCCGGGCCGCTCCCGACCGTCTTCGTTGACGAGGTTGGAGACGACCGCGACAACCTCCAGCCGGGCGACAAGGTCCTTCTGATAGTCGAGAACGACCTCGGGTTCGCTCGGTTTCTGCTGGACTTGGCGCGTCAGCGGGGTTTTAAGGGACTCGTCACATCGCTAGGAGCCTCCGCACTTGGCCTGACCCGCAAATACAAGCCGCACGCGATCACACTAGATATCTGCCTGCCTGACGTGCAGGGCTGGCGGGTTCTGGATCGCATCAAGAACGACATTCTGACCAGGCACATACCGGTCTGTGTGATATCTACCGAAGAGTCAATGGACAGGGCAATGCGGGCAGGTGTCTACGATTTTCTGGCCAAGCCCATCGAGAACGAAGAGAGCCTCGACCGGTTGCTCGACCGCCTGCACGATTTTCTGGAACGACAGAACCGGATGGTGCTGGTGTTTGATGAGAACGCCGAACATCGAAGTGAAATCCAAGAGCTCCTTTCCTCGGAAGGTATCGAGATCCAGTCCGCTTCCAAGCTGGATGCAGCCCTGGAGATACTCAGGCAGGGACGGGTGGATTGCATGGTCGCCGGGCCCCGGGAAGCGGAGTCGAGCATCACTCGGCTGCTTGAAGAAATCGAGAAGAAGTCGATCAGGCACCTTCCGGTTGTCATCTACGGAAATGGAGGCCACCCGAGCCAGCCGGATCCCGACCGCAGAACAGGGTCAGAGAACCTGACCTTCCGATATGTTCGCTCGCGCGAACGATTGCTCGACCAGGCCACGTTGTTCCTTCACACCGAAATCGCAAAACTCGAGGAGGCCAAGCGCAAGACGATCGCTGACCTCCACCAGTCCGATCAACTGCTCGCCAATCGGAAGGTCCTGATCGTCGACGACGATATGCGTAACATTTTCGCCCTCTCGGCCCTGCTCGAAGAGCACCAGATGACAGTGGTGGCTGCAGATAACGGCAGAGACGCGATCAGGCTTCTGGAGAGTCAAGGCGGGGTTGAGGTTGTCCTCATGGACATCATGATGCCTGAAATGGATGGTATCGAGACCATTCAGGAGATTCGGAAAATTCCTGCTGTTCGGAATGTTCCAATCATTGCGGTCACTGCGAAGGCGATGAAGGGAGACCGGGAGAGGTGTATCGAAGCCGGTGCCTGGGATTACCTGGCGAAGCCGGTCGATCCCGAGGAGTTGTTCGCCCTTCTGAGGGCGTGGCTTCACAGGTAAAGGGGCGTCGTCGGGACAGGCAGGGGGGGTCGTGCGTCCGACTTCCAAGTCGGACATCGGGTCGCGCTTGAGAAGCGGCACTTGCGAAGACGTTATGGGCTGAAGGCAGATTCGACGGGAGCTAATATGGCGGGCGATACCGAGAAGATCAACATCCTGGTGGTTGACGACCTGCCGGAAAAGAGACTGGTTTACGAAGCCATCCTTGCTGAACTGGACGAAAACGTCGTCAGTGTAGCCTCCGGCCCGGAAGCGCTTCGACAACTCCTGCACAAGGATTTCGCCGTCATTCTCCTTGACGTCAACATGCCCGGAATGGACGGCTTCGAGACAGCCGAACTGATCCGCAGCCGAAGGAAGAGCCTGCATATTCCCATCATCTTCATCACCGCGTATGCGGACGAGATCCTCTCGGCCCGGGGATACTCTTACGGCGCGGTTGATTACCTCCTGTCCCCCGTCGCACCGAACGTACTGCGCTCGAAGGTCAAGGTCTTCGTAGAGCTGAGCCGGATGCAGCGGGAGGTGCAGAAGCAGGCCGAAGAGCGGGTGGCATTAGCCGAAGAGCAGAGCAGGAGAATAATCGCCGAGGAGGCCAACCAGGCCAAGAGCCGCTTCCTGGCTAACATCAGCCACGAGTTGCGAACACCCATGAATGGGATACTTGGGATGCTGGAGCTCGCCCTCTCGGAGAAACTCCGTGACAACCTTCGCGAATACCTGGTCACAGCCAAGGAGTCGGCCGAGACCTTGCTGATTCTCCTCAACGAACTGTTGGACCTCTCGCGCATCGAATCGGGCAAGTTTTCTCTGGATATAGAGCCTCTCAAATTGCGGGACCTGCTCTATCAAACCACGAAGACTCTGGCAGTTCGTGCACACGAAAAGGGCCTCGAATTGATCTGCGAGGTACCCGATTCAGTGCCGGACGATCTCGAAGGAGACGCCCTGCGGCTTCGACAGGTGCTCACAAACCTGATCGGAAATGCAATCAAGTTCACGGATCGTGGAGAAATCGATGTCCAGGTGCACTCCGGTAGTCGTCTCGCAGACGGACGAGTGGAATTGCGCTTCTCGGTCACGGACACGGGCATCGGCATCTCGGAATCGGCCCGCCAGAAGATCTTCGAACCGTTTGCCCAGGGTGATACGTCGACCACGCGTAAGCACGGGGGCACCGGGCTTGGACTCACGATCGCCTCCAGCATCGTCCAGCTGATGGGGGGACGTCTGGGGGTCGAGAGCGAACCGGGCGTGGGCAGCCGTTTCTCGTTCAACGTGTTCCTCTCGGAAACCGCCTCGGAACCCGCTGCCACATCCCCGCTACTGGCTCTCTCGCAGCCGCTTCATGGCCTCAGCGTCCTGGTTGTCGACGACAACGCGACCAACCGCCAGGTCCTTAAGTCTATGCTCGAGTCGTGGTTCATACGGCCCCTGGTTGCCGCGAACGGCCCGGCAGCGCTGGCCTTGTTGCGCGAGGAAACCGCGCAGGCAAGGAGGCCGCGGGTAGCCCTGATCGATGCGGCGATGCCCGGGCAGGATGGGTTCAGCCTCTCAAGCGAAATTGGCAAAGACCCGGCACTGTCAGATATCAAGATCATCCTTCTCTCCTCACTTGGAAGCCATGCCAAGCGGGATTGCCCGGAGGCGTCGCATATTTCGGTCTGGCTTGAAAAGCCAATCTTTCAGATGGACGTGCTGCGCGCACTGGCACAGGTCCTTGGCTACACCGTGGATGCAAAGCCCCTCCTCGGCGGCCGATCGGGGGATTCAGCCGTAGCCGCACCCGCACCTCGGAAGATGCACGTTCTTATCGCGGAAGATACCCCCGCCAACCAGAAGGTGGTCGAGATTGTACTTGAGGCACGTGGACACAAGACAACAGTCGCCGAAGACGGAGGCCAAGCACTCCAACTGATTCAGGAACAGGATTTCGACCTGGTCCTGATGGATGTAGAAATGCCCGGCATCGACGGCCTCGCTGCAACCGCCGCAATACGGTCCCTCCCCGACCCCCAAAAGGCTAAATTGCCGATCGTGGCGATGACCGCCCACGCCATGAAAGGAGATCGGGAACGTTGCCTCGCAGCAGGCATGAACGCGTACCTCACCAAACCGGTGAACCACCACTCGCTTATCCGGCTAGTCGAGAGTCTTGGCGATCTCGCACCTCCCGTCGCCTCGACTCCTGCTCTTTCGGTCTCCTCCGCCTCACCGACGGATCCTCAAACACCGGCTGCGGTTCCCGAGGCTTTTGAACTGAACCGTGCCGTGTCCAACTGCTTTGGTCAGTACAACTTGTTTCAGCAGATGGCAGAGTACCTCTTTGAGGAGACCGAGCAGGTTCGCGGAGAATTTGCGGCTGGAGAACAGGAACGAGACGCCGGACGTATTTCAAAGGCCGCGCATCGTCTGAAAGGGACACTCTTCTACCTGGCCGCCGGGCCTTCATTGGAACTCGCCACCCGGATCGAAAAACAGGGCCTGGCGGGCGAACTCCAGGGAACTCTGGAAGCAATACCCGCGCTCGAGGAGCAGTTGTCACGCCTGAAAACGGCGCTTGCCCCCTACCGGCCCACCGCAGTCAAGCCGCCCAGCTGATTTAGGATTGCGGATTTCGGATTGCCGATTGAAAATCAAGAAGTAATGGTGAAGCTTAGTGCCGGACTCTTGATGTTTCGAACGGTGAACGGGCGAATCGAGCTCCTCCTGGTGCATCCAGGCGGTCCCTTCTGGAAGAATAAGGACCAGGGTGCGTGGTCTATTCCCAAGGGAGAATACACAGAAGATGAAGATCCGCTCGACGCCGCAAGGCGGGAGTTCGCGGAGGAGACCGGCTTCACGCCTCGAGGTCCTTATATTCCGCTCG
>Ga0105092_10000765_pt1 | contig 16962 bp, 18 predicted proteins | sample PPLLak2March2015_FD_87021 | JGI IMG/M metagenome (GOLD analysis project Ga0105092, IMG submission 87021) | Freshwater sediment microbial communities from Prairie Pothole Lake near Jamestown, North Dakota, USA - PPLs Lake P7 Core (1) Depth... | ecosystem: Environmental > Aquatic > Freshwater >... | reverse complement strand
TCGTCCTGCTCAAGGGAAAGATCGGCCCGGTGTCGAACCTCATCACCGACGGCGAGACCGTTCGGGCCAATACCAATGGAAATGCAGGCATGACTGTGGGCGGAACAGGCGATGTCCTGGCCGGTGTCACCGCGGCTCTCTATGTCCGGACGACCGCCCTTCGAGCGGCTACGGCTGCGGCTTTCATCAACGGCAGAGCCGGCGACCTGGTCTATCTGGAAAAAGACTTCGGTATGGTGGCGACGGATCTGCTCGATAAGATCCCCCAAGCCATGAGGCTGTGATGTCTCAAGAGAGGCCCGAGGAGAAGCTGGCCGGCATGGTGGATATCACCGACAAGCCTCCCGTCTTCAGGACGGCCACTGCCACCGGCTGCATCCGGCTCAAGAGGTCCACCGTCGAGGCTATTTCATCCGGAAATATCAAGAAAGGCGATGTGCTGACGGTAGCCAGGATGGCGGCGATACTGGCCGCCAAGGACACGCCGCGTTTGATTCCCCTCTGCCATCCCATTCCTCTCACCGGATTGGATGTGAATTTCGAGCTGGAGGAGGATCTGGTGCGAGCCACGGTCCGGGTAACGTCTGTGGGCAAGACCGGCGTGGAGATGGAGGCGTTAACGGGTGTTTCTGCCGCCTTGCTCAACATCTGGGATATGGTGAAATATCTGGAAAAGGACGAGACGGGGAACTATCCAAATACTAAGATCGAGATGATACGGGTCTCCGAAAAGAGGAAGGCGTGTTACTAGCCATTTTTTGCATAAGATCTCTCTTGCAAATTATATTTTTACCTGATGTCGATTGGGTCGAGAAAATGGCAAACATTTCAGATGGTCAAAATCACATCCCTCCTTTCATCAGTCCAATTTTTAGCAGTTATTTCCAGCAGTCCAGACATTAAGCGCTATAAAGCATATTTGTGTTCTATCTCACGGCGTAAATTAAGCTGTTCCGCTAATTTTCAGAAAGCTCGCTGGTTATCTGCCTGAAATTGTTTAGCAGATTTGCGCCTCTTGTCGTGGTTGCATATAATACGGTCTGTCCGTTTCTGACTTCAATTAAGTTATTTTTAAGTAGCAAATCTATGTATGGATTAACAGTCCTGAAGTTAAGATTTGCCTGATATACAATTCGCGTCTTGCTGGCACCATTCATACATATTCCAAGGATTTCCGATATTATTAAATGCCTGCTCCTCTTCATACATTTTCACCTACCGACGCTATTGTTACTATCTGCCTGGTTTTTCCAATTGTCCCAAACAGTTGAAGCTGGATCATTGATCAATGGATCTATTTTGCAACTAGCAATGCATTTTGGTATGCAATGCTACAGGCATGTCAATGATGATCTTCAAGTGTTCACCAAAGGCTACAAATCCTTTCTTGCAATTCCATCTACTTTTTTTGAGGGATAAAAGATTATCGAATTAATATTACGGAATTTCATTATAAATTGTAAATACGTATCTTTTTCATCGCAGATTGGCGATATTAACATATCCAATTTGATGTGCATCCTAACAAGACAATAGCAGTCGCTGCCATTCGATAACCACAGCTACTTATAATCGTTTTGGTGGAATTTATTCCAATTGTTTTGGCTTTGCATCTCTTTGCAGTTCGTGCGACTTGATCAAATTAGTGTTTGTTATCGCGATGTGGATTTCTAAGCACGAGTTAGTTATTTTTATTATAATTATCCTTCATGATGGCCGTTTAAAAGGCATCAGCTTATCGTTTTTTGATGAATCTTTTGGATTTTTATTAAATTATATTATTATGTTTCTGGTGTTATTTGCAGCATATGATTAAATAATATTTTGTTCTCAATAAATCTACCCCAAATCTTTCGTTCATTGGCCTGATCATTTCAGCTAAACCGCATTTTAAGTATGATCGTTGGCTTTCCTCACGTATTCTTATCGTTAATACTATCTGTGATTCAGACATTCAGGTAGGTCTCTGCTATTAATTTTCAAAAATAGAGATTTTCGTTACAAACAATCTACTTTGCGGCAGATGATTTTATATGGTAATATGACAATGGATTTAGTCTGCCTAGCTGATTTGATGTACTATTGGTATGGAAACCTTTTAAGTGTTAAAAGGAAGATGAACTCATGGCTGTGCCGAAATACCGACCTGCAACCAAGATTGTGCTCAAAATTCTTGAGTGCATATCCAGGAGCCAAGCCAAAGGTCGTGCCCTAAAAACACATGTGATTCAATGTGCCAACCTGAAGACGACCTCTGCGGAAAAATACATAACTATGCTAAAGGAAGCAGGCTACATTGAAGAGAAAAGGGAAAGTTGGGGTGAAAGAGAGATTATAGTGTACGAATTGACACCTCTGGGAAGAGAGAGATATAGTTGGTTTCGAAAGATAAATGATGAACTCTTTATGTCGTATGACGGGATGGACTAATATGTCGGATGTTTCGTTTACGGATTTTGCTTATCAGGCAATTGAACAGGCCGAACAAAAAAGAATGCATTTGATGTATATCGTAATCGGTTGCCTCTTGGCCTCGCTCCCTGGTTTGGGGATCAACGCCTACTTCTATATGGTAGAATCTCATTCGAAAGGCGGGCTATCCAGCGGTTCTTTGGAATTGATCGCATTTTTGGCAATGATATGCCTCGTTCTTCTTGCTATCGGTCTGCAAAAATTCGTGCTATTTAGAGATCTGGGCAATAAGCTCAGTCAGATCGAATTATTAGAACAGACGATCTATAATGAGGTTATATTGCCAAAGAATGTCGAATGAAACCGTCGATTCAGGCCGGAACTCGTGCCGGAATCATTTGATATAATATGCTTTGTCGGGCGTTAAATCCTTAAGAACCGGCGTTTGGCTCAGCATATGTCCGCTGGCCCATTGGGTCGTCTCGTTATATGCCTCGTAAAAGCAGCTTTGCAGGAGTATTTTCTTTTTCTTTTGGCCGTTTTCTGCTATTGCTTCGCATAATTTATGAGTAAACACGCTCAGTGAGCCCGTCCACTCTTCATTGGATGGCTCATTTGCCCTAGAGGATGTCAGCATCAGCTGACTCTCTCCAGTGGCGTTACATAGAGCGCCGCTGTGACAAGCATCTATTATTATTGCTAAATTCTTTACGCCTTGAATATACGTATTTAAATCATCTTCACTGATATATGTGGATTCGACCCCGTCGGCATCTTGCGGGATAAGGTAATAGTCTCCGTCTCGATCCAGGACACCATGTCCGGAATAGTAAACAATTATGTTGCCGCCCCTGTTCTGTCGTTGCTTCACCTCGGCCAGAGCAACTTCCAAGATATTGTGCTTCGTGGGCTTATAATGAGAATCATCCGTCAACATAAGCACATCATATCCGTACATCTCCAGAAGACCTGCAAAGGTTTTGGCATCATTTACACTGGAATGCAGGTCCATCCTGTCCTTGTAGTTGTCAATTCCTATGACGATCGCAAAATCTTTTTTATATTTCTTTTTGCCGCTTAATGATCTGTTATCTATATTTTTATAATCTAGCATTTGGTCAGATCTTTGCGGTTTTTCTCCCTCGATGATATCAAAGTTTTTCAGAACGGCATCTTGATTGGTTCCGACAGTATTCTGAAATACTGATCTGCGGTCCGTTTTCGGCATAATATTCAGTCGGTCCAGGTTAGATTCTACGATAGAAGGCTGGTCCAAACCGGAAATTGATCCTTGATCGCTATGTTGCTCACCACTTTGCTCTTGATCTTTGCCAAAAACAATGTCCGAACTGGCAATTCGTGTCGTTGCCAGGAGATAGTCGTTTGGCTCATTGCTCTCATATTCCTGGTATGTTCCAAGATCACCGTTAAGGATATTCGAACTGGCGATCTGAGCTGTATCTAAGATATAACCGTAAGGATCATCCTTCTGATTGTAGCTATATTTTTCCATCTGGCTCATCTCTTTGCTATCAGATGTGTAGGACCCGATCCGGTTCATTGGATAATTCGGTTCATCGCTTTCATAAATGTAGTTCGCCTTTATGCTGTGATTATCTATGTCCGAATCTGCGATCAGAGTCCTTCTTGCGAATTCATCGTATTTTTTCGTCTTTGAGTATCCGTAGCTCGATCTTGAATTATCGTTCTGAATGTCAGAATCCGCGATCAGAATTTGTTCTGACAAATACTGGTTTGATGAATGCTGATTGGATAAATAATTTAAATTTGAGATGATGATGCCGTAATCGGCATTTTCGTGCATCGGATTTAGGCTGATAGGAGAAGGCCCCGTTGAGATATCATTTTCTCTTCTATTAAGGAACTCCAAATTGGTTTTTATATCTAAGGAAACATTCGAATCTGCGATCAGAGCATTTTGGCTGGATTGATTATTCATTTCTGTTATCTCGTACAGTCTTTTCCATTTCGGGCCGATAGCTGGAAAATATGTGTTCGGGAGACCATTCGCGTTTTTATATTTTTCTGTGCTATATCTGGGATAATCAATTTTGGAGTAATTCATGTCTTTGCTAGTAAAGGCGACATCAGCTCCATAATTGACGGAATCGGTAAAATTATTGCCGTTTGGATGGTCAAAATTCTCGTTTTTGAGGCTGAATAGATCTATCAGTTGATTCTCGTGGTTTGTACTAATCTCCATGAGTCTGTTTGACGCATCCTTTGATAGTTGCACTGTGCCTACATCGTCAATGATTGCATCTATCATTGGGGTGATCATCATGACCATAAGCGCTATCAACAAAAGTGCTCTCAACTGCGCCGCCCTCTGATGCCTTCTTGAGATCTTTATTTGGAAATGGCAATCTCTTTGAAGAGATGCCTGTGTATTCTTAATTGGTTTTTTTGGTAATATATATGTTTTGCAGATCGGAAGTCCCTATTAAATCGCTCCATCGATGACATCAAATTCCGAGTGCTTCAAATGCCTCAGATAATGACGGCAAGTTCTAATGGGCGATTAGGGGGCATTTATTATGATTGAAGGATCACTAACTTTTCTTAAGGTTCTTTGCGGTCTAATCTAATATGAGTGAGAAATATTTATGAAGACATGCACCATTATCGCCTTGATTATTCTTTTATGGCAAGCATCAGTTGCCGCGGAATATGCTGGAATAAACGTCTTCCGATACGGTGGACTGCAAGCAGAAGGAGTTGCGCTGAATGAGCCAATTAAGAATATTGCAGGACCAAATGTCGGATTTGACTTCAGAGGCGGTTTAACGGGCTCATCAAAAGAAAGTGGCCTTGCGGTTAATACGATCAGCTCTAACTTAAATAGCATAATTAATTCTCGATCTTATCTCGATTCTTTTGGATTTGATATGCCCAAGATGATGGAGTTCAAGGATTCCATAGGGATTCTTATTCTTAGCTCCGAAACAGGAGAGTTTGTCTCTGAGGATACATCAAATCTCGATATCCCTGTGGAAGTACCCGATCCTGCCAAGGAGGTCAATGCCATGTTTAATCTTATTCTTCTCGTCGACGAGACCATCCCCGCCGATACTACAGCTACAACAAATGCGGTCGAAAATGCGATACATGTCAATAATGCAATAGCGTTTGACGATACAATTTCCAACGGCAACACAGTACCGGTCGAAGAAGGTGTCGAAGACCCGCTTAGCAATGATATTGAGTTAACAAGCTTAGCAGATGAACAATAATAGGACGATATGATTATGATACATAAAATAATAATAAGATAATACGCTTCATGCATCTGAGACAATTCTAAGCTTGCTGCTATCACCATCGAAATTGTCTCTCGGGCCATTAACTCAATCCTGCAGCCTGAACTTCCATAACTTCGTATTTCCCGATGCGCATTTTGTTTTGCCTGGACATCATGCAGCTTTCATGACGAAGAGTAATCAATTCGGATCTTTGGAACTTCCTGATTCAACGAAAATCCTACGAAGTACTTCAAAAGAATTATATATGAAATGGCGCAAATTCATATTCGCTGTTGCTGCTACAGTTGCCATAGAATCTCGAAGTCTGAAGCCGTCCCGTGTAGGAGTCACAATCAATTTATTAAGCATTCAATAATATTAATCTCCGGTAATGAAAAGTGCAAGTGATAAAATCATGTCGGAAAAGCTTAGCATTATCTATATCTGCATCGTCTTCTCATTGATGGGAGCTGCGAGTGCAGCCAGCACATCTACAGCGATTATCGCAGATGGGCTTAAGGAATTTCATAGCAGTAAGGCTGGAGCGTTGTCTGGAACTACAAATTTCGAAAAAGATTCATTATATAAAACTATTTTCATGCAATCATTGGTCCAATATGAGGAAGATCTGAATCACTCATCCTATATTCTCGACGAATTTGTCAAAAAAAATATTACCAATAGTGAGGCAATGATGGCAGCCTCATCTCTTTATGAATTATCTTCCCGCACCCACGAGCTGATTTATGAAGAAAAGCCGACACCGGATTATGCAAATTATCACAATGATACCATCCATGCGTTGTCATATTTGCGGGAATACCTATGGGATATGGCAAAATTTTATGAGACGAATAAAATTAACTACGCTTTATCTGCGAGGGAAAACTTTAACGATAGCTTGTACTACTATGGGAGAGCAAGACTGGCATTGAATAAAACAAATGAATAAAGCAAATTGATCTATTCATCCAGTTTATCCGTTTTCTATTTTAATTTTGTTTTGTGTCAACGGCAAAATTGCGCCTCCGTTGTCGCCACTCGATTGATGATTAACTAACCAAAATTTCTTAGCTAAATTAAGTTCTCCAAATAGGAATTTAAGATAGTGATAAATCAAATATGCAGTTTTATAAATTCGCTGTATTCAAGATCGATCAGGCGATCCGTATTTGATATAGGTAGTAATGAAGATCAATAACCTATCTATGCTATTGGATATGATGTTTTGGTCGGTCTTTTTTCGTCAATCTCGTGGAAAGTCTTTTCTACAAAGAGTTCAAGGGAAAAAATGGGTGAATTTGATGAGACTATTGTTAGCTTTGTTCATTATGGTGATGTTGTCTTTTTCGGCATACGCAACGACAGAGAATGCAACAACAGGTCCCTATGCCGTTTCGTTCGACTTGAATTCATCATCAAAATACTCCATCCAGTCCGGCATGCCTGTCCAGGAGGATATTCGTACTGCATATCCTCTGTTAATAAGGATCAACAACAGCACGGAAGTGCAGATAACCGTATTTGAATATAACGATCTGGTCGATTCGACTCCTGATTTGTGGCAGACCATAAACAGCCAGGGCTTGGCCAGATTAGGTTTGAGAAATATAACCCTCGCTACCGAAATGGTGATCGATAGCATGTCCGCATACGGCCTCAGCGGCAAAGATGATAACAATAAAACGCTATACTCGGCCTACTACTGGCTCGACAGCAATAAATGCGAGTGCGGCCCGGTTTCTGTGGGAAAGACGAATGTTGTCATAACGTCTACCCTCCCGCTTAATACAACTGGGAATTTGCTGGACACAATGCATGTCATCAAGGGTCTGGCGGCTTCTCAAGGGCCAATAACCTTCGCGCCGCCGAAAGCCTAAAGCTGGAAAACCCTTTTTTTTGCGACCTTATGCTCTCCAAAATATTGGGTTTTTTTAATTAATTTTTGATCAAATTCATAATATCGCAATATGCAGGCCGGAAATAAGTTCGATGACACCGGACGTATAGTTCGCACTATGATTAAAGGGTTTCTGTAAGTAATAAAATCTCTTAATTTGAATTCCTATTATTTAATAAAGTGTGCCTTAGTAATGGTATTACCATGTCACCTGAGAATCTGACGGGCAAATCGTCCATGACATTCGGGCGGCAATCCCGGTGGCTTCAAGGGAGACATAGAAAATTAGGGGGAAAGAATAGTATGAGAAAGATGTTAATCACAGCTATGTTGGTTGGAATGCTGCTGATCGGTGCGGCATCTGCAACAAATTTCTGGATACCCAAGGGAACTGCAAAATCATGTTCTGATGCCTTTGCAAAAGGTGGCGCTTATGTCGACATAGACGTATGCAAGATCAGCGCGGCCAATGTAGATTCCTGGGCGGTCACCAATACCTGGCAGTACGATAATGCCAAGCTCGATCCAGTTTCAATCTCTTACGCCAACGGTGCAGCCGGATCCACTATCGATGCCACGATCAATACCGGATTCTGGGTGCCAAGCACGGCAAAACTGGATGCCACTGCAGCCTCTCAGTCCACTGCCTTCAACTTCGCTCAGGGCTCTGAGATTGCCTCCGGTTCGACGGAAACATTCAACATCGCCAATACCAATGCGAACGAATATGGATTGAGTTCCTGCTCCGTGGCCGGCTCTGAATCAAATGGCTTTGCAACTGGTATAGTCGATCCGTTCGACACAACCTCTGTCACGCCATACATCATCCCAGTGCCGACATTTGCCTCCGCATAAGTATTCGGGCTAAAAATTTACCAAGATGGAACGGCCAATTCTTAACTTGGCCGCTCAATCATTTATTTTAAAATCGGTCTACTGTGCTACTAATGTTCATTCGTGGCATCATTAAGCTATTCTAAAAAAATCTTCACAAGAAATTCGGGATCGGTCAACTATGCAATCGCAGGTAATAAACATTCGTGACCTAGAAAGTTGGTTTAAACGGAAATAAAGCATTTAGGGGAAAGAATAGATCGAATACGTTCAAGCCATATTGATCTATCCCTCAATTAACTCCTTTCCTCGATGCTGCTATTTATATGTTTGCCGACCATCTTGGCACTGAAATGTTATGTACCAATGGTTCGTCAAATCCCAAAAGCCATTTGGGGGGAAATACTTGGTGGAGCCAAAATCCATGAGTGATTTTTTTTCTTTATGGGAGTGCATGAGCTTCGGTTTTTGATTACTGTCCATTAGTACTCAATCTTGTCTCTTACCATGATTTCCTAAGTTTTTATTAGACAAAGAAGCATAACTGGTTCATGATGTTCCCTCTGAATTAAATGAATAACTTTAGGAAATTCGAGGAGGGAAGATTAGGGGGAAAGAATAGATATGAAAAGAAAAAAAATATTGCTAGTCGTATTGATCCTGGGGTTGAGTCTGATCGCCTCAGCATCTGCGAATGTTGGCGGCGATAAAAACAAGCCGACCGCAAAGGGAACTGCGGACGCATTTGCAGATGCCGGGGCCGTCAGTCTCAAGAACTATGATCCATATTCGATTGCCTGGACTTCGACCTGGACCTGGAACGATGCTAAAACTGATCCCGTTTCAATGTCCGGATCTACAGGACAGGCATATGCCGTGATAGATAGCTTTGCGCTGGCAGACGGATATTCCAATGCATTTGCTTATTCGCAGGGGCCAAACATGGCTCAAACCGAAACTTATACCAGGGATTTTGCATTTGTAACTGACAATAGCGCCTATGCGACAGCTCAATCCCACGCAGAAGGAAACGCATATTAGCGGGCAAGAAAACCCTTTATTTTTTAATCCTGCTTCGATGCTTAATGTCGGAGATTGCTGCATCGTAGGATGGTAGTTACCATATGGTTCCCATGGGAAACTGACTTCATAATGTCGATCGTATCTTGTTCTCCATCTGTCCCGTGTGAGCCCCTGCCTGGGTGCATGGGCATTTCAATAGGTCAACTGCAAAGTTATGCTTTTGGGAAAATCGTTTTGAGATGTGATTTTAGGGACACCATTTTAGAGATATTAGTAAGGATGATAGATAATATGAAATTGTTATAATTGATGTTTCGTTTAGATCCTTCTAATTCACTATTCTTGTTAATTTATTAAATTTGCATTCAGAGTGATACTGTTATCTTCAAGAAAAAATCGGCAAGCAAGAAGCAACGGTTCGGACTTGAAAACACCAGTTGATAACGGGGGAAGGAATAGATGAAGATGATATTGGTAGCCATATTTGTAGTGCTATTACTATCGACTGAGGCATTAGGAGGTTCTGGTACGGTTAAAACCAGCGTTGGTACACTTACTCAGACCAACGTATTCTTCAAACCGCCGGAGTCGATAAAAGATATTGGTGGAGGATATACAATCTCGACCAGTGCTGACGGAGAAGATAAAACAAGCCTAGATTTCGAGACCGAGAGCAATTTCGTGTTGAATGAAGACAGGACAATTACAATAAATTCTGAAGCGAACACATTAGCATCTGGAGCCAATGCCTTCGGAATGGTGGCCGCACTGACGCAAACTTACCCTACGGAAAATGGTTATCGAAGCTCGGTATTTCAAACTCACTCTTACACAGTCATGCCTTACTTATTTGCCATCGAACAGGTGGCCGGAGCCAAGTCATCAGGCGACACTTCCGGCGGCTATAACAACAACGTCGTATCAATAGGCGACGAGATATTCAACTTTGCCTCAACGAGTGACTACAACGCGGATACATTAACCGAAGAGACCTACGACCCGTCAATATCGACATTGCCGGGCTTTGCATGGGAGAATGGATTCGACTACATAAATTCCGTCAATGAATGCGGTTTAGATTACACTGGCACTCTCAGTACCGACTCAGTGCTTTTGGTGGATTAGAATGGGGCAGGATACTGATCAATTGTTGGAGAGTTGATTCAAAATGAAATCCTATAAAAAATCATCAGAGAGAATCGCTTTGATTTGTTCTCTGTTTCTCCTGGCTGCATCCTCTAATGCCGGCGCCAGCGTCAGCGTTGGTGTCACACTGTTTAACTCTGATTCATCCGTTAGCGAGAGCATAACCGTTGAGAATGCCAATTATGCATCTTCCGCCCTTCTATTACCCTATAACGGCTTTGCTGATTTTCCCTATTCAATTCATTCTTCTGGCGCAGGTTCTTCTACCAGCTCGGACGGCAAATTCACTGATACGATAAGTGCAGTTCATGACGGGGAAGATGCAAGCAATGTGGATGCATCAGTGGAAACAAAATCCGGGTCCTTCCGCTGGTCGAAAAGCGTTGATTCATCTGAAGACATAGCCATGTCAATGGGTATTGCCACTCAAATCGTAAATGGAGAACTGGATTCTTCATATACCAATTCCGACTCTTCCGTAGCAAAGGAGATCTCGACTCGGAACAGCATGTATTCCGATAAATCCTACATTACATCGGGTTCGCTTGGCACCCAAGGCTCCGGCAGCTCCCTGGACGAGATGGAAAACGCATTCGTGTCCCACGTAGAAGCTCAGCACTTGGGAAAAACGGCATTGGTTGATTCGGACGTATTCGAGTTAACTGATACGGAAGGAGCAGATCACAAATTTTCCGATATCATAAAATTGGGTTCAGATAGCGGATCTCTGGCAGGCTCGGTGAGCATTCTGTCGAACAACAAATGCGAATTGCTGCCGATGACAGGAATTGTCAGCGGCCCGATCATCGCTGCAATGAAATTCACACCGTTCTATACAGCCACGGAGAAAAACATTTTCGAGGTTCAGACTGTTCCAAAAGACGGCACTCCGATGTCTTTTAGAGCTGTGGAACGAACCATGCCCGGCGATATCAAGACGTTTGAAAGCGTAACTTTGTCGATGACTGCGAAATGGACCTAATATTTTTTCGATCAGTTTTTTTTCCACCAGAAGTGGATTAATTGAACCATAGAGGCATCGTAAATTCTAGCCTGCCAGCGGCTGCTATGATTCAGTCGATATTTGAATAATGACAACTTCGAGAAAAGACCAATAGGCGAATTAACTAACGTTAGTACGTATGGTCCATACTTAATTCAGTTTAGAATTCCATATTCGTAACAGTGGCTAGAACTTTCGACCAAAACTGTTATATTTTGTCCGATTGAATAATCAATATGTCCGAAATAAACTACTATTGAGATCATCTAGGAGGGATCAGGATTTGACATACAGATTGATACAATGCCTGTCATTATTATCTATTTTGCTGTTGGCGATCGGATCATCCGATGCTACGATCGGTTATAGCATCGTTGCTCAAGTGGACGGCGGACCTGCTTTCTATCTTTCCAGGGAGACTCACAATATGACTTTCAGTCTGGATGGAAATGTATCCGGCTATGGAAATTTCACCAGATTCAACCGAGTTAAGAATGTCGCAGGAATCAATTCTAATGAACAGTCTTCCGCAGTTAGAGGCGGCGATTTGTCGATTGACGAGAAGCAGCGCCTTCAAACTATGGAAGGCCCTGTATCGATCTATATCGAGCTGGCGAGCGCTACGGAATATATTAGCGTTCCAGATCCCCTAAATCCGTCAAATTTTATACTAATTCCGGTAATCAAAGAGTCTGCCAGTATCGAGTCGGATGAATTCTGGCCTTCCGCTTATGCCAATTACAAGAAAATGTCCTATCGCGGTCCAAAAGTACACAACAAAGAATTCTACGACAACAATGGCGACATTGCAACTACGTCGATCGATTCCTGGAATCTGAATAAAGAGAGCCTATATCGGACCAATCTCAATCGGACTCTGATTCATGCGGACATCACATCGTCGCAGTTATTCGTGACCAAATCCCTGAATCGCTCCACCTTCTACGCCTTGAACATGGACTCGACAGGCAGCCTGACTCATCTTGGCTTTGCAAAGGCCAATGCCGCAGGCATCTCGTCTGAGGGAATCACTCCGCTAAAGCCTGATGCATTCATATCAGAGGATTACGTCGGTCAGCATACCATAAAAATCAAAGTGAACATGGGTGACTACGTTTACCGCAATAGAATCGAAGACGGATGGCTTCCCTGCTGCCAAGGCGGATATAGCGATATGTCCAAATCGGATCGACGGGGCTTGAGTTCCGATTCGATCTTCAATTGCTCGTGTGCCGGATTGCCGCCTTTATCTTGAGAAATCTTTGAGCAGGAGGCGATCTGGGGACACGACCGCTTGCAGAGGCAACTTTGCGGTAGCTGTGAGGGGCAGAGGGCATTTGAGGCCCGATACCTCATGCGTTTTTGCAGAGTTTTTATATATCTCATATGCATTACTGAACTCGTTTTTTTTTGCTGCATTTTGATGCGTCTTTTTATGCGGTTTATGCTTTAATCCCGAACTCCGGCAGCCTTTCCTTCGCCGCCTCGCGCGCCCGCTGGTGCTCAGTCAGGAACTTCTGAATGCGCTCGGCCACGTCTTTCTTACATGTTCCGCACATGCGCCTGCCGGAGCGGCATTCCGCGTCCAGCTCCAAAAGCTCTTTGTCGTCTTCGGAGAGGTGGAAGACCAGGAACTCGTAGATAGAGCACTTTTCCGGCTCGCCGCCCAGCTTCTTTTGCTCGGAGAGGCTCTGGCGACCTCCGGTGATGGCCTTCATGATCTTTTTGCCTGCCTCTTTGGGCTCTTCGGTCAGGGCTATGTGGCTCTCGGGCTTGGATGAGGACATTTTTCCGCCCGCAAGGCCGGTCATGAACCTGTGGTAGATGGAGGCAGGCGGGATGAAGCCGAACTCGCCGTGCCCGGTCTCAAGCTTTATCACTCGCTCCTCGATCTCAGACAGTAGAGAGCCGGAGACGAGGCCGTCTTTGTCCTGAATATCAGTGACATCGATGTGCTCTTCGTATCTTTTGACCTTGCCATAGGCGGACTCTTTCAGCATGGCCTCGGCGTCTTTCATCAGCTCTGGGATTGCCGCTTTGCCGCGTAGGCTGATATAATTGCCCTTGTTGTCATCGCTTCGCACCTCCACCAGGAACTTTCTGGTGCGGTAGGCCAGGTCGCGGGTAAGCTTGATATGCGGGTCCTGATCGGCTCCTACGGGGATGACCACCGGCTTTGGGCCACCGAATTCCGCAAGTTGGGGATGCAGGATATCTGCGCTCTGGCACATGACGCTTTCCATGTGGGAGAGATGCGTCTCTCCGGAGAAGCCGTAGATGGCGCTGACCTCCGAGAAGTTGGCAGATATGCCCAGCTCAAAGGCCAGGTTTCTCATCTTGTAGTTCTCGGACTGGAAGTAGATGTGGCTGTTTTCTTTGGGCTCGAAGCCAAGAGCGATCAGGCTGAGGATGTACTCGTTGATGCCAAGATCCCGGCATTTGCTCCAGCTTATGCCCCGCACGGCATGAGCCTCCATATTGGCAACGGCGGCAAATGCGTCGCCCCCTTGCTGCTGGTGCCAGATGATCTCGTTCATGACCATCATATGGCCGAAGTGGGCTCTTCCCGAGGGCATGAAGCCGCTCATAACCGCAAAGGGCTTATGCTGCTGCATGGCCCGCAGCACGGAATCATAGTTCCTGTGGCCGAAGATGATCTTGCGCCTCATGTACGGGTGCGGGCGCTCAAGCCTTGGCAGGATCTGATCGAAGCTCGATATCCCAAACTCGTCGAAGAGTTTGGTGTAATCATCTACGTGAACCGCGCCCCAAGGGTCAAGCTTCAATTCCATAGCCGCAGGCAATGAAATACATTATATATCTATTTTCTCATTCACGCATTTTATTCCCGGCGACGTTTATGTATGGGCTGCGAGCAAAATATCCGATTAATTTCTTATTATAGTTTGTATATTTAAAAATAATCATTCTTTAAAAATTATTTTTTAATTGAATATGTATCGCCTATATTTCGACGCAGGCAATCCGGGACATTCATCGTTTTATATGAATTTATATTAATAATTGAGTACTCGGATTGCGCACATTCGCCACAGCTTCATATTGGCGGCTGAATCTTGGAAAAACAAAAATAAGCAATATCGAAATAAACTATTTATATCATAAAGGATTTGTTATATAGGAAAAAAAGAATGAGGTCGTTATGAGACAATTCTCAGTAAAAGTTTTGGATGATGCTGACCGAGAGTTTGTGGAGGTCTTGAGGGAACTTGGCATTCCCAGAAATGTGGCCAGCATGATTACGTATCTTGCCAATGTGGAGGAGGCCACGTCCCGTGAGATCGAGATCGGTTCCAATCTCCGGCAGCCTGAGGTCAGCATAGCCATGCGAACCTTGCGCAACAACAGCTGGGTGGAGGAGCGCGAGATCAAGAAAGATGGAAAGGGCAGACCAATGAAGGTTTACAGGCTCACTATCTCACTGGGGGAGATTATCAAGCATTTTGAGGATGAGAAGAAAAAAGAGTCAGTCAAGACTATGGAAAGCATCGAGAAGCTCAAGGAGCTGAGTCGCGGCTTGATCGTTACTCCATCCTGAACAAAAAAACGGCGAGATGCACGGGTGAATTGTATAATCAAAAGGCCACTCCAAAATTCAACGCCTCATGATTTATTCCGGACGGAAAGACCGTCCGGACCGCAAAATCATATTAGCAGGAACCGTTTTGGTGAAAACACTAGGCTTCCCGAAAAAAAGGGGCAATCCTGGCGCGAATTACTTCTCCTCTTCGCCTCTGCCCCTCAGATCGTCGAGGTTCTCTTCCAGGAGTTTTTTGCTCTTAATCTCTTCCTTCTTGCCACCCTTTCTCTCTGCATTTCGCTTCTTGAACTCCGCCAAAAGTCTCACCCCATTTCAATCCTGGCGGCGAGCCGTAATTAACCTTTCCGTCATGCCAGCTTTTGCCCGTAATATGCCCACTGATCATAAATTCCGGACGGGTCTCGATGGTCGATCACCTCGCCCTTCCAGCCCGTTCCACCCAGGGCCTTCGCGATGAGTTCCGCCTCTTTTTGAGTATATGTGGTGAAAAGCACTCTTTCTTTGGCAAGGCTTGATGCTTTGAGAAGAATGTCTCTCCAAAGTGGCCAGTTGAAGTCGTCGATCAGGCCGACCATGAATCCCATGACGATCTGGAACGATTGGGGCGCAAAGAACCGGGGCAAGAGCCTGGCATCCAGGACAAAGCAGCCTTGCGGGTCCATGAGGTCGCTTTTCAAAGATTGGCAAAGGTCGCAGCGATCCGAGTCCATGGATCGCGGTCGGTGGCCCAGACGCAAAAGGGCCTGGGTGGCCATGCCGCTGCCGCAGCAGATCTCGAGGATGCTCGAACCTTGCGGCGTTCGCGGGCCGACCAGGGACGCCAAGCGCTCAATTCTCTCCTCAACGAAAAACGGGGCCCCATTTATTTGGCATTCTTCGCAAAGCAGTTCCTGCATGAGCGATACGGAAAAGTATTCAGTGAGCGCAAGGAGGAACTCCTTCTCCGAAGCCTCGGCCTTTCTGCCGGGCAGGCCTTTCCATTTTTCCATATGGTCCTGAAGGATTTTCCGGTCCGAGTACTTATCCGTGAGCAGCAGCCAAATGGGGGCGGGCTCTGAGAGATGCAGGGCGATTCCAAGATTAGAGATCTCTATCAGGCCATCGGCATCCAGCCCCGTCTCCATGATTTCTGCGGTGACCGGGAGGTCCAAGAGGTCCTGCATAGATTCTTCAGATAGAAATACGCTCTCATCTTCTTCCAGATTCAACAGGCGATTTAGCAGCACAAGTCCACGGCATTTGTCCGGCAGAATATCAAGCTTCTTCCCGACATGTCGCCGGACTTGATCTGCCCGGAACTGATATATTATATTCCTTACAAAATGTAGGCGCGTTGAAGCTGGTGGATCTGCCGGGCGTGGGCTCTCGTATTCGGGAGCGCCTGATGGAAAATTATGGGGACGAGGATCATGCCCTTCAGGCTATAATAGAGGGGGATGTAGCAGGCCTTGCCAAGAGCTTGAGCGAACGCCAGGCTCTCTCGCTCGTCCAGTATGCTCGCGGGATAAGGTACGCCGTCAAGCCCGATGACTTCCTGGCCACGGAAGAGGTCTTGAAGGTCTATCAGATGCTCATCAGCCGCCTGGCGGCATATGCTCATACGGAATACGCCCGTCTAAAGATCGCCACACTCTTTGCCTCTTCTTCTCCTGAGCTGTTGCTGGAGAACCGCAGGACTGCAGAAAATGCCATCACCAGCGCCCGGCTGGTGCAAGGCAGCGGGATGGACGAACTGCTCAAGCGGATTCGGCCCTTGCGGGAAAAGCCGCCGCTACGCATTCGAGAGAGGGCAGTGGACGCATCCTCCCCAGAAGCTTTC
>Ga0105092_10000764_pt1 | contig 16972 bp, 15 predicted proteins | sample PPLLak2March2015_FD_87021 | JGI IMG/M metagenome (GOLD analysis project Ga0105092, IMG submission 87021) | Freshwater sediment microbial communities from Prairie Pothole Lake near Jamestown, North Dakota, USA - PPLs Lake P7 Core (1) Depth... | ecosystem: Environmental > Aquatic > Freshwater >... | reverse complement strand
TCAGTATGAGCCAAGACCAAAGCCTCAATCCGCCCAAAGGATATTTGATCACCTTCACATGCTATGGCAGTCGCCTGCCGGGCGATGAAAGAGCATGGGTCAGTCGGTCGCAGAATTGGCACGGAACGCCTTTCCCATCAGCTAGTGAACGGCTGGCATCGTTTTGCGCCTCATTGATGAAACAGCGTCCCTACGAACTCGATCAACCGAGGCGTCGCATAGTCCGAACTGCGATTAAGGAAATCTGCGTGCGCCGTGGATGGTTACTTCGGGCGCTCCACGTCAGAGAGGTCCATTCACACAGCATTGTCCAGGCGGAGGCGGATCCCGAGACCGTCCTTAATGCCTTTAAATGCAGGGCGTCGTTTCGTCTGAATCAATCTGGTTTGGATGGAGCGTCAAGGCGTAGGTGGGCAAAGGGAGGAAGCAAGATACGCCTCTGGACGGACGAGGACGTCAATCGGGCCGTCGAGTAAGTGCTGTACGAACAGGGGGAGCCGATGGAGATTTACTCGGCACTCGAAGACGAAAAGGTGAAGTTGAAACGGTCGTAGGGTCGTGCTTCAGAGGCACGGGCCGGGTCGCTCCGCTGAAAAGCGAAAAGCGCTGCGCTCACGGCTCTGTTCCGCAATTTAACAGAGCCGCAGCGCTTTTCAGCGGAGCGACCCGGCCGTGCCTCTGAAGCACCGTGTGGGTCATGTGTCAGTGTGTCAGGATTTCCTCAGCCGTAAAGGAGATCGCCGCAAAGACTATCGTGGAAGTTGCTGCCTCTTTCGTGAAGTCTAGCGCTCGGTCTCTGGGCGAATGGCCACGCGGGCGGGCTCTTGCGCTCTCTCGCCGCGAGATACGGCTAGGAAGATGCCGTTCAAAAGCGCTTTGGCGAGCCAGACAGAGAAACCTCCGTAAGCAATCAGGAACAGTGACCAGAAGATCAAGCTCAACATCTCTATTACTCCTTTCGGCCTTACGGTGGCTCTAATAAGCACTCATCGTGCCAGAATCACGGCGACTGTAACCTACAGTCCCCGTGCACGATGCCTTAGCCGAAACGAAGCGTGCGGGGAAATTTTCCACGCACGGGTGCAAGCGATGTGCGACGCGGATCACCGATTCCAATGTTTATCTGCAACGAGCACCGTTTTGCGGTAAGCATGCTCCTACAGAACAAACAGGCTTTTGCCGATAGTCGGCTCATCTTTCACCGTGAGACTATCCGTACATTCCAGCTCCGAAGGAGACGCTGACGCCGATGCTGTGGACGATTGCCGCCCTACTCCTCATGCTCTGGTTCTTCGGCTTGGTAGGGAACTACATGCTGGGTGGCTTTATCCACGTTCTTCTTTTGTTGGCGGCTATTGTAGTTGTCCTTCGGTTAGTCCAGGGGCGCTCAATCATCTAACCCGGCACCGTGAGGTACTGTGATGTACGAGAATTCTCCGGGACCGTCTCTGCCCGAGCGTGTCCTCATCACAACTGATTCTGTCGGAGAAACCTGGCCTTACTCGATGGCTTTGGCCACCGGTCTTGCCGGCCTGGGGATGCGTGTTGCGCTAGCCACGTTCGGGCCGCGCTTATCCGAGGACCAGAGACGACGGGTGGATCAACAGGAAGCTCTGGAAGTGTTCGAGAGCGAGTTCAGCCCCGAATGGACTCCAGGCTTTTGGGCGGACCAACGACCGGCCGAGGATTGGCTGCTTCAAATCGGGGCTCGTTTCGCACCCGACGCGATCCACCTGAACGGGCTCTCCCTTGCGGCACTTCCTTGGAACAGGCCGACGGTCGTCGTTGCTCACCGGTGCATGGCCTCCTGGTGGCTGGACGTCAAAGGCAAGCTGCTGCCCAAACAGTGGGATTTCTATCGTCACCAGGCCACCCTCGGTCTTCGATCCGCCGGCTTGGTGATCTCCAGCACTCACACCGCGCTTGCCAGTCTTCGTGAGCATTATGGGCCATTCCCAGCCGAGCGCGTGATTCGTCACGGCTGGTCGGCTCCACAACAAGAAGTGGGAACCAAGAAAGGGTTTATCATCACGGCCCAGCGGTTGTGGGATGAATCCTCGAACCTCCAGGCGCTTGAAGTTTGTGCTCCTTTTCTTTCCTGGCCGATTTTTTGTGCCGGTGAGACGCTGGACGAAAACGGGCGCCGAGCCAGGCTGCAGGCCAGGAACATGTGCTGCCTCGGGGCGCTCCCCGAGCAGGAGCTCGAGCGATGGCTGCTCGACTCCTCCATCTATGTGGTTCCCGCCCGTTCGGCTGATTGCCAGGTCTCAGTCCTGCAGGCGGCGTGGGCAGGTTGTGCACTCGTACTGGGGAATAATCCTGTCCTGAAGGAAGTCTGGAACGACGCGGCTGTTTTTGTTCCGCCGGACGAACCCGAGGCCATCCGTTTTGCTGTGGACCGCCTTATTCGAGATGCGGACCGCCGAAACGATCTTGCCGCGCGGGCCCGCCGCCGGGCCGGGGAGTTGTCCCTGTCTGTCATGACAGGAGAATACTGCATCGCATATCACGAGCTTATGGTTTCCGGGATGCATAGTCCCGGCGCTTTGTCCCATGCCGTCGGCGTCTGATCGGAGTGCCGACACTACTAACCTGGACCGGTGGGCTGTTCTGACTCCGATCCTCGTCATAGTCATTGCCCGGCCGGCCCAATTCCGAACACAGGAGATTTGCTATGAAGATGGAAAACCTTGAGGACCTTTACATCCACACGCTTCAGGACCTTTACAGCGCCGAGGAGCAGATCATCGAGAATCTGCCCAAGATGGCCAAAGCCGCTTCCTCAGAAGAGCTCCGCCGCGCTTTCAACGAGCACCTCGAGGAAACCAAGAGCCAGAGGGATCGCGTGGCCGAGCTTTTGGAAGAACTGGAAAGCGAGCCGGAAGGCGCGAAATGCAAGGGCATGGAGGGAATCATTAAAGAGGGTGATGAGCTCCTGAAAGGGAAGGGGACTGACAAAGCGGTCCTGGACGCCGGCCTGATTGCCGCGGCTCAGAAGGTCGAGCATTACGAAATCGCCACCTACGGGACGGCGAGGACCTACGCTCACCAGCTGGGTTACGATGACGCGGCCAAGGTTCTGGACCAGATCCTGACCGAGGAATCCAAAACCAACGAAAAGCTGACGGACCTGGCCGAGAGCAAGATCAACGCCCAGGCCGCGAAAGTGTAAAAGCAAGGGGGGAAGGGGCAAAGGGGCAAAGGGGCAAAGGGGCAAAGGGGCAAAGGGGAGAAGGGAAGAAGGGGAGAAGGGAAGAAGGGGAGAAGGGAAGAAGGGGAGAAGGGGTATTTTGTGGAGTGCGGTGGCAACGAGAGAGGCCGACGCTTTATCAGGCCTCGAAGGCGACACCGCTTTGGTATGTGCAACAACGCAGTGCTCCGCACGATACTGCACGTACCAAAGCGGTGTCGCCTTCGAGGCCTGATAAAGCGTCGGCCTCTCTCGTTGCCACCGCACTCCACAAAATACCCCTTCTTCCCTCCTTCCCTTCTTCCCTCCTTCCCTTCTTCCCTTCGCCCCTTCGCCCTTCGTCCCTCCGCCCCTTCGCCCCTTCGTCCCTTCGTCCCTTCGTCCCTCCGCCCGCAACCCCTGTCTTTGCAACTTCCGTCAACAACAATTTTCTTATTCCAGCGCTGCGCACATGTGTGGTATCTTCTCGCGCTGTGAAGAACGAACAGACATCATTCAACCCGGCCGCGCCGCTGCTCTTCACGGTTGTGGCCGTTAGCGCCACGGTACTTGTATCGGTTGTGGAAGCTGCTTCTCAGGTGAGAGCGGTGACGCTTTTCCTGGGATTTGAAGGCACGGCTTTATTGGCCTCTGTTCTCCTTAATACCTTGTTGTGTCCTCCGGCGGGCTCCGATCTTTGGGAGTGGTTATTTGTGCCGCAGAAGAGGACGATCGGCGTCGTTTTGAGAGAACCCTTATTTTATCTGGGCGTTGTTTTTCTGGTGTTCCAGGACGCGCTCAAAGGGTTGTGCTGAGGGAAGTGTGTAAGAGGCGGGATCAGGCACGGTGCATCAGGATGTCACCGTGCCTCTGATCGATCGGAAGACTGACCAGCAGGTGTTTCCGGCTGATGCCGGTTTCCTGCATTTCCAGCCACGCTTCTTCCATCATGAATGTGGCTATTTCACAAGACCGTTCCAGGTCTTGCAGGGCTGTGTCCATGGAACCCCTGATGCCTTTCCAATTTGCGACGCCCGCCTGTTTTACCTCGTCCAGTTTCTTGACTGCAACTTCCTGTTTGTCGTCAAGCTCGTCCAATGTCTGCAACAGTTCGGGACTCTCCGTCAAGCCGGAATCATGGCTTTGAGCGTGCAAAAACTCTAACTCATCGATTCTTCCGCAGACTTCCCGGAGCCGGAACTCGATGTTCTCCACATAATCCTGCTTCTGCTGGACGGCATCGATGCTACAGCTGCACATCAGCAGCCCCATGAAGGCAAGCACCGTCCCCAGGCGGCGCATGTTCATGAGTACCTCCAAATCACCGGTTTTGAGTGCTGAGTAAGTAGTGCAGGCACGGCCAGCCGCCGCGCCTGCACCGCGGCGACCGCTAGACTACTGTGCGGCCGGAGAACAACCTGAACAGCAGGATGATCACCGCCACTACGAGCAGGATATGGATGAACCCTCCAAGAGTGTACGAGCTCACCATTCCAAGCAGCCACAGAATCAAAAGGATCACAAACAGCGTCCAAAGCATATTCCATCCTCCTTCTCTGAGACCTCGGAATCCTGATCAGGGGACCCCCGTCAGGATTGTGATGCGGGTAGGGAAGCAATTCCGAGGCCAGTTAACTCGCTTCCATCTGCAAGCCTTGAAGAGTGCGGAACAAAGGAGAAGCGGCCGCTCCGCTCACTCGAACCGCATCCTGCGTTCCGAACCGCCTTTCGGGAAAAATTCCCGGATGGGCTTCAAATTCGTTTTCTTCGTCCCTCCAGTCAGATCAGTGCTCGGTCTTAACCAGGCATCTCAGGACTTCCGCCACACTCCACGCCTGGGCGATGCACCCGCGCGGCATGAAAGGTTCATCGGCGTCGAAGACCTCGCTTATCGTTCCGACTCCGGCTTCCTGCAAGTGAGGAATCAATCCTTCCAGGAAGCCGTAGGCCGTCCGGCGATCATTTGGATACAGCCGCAGCCAGGCGTCGATGAATGGACCTACCAGCCAGGCCCAGACCGTTCCCTGGTGGTAAGCCGCGTCTCTGGCGCGCAGGTCTCCGTCGTAACGCGCCTTGTAATCCGGGGATTCGGGTGCGAGCGAGCGAAGCCCCACGGGAGTGAGGAGGGTTCTTGCGACTGCGTCCAGGACCGGCTTCCAGTAGCGCTGCTCAAGGACGGGGTGATCGAGGGAGATCGCCAGGAGTTGATTCGGCCGAAGGCAGGGATCGTCCCCTCTCTCTCCGTCGACCACGTCAAACAGGTACTGTCCCTGTTCGTACCAGAAGCGCTGGTTAAAGGAGCTGCGAGCTTTTTCGGCATGATGCCGGATTTCCTCTGCCTCGTCGTCCCCTCGTTCCTCGCGAACCCACGTCTCGAGCAGGCGCAGGGCGTTATACCAAAGGGCATTGATTTCCACGGCCTTGCCGCGGCGGGGAGTCACGACCCAATCGCCGACTTTGGCGTCCATCCAGGTCAGCTGATACCCCTCCGCTCCCTGGCTGAGCAGGCCGTCGCGCGCGTCAACCTGGATGCCGAAGCGGGTGCCTTTCACGTGGTGCTGGAAGATGTCGACCAACTTGGGCAACAGGATCTTGAGGGTGCTTCGATCTCCTGAATACTGGAGGTAACGATGCAACGCGTGAAAATACCAGAGCGTGGCGTCCGCAGTGTGGTACAGGCCTTCCCGCTCCCCTTCGGGGAAAAGGTTCGGAATCAGCCCATCCTTAATATACTGCGAGAAAGTGCGGAGGATGTAGCCCGCCTCGGTGGATCGTCCCGTGATCAGAGTGAGTCCTTCCAGGCTGATCATCGTGTCGCGGCCCCAATCGGTGAACCAGTGGTACCCGGCGATTACGGTCCGGAGCTCGTCGCCGGCCGCCTGTGCCCGGGCGACGTCCGCGGTGCGAGTCGTCGGGGCGATGATGAACTGGTCGGCGGCGAGGACCAGCTGCGCCGCAGGGCCTTCCCTGGCCCGCGGGTCAGCCGTGCAGAGCAGGCGTCGTCGCCGCTCGATCTCGGCCTCCCAGGCCTGCTCGGGATCGAGGGCCACGATTGTCTCCCAATCCTCGGTGGAGGCGATGAGGGACGCCACCTGATCTTTTTGCAGGGTGAAGCGAAAGTAGCCGGGCGTCCAGACCTCTCCGCGAGCTTCGTATCCACGCCGGAACTCGTTTCGATAGAAGATGTCGTGGCAGCTGCCCCCGTCGAGCACGAGCGCGCCGGGGCCAATGGCCGGCAGCATTCGAAGTGGCGGACAGCTGGCCATATTACTGCCGTCCGCGCTCTTCTTCAGAGGTTGGATCTCCACCTTATTGCCTCGCGCCGTGATCTGATACGGCCCTTCCATCGGCTGGTCGACCGGCCCCTCGTGAGGGCGAAAATGCATGAATGGCCGCAGCCTCAATCGCGCGGTGCCTTCTCCGCCGAACAGTTTGTACGTCAGGTGAACCGTGTTTTGGCGGTTAGGGAGCAGTATCCGTTTCTCGAGGATGAAATCACCGACCCGGTAGCGCCAGACCGGCAAGCCCGATTCCAGCCGGAATTCAATCAGCCGGTTAACCCAGTCGAGAGTGAGAGGGTTGCCGGGCGATTCCTGGCCGGCCAGCCTAACGATCTCTCCGCCGGGCAGCCGTATCTCCTCTGACACCTGGGTGAGCATGACAATTCTGCCGAGGGGGGCGGGAAGGGCTGCTACCAACAGGCCGTGATAGCGCCGTGTCACCACGCCTGACAGCGATCCGGACGCGTAGCCTCCGTTCCCGTTTGTCAGAAGCCATTCCCGGCTGACCAGGAGCTCCCTGGATGCTTCGTCCTGCTTGTCGTCCCACGGGACCGTCAGGCTCCAGGGCCTCGGGATAACAATCTCAGCTTCCATTCTTGGTTTTCTCCGTGAGCTTCGGCTTTAGGACGATGGCCGCCTGACCGGGGACGCGCACCTCCGTGAGCCCATTGAATAGCAGAACGCCACTGCCGCCGTAGTCCGGCGATTCGCTTGACCAGACTAGTTCCCATTCGCAGTCCGGCGGCGGAGCCAGCAGCGGTTCCGGAGCCGGTTTAAGCTCGACGTCGCGACCGAGGTTGACGATCAAGAGCCGATCGTCCGAATCCTCTCCGAGAAATCGGAGCAGGAAAGCCTCCGATCCAATCACCGCCCCAAAAACCTTGGAGCAGTCTTGCTTGCGGAATACCGGATCTTCCCGGCGCAGACGCAGCAGGTCTTTGTGAAGTTTGAATATCGGTTCGTGGTTGCTGCGCTCTTCATCTGGATGCAGCTTGCACTCTTCAAAAGCCGCCGGGTCCGCTGGGTCCGAGAGAGCCTCTTGAGATTCGGGCGGCAGCATGTTCCGAAACTGCTTTAGAAACTCAATGCGGCCCTCGCGAACGCTCTTCGCCAGGCCGCCCGAGAAATCCGCGAAGTAACGGAAAGGCTGCGACGCACCAAACTCCTGGCCTTGGAAGAGCATGGGTGTCGGGGGAGAAAGCAGCAAAAGGGCGGTCATCGCGCGGTGCCGTCCGGGGCTCGTCAATTCGTGCACGCGCCTTCCGAAACTGGAGTTCGCAATCTGGTCGTGGTTCTCAATGAATGTAACGAAGTTTTGTGCGGCAAGGTCGAAGGCCGGCGTTCCCCTGCGCTTGTCCTGCCAGACGTAATACTGTCCTTGATATAGGTACCCCCACCTGATCGCGGACATCAGCTCCTGCGGTGCGCCGCGATAGTCCGTAAAATACGCCTCGCTGCGGCCGGTCATGGCGACCCTCGCCGAATGATGAAAGTCATCGTTCCAGAGGCCATCGAGCCCGTAGCCGCCGTTCGATACCGGCCGGACCAGGCGAGTGTGCTGCGGCTCATTTTCGCCGACCAGATAAATGCTTTTCCCTGATGCAGCGTCGCGCGCGGTTTCGGTTATCTCGGCCAGGATGTGGCGCTTTGAGGAGTCGTAGATATTCTGGGTGGCGTCCAGCCGCAAACCGTCCAGGTGGAACTCCGTGATCCAGTACGCGGCATTGCTGGCGAAGAACTCACGAACCGGCTGAGAGTCTTCGCCGTCATAGTTGATCGCCTTTCCCCAGTCTGTTTCATAGCGGTCAGTGAAATACTGAGGGGCGTACTGCTCGAGACAATTCCCTTCCGGGCCGAAATGGTTGTAGACGACGTCGAGAATCACGCCGAGGCCAAGGCTGTGGGCGCGGTCTACGAAGCGCCGCATATCGTCGCTCGTGCCGTAAAGCCGGGTCGGAGCGAACATGAAGACGCCGTCGTAGCCCCAGCCGAAATTCCCGGCGAATTCCGCAACCGGCATGACCTCGAGAACGGTAATGCCGGTCTCGGCCAAGGCCGGAAGCTGCTTTATTGCACCGTCCCAATTGCCTTCAAGGGTGTAAGTGCCGATGTGCATTTCGTAAAGGACCTGACCGCGCGGAACAATTCCCTTCCAGTCGTGGTCGCTCCAGCGAAAAAGCGCCGGATCCACCACCTGCGACGGCCCTTGGACGCCGCTCGGCTGCCACCGGCTGACTGGGTCTGCGTACAGCCCCTTCCCGTCCAAACGAAACCGGTAACAAGTGCCATCAGCAGCATTTTCGACCAATGCGGAAAAATATCCGTTTTCTTCGCGATCGAGCGGGAAGGAAGGTGGGTCTTTGTCTCCAGTGCTGGATCCCGGGCCTCCTTCGAGGACCACCTCTAGTTTCTTGTGCTCGGGAGCCCAGACTCGAAAGTGAACCCCGCCCTCCGGTTGTACTTCCGCGCCGATAGGCAGGCTGCGTCTGACTTTGACTGCTTTCATTTGAATAGTGCCCGGCCTGAGAGGAAAACCCTAGAAGCATCATAGCGTCCACCGGAAGGCAAAGGGAAGAAGGGCAGGGGCGAAGGGGCGAAGGGGCGAAGGGGCGAAGGGAAGGAGGGAAGGAGGGAAGGAGGGAAGAAAGGGCGCATTTTTTGGAGTGCGGTGGCAACGAGAGAGGCCGACGCTTTATCAGGCCTCGAAGGCGACACCGCTTTGGTATGTGCAACATCGCTGAATGCTTCGGCACGATACTGCACGTACCAAAGCGGTGTCGCCTTCGAGGCCTGATAAAGCGTCGGCCTCTCTCGTTGCCACCGCACTCCAAAAATACCCTCCTTCCCTTCTTCCCTTCGCCCCTTCTTCCCGGCCTCGACCCGCTTCTCGCTGGCACTGGTCTTGCTTAGAAGCAGGGCAAAGACTAAAGAAAGGAGCCTACCTAATGAATCGAGATACCATGCAGGGGAGCTGGAAACAGATAAAAGGGAAACTCAAAGAGAAGTGGGGAAAATTCACTGACGACGAGTTGGATCAGCTTGAAGGCAAGCGAGATCAGATCATTGGAAAGCTTCAGGAGAAGTACGGGTACACTCGCGAACGTGCTGAGCAAGAGTACCGCGATTGGGAAAGCAGCTCGTATGCCGGATCTACCCGGAAATACTGATCCCGGGTATTTTTTCCCTTAATCTGTTGGGTGAGAGCCTGATTCTTCTGTGAGACGAAAGGCTGAGAGAGAGAGAGAGATGGCAAAAGAGCCTGAGCAGCAGGAGATGGCGGCTCTTCCACAAGATACTCCAACGGTTGCCCGACTGGCGGGCCTGCGGTACGTGCCGGATACGAGGCCCGGCATTTCTCGCAGGCGCGCTGGAAAGGGCTTTTACTACACCCGGCCGGACGGTAGCAGACTCACCGATCCGGCCGAGTTGAAACGTATACGCAGCTTGGCAATTCCCCCGGCTTGGACGAATGTCTGGATCTCGCCTTACGCCAATGGGCACCTCCAGGCGACGGGGCGAGATGCGCGAGGCCGCAAGCAATACCGCTATCATGAGCAGTGGCGCCAGATCCGGGACGAGACCAAGTTCCGGCGCCTGGCCACGTTCGCTCGTGTTCTGCCTAAAATCCGGGCCCAAGTCGATGATGATCTGTCCCAGCCGGGCCTGTCCAAACGCAAAGTGATTGCCGCCGTCGTGCGGCTCCTCGAGGAAACGCTGATCAGGATCGGCAACGAAGAGTACGCTCGCTCGAACCGATCCTATGGCCTGACGACCTTACGGGACAACCACGCCAAGATAAAAGGCTCCTCGGTCCATTTCAAATTCCGGGGCAAGTCGGGCGTCGAGCATTGCGTCGGAGTCCGAGACCAGCGACTGAGCAAAATCGTCCGCCGATGCCAGGATCTGCCCGGAGACGAGCTATTCCAGTTCGTTAACGGCGACGGAGAGCCGACTCCGATCGACTCAAGTGACGTGAACGGTTATCTGCGGGAAGTGTCAGGCGAAGACTATACAGCAAAGGATTTCCGGACCTGGGCGGGAACACTGGCCGCCGCCTTGGCACTGCAAAGGCATCCTTCCCCCTCCAGCATGACCGAAGCGAAGAAGAGTGTGGTCACGGTCGTGAAAGAGGTGGCACACAAGCTGGGTAACACCCCGGCGACCTGTCGCAAATTTTACATACACCCCATTGTCATCGATGCCTACATCGACGGCGCCCTTCCCCAGTTGATGGGGCGTGTCGCGAAGCAGGTCTACGAAGAATCCCCTCACGCGCTGCAACATCACGAAATGTCTCTCGTCGAGATGCTCGAAGAACAAGTGGCACTTTCGAGCGCTGGGAATTAAGCGCAAAAGAGCAAACTCCTGTTTGTAGTTTCGCCTGAAGGCGGAACTACACAGGAAACGCGCCTGTCACTCGTTGGACGTTCCGGCTTCCCGCCGCAAAAACGACCAATCCTCCGAAAATCTCCTACAAGCGATAACACATCCTGTTTGCTTTGCGGTACTCTGGTTCTACAACCTGGCCTGCACCCCTTGTGTCTAAGGTTTTTTCAAGTCCGACGAGCAGTTAGTAGCCGCTCCTATTCGCGTCCGCCATGTGAGTCACGGGGGCGAAGCCCGTCTAGAAGCAACCCGGATGAAGCGATTTCCTCTAACCTTAAATTCTTCTGTAATTACCTCAGGAGCAGGGTTTCCGGAGAGTGTGGCGGTTCTCCGTGCGCTTCAACTGGGGGATCTTCTCTGTTCTGTCCCGTGCTTCAGAGCCATGAGGCGGGCGTGGCCGGCGGCGAGGATCACCCTGGTCGGCCTCCCTTGGGCCAGTAGTTTCGTCGCCCGGTTTGCGCAGTACCTGGACGGCTTCCAGGAATTCCCGGGGTTTGACGGCATTCCTGAGCGCGGTTTTGACTCATTCAGGATGAAGTCGTTCGCGGCCCGGTCGAAGACTCTCGATGTCGCGATTCAGCTCCACGGCAACGGCTCAGTAACCAACCGTTTCCTGCCGGAGTTGCGAGCTCGTCTGACGGCCGGCTTCTTTCCTCCCGGCGAATCGTGTCCGGATCCCGCTCGGTTCATTCCCTATCAGGACGGCGAGCATGAGATCCGGCGCCTCCTGAAGCTGATGGAACACCTTGGCATACCTTCGGCCGGGGAAGACCTTGAGTTTCCCTTGACGCACAGCGATTATCACGAGGCTCAGCAGATCGCGGCCGCAGGCGGGTTGCGATCAGGTCACTTTGCTTGCCTGCATGCCGGTGCGAGAGATCCGAAGCGACGCTGGCCGATCGACAACTTCGTGCAGGTAGCTGAAGCGTTGGTCGCCAGGGGACTTCGAGTCGTGCTGACAGGCACTAGCGACGAGGCGGATCAGGCTGCGGTCCTGCGCAGTCGGCTGGGTGACTCCTGCCTGGATCTCACCGGAAAGACCAGCTTGGGTGGCTTGGGCGCGCTTCTGAAGAAAGCGCGTTTGCTCGTCGCCAATGACACCGGCATCTCTCATCTCGCTGCCGCCCTGCAGGTCCCGAGCATAGTCATATTCAGCGCGTCGGATCCGCGCCGTTGGGCGCCTCTTGATACCGCTCGGCATCGGGCTCTCGGTGATCCCTTTGCTTCCCCCACGGTTGACGCGACTCCGGCGGCGGTGCTCGAGCAGGTCTCAAGCCTGCTTGGCAAAAGCCCGCTGCGCCTGGAAGCGCGAGGCGGCGGTTTCCCGGCTCTTCTCCCCGTGGACTGGAACGGGGTCAGGCGACTGTTGTTGGTTCATACCGGATCTGAGGCAGATATGGTCATGCTCGCTCCTGGCGTGGCGGCTCTGCGCTCGCGTTGGCCAGGCTTCGCCCTTCTGACCTCTCCCGCCAGCGCGGCAGTCGCGGGCTTATTCCCGGGTGTTAACCGGCTACTGGTTGCTGACCCGGGGAGTTTAATCGGGCCACTTGCGGAAGGAGCGACTCGGAAGCTGGTGGATCAGTTGCGCGCCGAGTCGTTTGACGCGGCGATCATATTCACCACGCCTGACCAGAATCCGTACACCACCGCGTACATTTGTTACCTGGCAGGCATTCCGGTGCGGATCGGCGCTTCGAAGGAATTCGGCGGCGGGCTTCTGAGCCACTGGGTAAGGAAGCTGCCCCAAGGGCTCCATCCCGAGGAGCGGCACCTAGCACTGCTTCGAGCCGTTGCCCTGCCTTCCTCTGTGGGAAATGCCGGGCTTGCGGTCCCGCCGGCGGTCGAAGCGCGGATCAGGTTAGAACTGTGCGAGATGGGTATCGATCCGGCACACCGGTTCGTGCTCCTTGATGCCCCGGCGGTCCGTTGGGGCCGCCCGGATGCGTTTGCCGACCGGTTGCGCCATATGAGCAGGATGCAGGCGGTGCCTGGCGTCGGCTTTCGGTCAGCCTCGGCTGTTGATTGGGCGGCTCTTGTCCAGTTCTCGGCCATCGTCATTACATCCGATCCGGTAACAACCCGCCTCGCGGATGCCTTTGGCCGGCCGTTTATAGCGACCGGAACGGCCGCGACTCCTTCTGACGGTTGGCACCCCCGGCGCAGCTTTTCGAAGTTCCTCGCTGGTCAAGACGTTGGTGAAGAGCATGTGCTCGAGGCGATCAGGACGTTGCTCTGGCTAGGGGAAACGAGGGTTAATGAGGCGAAACCCGGAAGCGCGCCACGCGCATCTGATCGGACGGATCCGACCGATCGGACCGACCCGTCCGATCAAACGCGCGCGGCCGGCCTGAGTGGTTGGCTTCCTTAATGACTTCTGACTTCTGACTCCTGACTTCTGCTTTTTATGAAACCAAGACTCCGAATTCTCACGTGGCATATCCACGGGAACTACCTGTACTACCTGGCTCACTGCAATCACGACTTCTATGTTCCGGTGAAAGAGGGCCGGCCGGAGGGCTACGGCGGCCGGTGTGGAACGCTGCCCTGGCCCGAAAACCTGCACGAGGTGCCGGCTGAGCAGGTTGCCCGGGTTCCGCTCGATTGCGTTCTGTTCCAATCACGGAAGAACTACGAGGTCGACCAGCACGAAATTCTGGCCGCGCCCCAGAAGGAGCTCCCGCGTATTTACCTGGAGCATGACCCGCCGCGTGAGACACCCACCGACACTCGCCACCCGGTCGATGATCCGGCGACTTTGCTGGTCCACGTCACTCACTTCAATGACCTGATGTGGGACAGCGGGTCGACACCGACGAGAGTCATCGAGCATGGTGTCACCGTTTCTGCCGACGCGCGCTACTCGGGCGAGCTCGCCCGGGGGGTGACGGTCGTCAACGGGCTGAGGAAGCGAGGACGCAGACTGGGCCTTGATGTTTTCGAGCGAGTCAGGCAGCAGGTGCCGATCGACCTGGTGGGGATGCAATCCGAGGAACTGGAAGGGTTAGGAGAGGTCTCCTATCGCCAGATCGGAGCGTTTGTCTCGCGCTATCGGTTTTTCTTCAATCCGATCCGCTACACGAGCTTGGGGCTCGCAGTTTGCGAAGCCATGATGCTCGGACTTCCGATCATCGGCCTTGCGACAACCGAGATGGTGACAGCCGTGGAAAACGGCGTGTCGGGTTACGTCAGCACCGACGTGCGCGCTTTGATCGCGCACATGAGGCGGTTGCTTGCGGATCCGGACGAAGCCCGGCGATTGGGGGAAGGAGCCCGATGTCAGGCATTGGAGAGATTTGGAATTGAGAGGTTTATCAGTGACTGGGATGAGGCATTCCGCTTCGTCTGCGGTGGGACTTTACGAAACGCGGTCTCGCTCGCCCGTCAGTAAACCCTCGAAAGAGGAGAAGTATAATGACAAAAAGGATCGCGTTCATCAGTGATCACGCGTCTCCTGTTGGCATACTGGGAGGGGTCGACAGCGGCGGGCAAAACGTATACGTCGGGCAACTCGCGAAGAACCTTGCAGCCCTCGGCTACGAGGTGGACATATTCACTCGTAGGGACAGCGAGCGACTGCCCGAGATTGCCGAGTGGGTAAACGGAATCCGAATCATCCACGTTCCGGCCGGTCCTCCTGACTATATCCCGAAGGAACAGCTCCTCCCCTTCATGGGCGACTTCGCCAATTACGTTCTCCAGTTTTTTAAATGCCAGAGAAAAGGCTACGATCTCGTTCACCCCAATTTCTGGATGTCGGGTTTGGTCGCATGCGAGATTAAGCGCCAGCTCGGAATTCCGTTCGTTGTGACGTTCCATGCGCTCGGCCGCGTTCGACGCCAGCACCAAAAAGACGCCGACAAATTTCCAAACGAGAGGTTCGATATCGAGGATCGCATCGCGGCCGAAGCGGACCGGATCATCGCCGAGTGCCCGCAGGACGAAGAGGATCTGATCCGTCTCTACAATGCGGACCCGGCCAAGGTTACGATCGTGCCATGCGGCTTTGACCCTACCGAGATCTGGCCCATCAGCAAGCCCCTGGCGCGCTTTGCTCTCGGGCTGGCACCGGAAGAGCGCGTCATCCTTCAGTTGGGCCGCCTGGTGCCACGGAAGGGCATTGATACCGCCATCCGGGGTTTCGCTCGGCTGGTCAGGGACCACGGGATCGAAGCACGAATGCAAATCGTGGGAGGGGAGTCCGAAGAGCCCGACCCTGCGATCACTCCCGAAATCGGACGGCTGCGGGCCATTGCGGAGGAAGAGGGAGTCGCTGAACAGGTGACATTTGTCGGCCGTCGGGGCCGGGAGTCACTCAAGTATTACTATAGCGCTGCCGATATTTTCGTCACGACCCCGTGGTACGAGCCATTCGGCATCACGCCTGTTGAGTCGATGGCGTGTGGGACGCCGGTAGTCGGCTCCAACGTTGGTGGAATCAAGTTCACCGTCCGTGACGGCGAGACCGGGTACCTGGTCGCTCCGAAGGACCCGGATGCGCTGGCCGAACGTCTCGCCCACCTCTACGAACACCCGAAATTAATGAGTGTCCTGAGCCGGCAGGCCATTCGGCGAGCGAATGATCTGTTCACCTGGCACTGGGTCGCGAGCAGCATGGCTGCAGTCTATGAAGAGGTGCTGGCCCCCGCACGCAGCAGGCGCCAGGAACAAACGCAGCTGGTATCCGTGCTGAATCGCAGCTTCGATCAGCTCGTCGAGGTACTTCAGGAGTCGCGAAGACGCCTGACTCCGGTCCTGCTCGACGCCGCGGACCTCGTTAGCAACTGCATTGCCCGCGGCGGGCACATTCTGATTTCCGGAAGCGGGCGGAGCGGTATGCAGGCCTTGAGGCTTACTTCGGAGCTCGTCGACAGATTCAAGGGGGAGGAGCGCGCCGGACTGCCCGCCATGATGCTTTCTGAAGCACTGGCTGATCCCTTCGGAGCAGCTGACCGCGAGCACGATAGCTTCGTGCTCCGCCAGATAGAAACAATCGGCAAGGCGGGGGACGTCTTCATCGGCATCAGCGCCAGCAAACGTTCTCGTTCCCTGTTGCCTGCCTTTCGAGCGGCTCGCAACCAGGGCCTGCATTCGATTGCCGTCACGGGCCAGAATGCCGGAGACCTGCCGCAGGCGGCCGACATAGCGATCACCATCCCGTCCGGAGAGCGGGAATATATCCTTCAAAGCCAACTCGTCATTACTCACCTTCTCTGTGAGCTGGTAGAGGAACGTCTCGCTTCCGACGCCCACTTTGCCAACGTCGCTCTGTTCGAACCGGCGGCCAAGAACAGCCGCCGGAAAGTCAAATCATCCGGAAGACGCCGGAACCTGGTCGGGGCCGGTTCCGAAAGCGAATCTGCTTCCAATGGGAGTAATAAAACCTATGCAAGAACAAACGGGAAAAGTGGCAGTCGTAACCGGGAGCGCGCAGGGACTCGGTAAGGCCATCGTCGAGAGACTCGCGGCGGCTGGGCTGACGATTGTAGCCGCAGATGTGAACGAGAGCGCAAACCTCAAGACCGTGAACGAGATCAAAGCTAAGGGCGGTGTGGCCGAGCCTTGGCCCCTGGACGTCGGCGACGAACACCAGGTGGCGGAAACCGTGCGGCATGTTGTTGATCAGTACGGCCGACTCGATGTTCTCGTTAATAACGCCGGTGTTGACAGGACGGTTTCCGTCGAAGAACTCTCCGTGGCTGACTGGGACTGCATCATGCGCGTCAATCTACGAGGCCCGTTCCTCATGGCGAAGCAGGTCTTCCCAATCATGAAGAAACAGGGAGAAGGGTGCATCGTCAACATTGCCTCCACTGCAGCCAAACGAGCATGGGCGAATGCTGCAGCGTACCATTCGAGCAAGTGGGGTCTGCTCGGGTTTAGTCATGCCCTTCACGTGGAGGGCCGCAAGAACCACATCAAGGTGACCGCGGTAATTGCGGGCGGGATGCGCACGCCGTTCCTTCTCGACCGGTTCCCTGACCTTGACCCGAATCTCTTGCAGGACCCAGCGAACGTTGCCGAAGCAGTCTGGTACGTGCTCCAGCAGCCAGTCGAGACTGTGATTCCCGAGATCACGGTCATCCCGATGCGGGAGACGTCGTGGCCGTAAGCCAAAAAGGCTGAAGGATGAAGGATG
>Ga0105092_10000763_pt1 | contig 16974 bp, 21 predicted proteins | sample PPLLak2March2015_FD_87021 | JGI IMG/M metagenome (GOLD analysis project Ga0105092, IMG submission 87021) | Freshwater sediment microbial communities from Prairie Pothole Lake near Jamestown, North Dakota, USA - PPLs Lake P7 Core (1) Depth... | ecosystem: Environmental > Aquatic > Freshwater >... | reverse complement strand
TTGGAGCGACGGGGGTCCACCCGGTCCCATCCCGAACCCGGCCGTTAAGCCCGTCAGCGCTGATGGTACTTGGAGGGCAGCCTCCTGGGAGAGTAGGTCATTGCCAAGAGACTTTTTTTATTTTCTATAATTCTTGAAGTTGGATAGCCAGTTAATATCTTACCGGTATGGCTGGCTTTTTGATTCCCTGTCCTTATCAGTCATAAACGGTTAATCGCAGTTACGCTATTTCCACAACTACCATCAATAGGATTACCAATGCCTGGAGCATGCCCGCACTAAAAAACCACAAGAAACCCATTGAGAGTCGCTGTCCTAACCTCAGCTCTCCTATCAATGCAGCTAAAAAGAAGGCGATCATTCCTGGTATCAGGTAAAGTCCTATGGTCCATGCTCCCAATATCACGAACGCCAGCAGGATCCCGGAAACCACCCAAGGAACTATGCGCCAAACGTGTACCGTATCTCTTTGAATCATGCTGTAAAACCCGAGAATACCGGTGATTGCAATTTCAAGGAGATAGAGCCCAGGGAATGGGAATAAAGCGCTGGGACTGCCGCCTTGGTTCATCGCAGCAAAGGTCGCAATACCTATGCAGACGACAGCACCAGCAGCAGCTAGAATTAATTCACCTGTTTTGGATACTCTGGAAATGGTCAGTGAAGAGTTTGTTTCTTCCATAGTAAATATTATAAAACAGATTTTAATTATCAGATATATACGTTGATAAAAGAAGAAGGAGAAACACTTTCTAACCGCAACCTGGATGCAAAATTTGCGTATATAAGATGAGAAAAAGAACGAAAATTTATCTAACAATCTGCAGTTAGAGTATGCAATATACAGCAAATTTCTCTAGGAGGTCTACCTTGGGCATCATCAGCTTAATTATCGGAGTACTATCAATTTCAGGTGTGTGTGTATCGTTGGTTCCATTTTTGAATTTATTGAACTGCGTAAACCTGCCGCTTGCTCTCATCGGCGTAACTTTCGGTTTCATCGATATGGTGCGGTACAAACCAGAAGGCCAGGGCAGGGCCGCGGGTATACTTGGTTTCATATTGTGTCTGCTGGCGCTGTTAATCGGCGGGGGCAGGTTTTTGATCAGCATTTTGACCACGGAAGGTATTCTCTAAAATTGTCGTATTGCGTTAAAATGTATAAGATTCAATATCAGGATGGTGATGGCTGCCGCCTGATTTTTGATCCGAAATAATGACAGGAGGTAAAACGTATGACAACCGATCGGGTCTCTGGAGAAAATATAGCCTTCAAGGCAGAGATCAAACAACTGCTCAACATCCTCATCCATTCTCTGTATACCGACCGTGAGATCTTCCTGCGGGAGTTGGTTTCTAACGCTTCTGACTCTCTCAACCGGGTTCATTTTGAGATGCTGACCAAACGGGAAGTGCTCGATCCGGATGCTGAGTTGAAAATTCACATTGCAGCAGATCCTGAAGCCCGGACATTAACGATTACTGATACCGGGATTGGCATGACGGAGGATGAGCTGGCGAAGAACCTGGGCACTATCGCTCATTCCGGTGTCTCGGAATTCATTGCTGCAGCAAAGGATAATGACAAAAAGCTCGGTGATGTGATTGGACAGTTTGGAGTTGGCTTTTACTCGGTCTTCATGGTTGCTGAATGGGTAAGGGTTACGTCCAGGTCATACCAGTCTGACGCTGAACCTGCTTTTTGGTACGCCAGCGGTGAAGATACGTTTACAGTGGGGCACGCAGAAAGAAAGGAACGCGGTACCACAATAGAGATCAAGCTAAAAGAGGATGCTGCGGAATTTGCACAAGAATACCGGATCAGGAACATCATCCGCAAGCACTCAGATTTTGTGGCATTCCCGATTTACCTCAATACTTCGACGGAAAGCATCAATCAGCAAACTGCTATCTGGCGGATGTCACCGCGAGAAGTAACTGAGGAAAAGTATAAGGAATTTTACAAACAGCTAACATTGTTTACTGAAGATCCCCTCTTGCACGTTCACCTTTCCACAGACGCTCCTGTACAGGTTTATGCTCTTCTCTATATCCCTGGTCAAGAGGAACATCCCATCTTTTCGCTGAGAAAAGAAGATGGTCTCAAATTGTATTCCCGTAAGGTTCTCATCCGGGAATATACCAAGGAACTGCTGCCAGAATATTTCCGGTTTGTGCAGGGCGTCGTCGATTCGGAGGATTTGCCCCTCAATGTTTCTCGGGAATCCGTTCAGTCGAACCAGGTCATGACCCGCCTGAAGAAGATTCTTACCAGCGAGCTGGAGAAAGCTCTGAAAGACCTGGCTTCAAAAAAGCCGGAAGAATATGAAAATTTTTGGGTTAAGTTTGGACGGTTTATCAAAGAAGGTATTGCTACCGATCAGACCGGGCGTGAAAATCTTTACCCGCTGCTCCGCTTTCATACCAGCCAGGTTAGAGATACCTGGTCTTCATTGAGCGATTACGTCAGCCGGATGAAGGAAGGTCAGAAGCCAATCTATTATTTGCTCGGTGATGATGAGCGTTCTATATTGCGCAGCCCGCACATGGATTACTTCCAAAAAACCGGACACGAGGTAATTACATTTCCGGAACCGATCGATTCATTTATGGTCATGGGGTTAACGGAATATGAGGGACATCCGTTCCAGAACATTGCCTCCACCGATGTTGACCTTCCGGATGCTTCTGAAGAGAAAGACAGCACAGAAGAACCTGCGATTCCGGAAGATCAATTTAATGTATTGATTGAGCGTTTCATAACCCAGCTTGGGGATCGGGTATCTGATGTCCGTTCAAGTACACGCCTGTCTGGGTCTGTAGCCCGTTTAGTTGATCCCGAAGGGGCGATGAATCCGCAAATGCAGCGTGTATACCGGATGATGGAACGGAACTATGAAACGCCTAAGAAGATTCTCGAGCTGAATCCACGTCACCCGATCCTGCAGTCATTGAAAGATTTACCTGCAAACGACGAGCTTGGAAATACTGTAATCGAGCAGATCTTTGAGAGTGCTCTGCTGATCGACGGAATCCACCCGGACCCAGCCAGTATGATCCCTCGTATCCAAAATCTTATGGAAGCTGCATTAAAAAGGGGAGATTCAGGGAAATAAAACTGGGAAGACGAAGATTATCCTTGCAAAAGCGATTCTGCCCCGTCAATCCAGATCTCTGTTCCGGTGATCAGGTCAGATGCGTCTGAAGCCAGGAAAAGGACAAGCCGTGCAACCTGTTCAGGGCTGCCCGGTTTCCCATCGGTAAGAGGAATTTTCCCTTCTGGGAATTCGACTGGTTCCTCCTCCTTCTCAAGATCCCGTTTTTCGGTGTTTTCATGGATACTTGTTTCGATCGCGCCCGGACAAATTACATTTGCTCGCACCCTGTGTTTTGCGAGCTCTAATGCGATCATTTTCGTAAAAGCTACTTGCCCGGCTTTCGAGGTGGCATAGGCTGTCGCCCCAGTATTGCTGAACATGCGGGTACCATTAACTGAGGAAGTAACGATAATAGAACCCCCCTGTTTTTTGAGATGGGGTACAGTATATTTAACGGTTAAAAACGTACCTTTAAGATTGGTATTCATCGTCTTATCCCAGTCTTCGGGCGCAAGCTTCTCTAACGGTGCCCATACACCGTTTATACCTGCGTTTGCAAAGAGGATATCGATCCTTTTCCAATGACTTGCAAGCTTTTCAACTGCAGCCTCTATTTCTTCAGGATTCGAAATATCTGCTGTGAGAGGCAGAACTTTCCCACCGGTTTGCTCGATCTCTTGTGCAACCTTATAGGCATCCTCTTTCTTATGAGCAACAGCGCCAACACATACTCCATTTTGAGCAAGCAAGATCGCAGCTGCCTTACCTATTCCAGATCCAGCGCCAGTAACGAGTGCTACTTTATCATCAAGACCCCAATTAACAGCCATAAAACTTATCACCCCGCTGTTTATTGAACATTTTCATCATTCTTTGCGAATGTTTCTGATGCAAAGCCGGAAGGCAAAGCAGGTGCAGGTGAATGCCTGACTGCTTCTACTCGCACCACTGCTGCCCGGAAATTTTGAGGTTCCGAACGTACGATGAAAGACGCCAGGTTGCGCGGATTCACTTTTACCCTTCTACCAGACCATGGCATATATTTCATCGATTGTTGGTAGCTTTCCTTTGCCGTTCTGCTCAGATACCAACCAATAAACGCAATCCAGATGCCGTTGAGGATGTACCCGAAAAACATCATCACAACACCGCCGATAATAGCGCCGGCTGCCAGAAGGACACCGATATTGCGCGCCCATCTCGTGGCGATAGCAAAATCGCCTTTTATTGACCACAAGATGGAGCGGAGTATCCTGCCCCCATCCAGTGGAAACCCGGGTATCAGATTGAATACTGCCAGGATGAAGTTTACCTGTGCCAGGTAGAAACTGAGGGTACTGGAGTCAGGGTGGAAGCTGGCAGTTAATAAACCAGCCAGGTAGAAACTGGCGGCAAGGAACAGGCTTGCAAACGGGCCTGCTGCCACGATCCGGAATTCTGACCTCGGGGTTGAGGGTTCGCGCGCGATATGAGCAACGCCGCCAAATATAAATAATGTAATACTCCTGACCTGGACTCCTTCACTCACCGATACAACAGCGTGGCCTAGCTCATGTGCGAGGACAGATGCGAAAAAGAAAATCGCTGTAATTGAACCGTATACCCAGTACAGTTCTGCCGTCCGGTCTGGTATGCTCTGTGGAAGGTAACCTACCGAAAGTGACCATGTCACCAGAGCAGCCGTCAAGAACCAGTTAAGTTGGAGTTTGAGAGGAATGCCAGAGACATATCCGAAAGTTAATGTTCTTCGCATTTCACATCGTCCGATCGTGCCTGCCTTCGACATAATTCTTAAAGTTGCTTAGGTCCTCTTCAACCATTTTTTCGGGATTTGTAAATATTTGGGCTACTTTTTCTCCAATGAAGCCTGCCTGGCTTGGATCGTAATTCATGGTGACGGTCACCTCGGTATCGCCGTGGCCTAGCTGTGTAAAAGTGACCTGACCGCTGGTTGTTACATCGCCCTCACGGTCCTTCGTGTTCCACCCAATACGTCTCCCCTCCTCGCGGGTCGTCATCTCGGCTGTCCATTCCACATCTTTACCCATCGGCCCCGTGATCACCCAATGGCTAAGATGACCAGTGGGACTTGTTGTAGATACTGATTTCACGTTTTTCATGAACATTGGGAAGTTTTCAAAATTTTCCCAGATCTGATATGCTTGTTCAGCATCTGCTTTTATGATGATGCTTTTTGTAATTCGGTTATCCATAATCTAAAATCTCCTGATTCAAATCCTGTTCCTGCTAATCATTTTTCACTCCGGATGCTTTCCTCGCTGCTTCAGCTAACCAATTGAAAGTTTCTGTAATGGCATTCAATATCTCTGCCACTCCCGTAGATGCAGTTATTGCCAGGAAAACACGGGTAGGATTTGGCAGCATATGAAGACCATAAACTAAACCTGCGGCAATCCAGGTTCCTACACATATTGGGCAGGATAAAAGTTGTCCTAAAGTTTGCCTTACGCCTAATCCACGGGCCTGGACTGTCATACCTGCCCCATAATCATCCGGTACGGTCTTGACAAAAAGTTGGCGAATGGGCTCTGCCACCCGGTCATAAGAAACCATACGGCCCAAGCGCATAGTTGCCAGGCCAAGCAGTGTAATATCGAGAGGTTTTATTTGATAATCTCTTTTTATACTATTCCGGACGGGCATTTTCGTCGTAAAAACCGTAAAAATGGTCAGAAAGATACCGATCAATGTTAGTTTCGTGGCATATTCCTGTTTTTTTGGCTCTTTCAACAAACTTTTTACAGCCATGAAACGTATTGACCTCCCTGACCATTCCGGTTTATCCACGCTAGTAATAAACCACTTGCCCCCGCTTTTGATATGGGACGATGGTCCTAGTTTGTTAATCACCCCTAGTCGCCGGGATTTTCCTCTCAAGTTGAGAGGAAAATCCCGGGTGACGTGTAAGTTTTCTCTAGCTTACCGTATCCTTGACCTCTTCCCAGGCATGCCTGACAGCATTTTTGATTCGGTCCCATGTACCTGGGTTTCGCTCATCCCAATATCGCTGAGCTTCTAACTCAATTTCGTCCCAGTTTCGCTCACGGTAGCGGCTGTTGGTCGCCAAGTCGTAACCATACCTGTAAGCTGGCTCGTACTGTTCGTAAGTGTATGTGTTTGCATACATACTGGTGGAAAAATGGTTCCGGAAGCTGCCGCTGTAAGTCGTAAAGTCGGTATAAGTAGGCGTGTCGGTCGTACGGCTCGTTTCGATGTCCGGACTTTCCGAATATACACGAGACTCCATGTCGACAAGCGGCTCGCTTGCAGAAACATCGGCTGAGCGTCCAGTGCTGCCCATCATTGAACCTGCAGCAGTATCATATCCCGACCATCCTTCATCCCGCCACTCGGTGACCCGAACATTCATATCTACCGGGTTGTGGTTATTTAAGATATCGCGGGCACGATTGGACATTTCGTCCGAAGTACGGAGTGTAACCAAAGTGCCGCCTCTGCGTACACCTTCTGCGAAATACTGTGCATTATCCTCTGGGATACCCATATCTGCTAATGCACCAATTAATCCCCCAGTTACACCACCGGCTACCGCACCAGCTCCGGCACCTGCAAGCCCAGCAACGGCTGCTGACAGCGGTCCAGCGGCTAACACAGGACCAATACCCGGTATTGTGAGAGCACCAAGACCTACGAGAATTCCAGCCAGTCCACCGATGACTGCCCCGATACCAGCGCCAACACCGGCACCTGACACGGCTCCTTCATCAGTGGTTTGACTCATATCTCGTGTTGATAGATATCTACCATACTCCCCGGTTTGATCACTCGCGAGAATGCTGATATCATTCCGCGTGAATCCATTATCTACGAGGTCTCGGACGGCATCGCTCGCAGATGAAAAATCATCAAATAGCGCTACAACTGTTCTAGCCATATTCGTTACCTATTTCGTGGTACTTTCTACAATCTTTTTGCCGCGATCACGAATTGCCTCGGCTGTTTCACGAGTTTTGTCCGATACATCTTCTATGGCCCGGTTTGCTTTATCTCGTGTGTCTTCAATTCGTGCAGTTGCTTTGTCTTTTATCTCTGTGCTTTTATCACGTATCATCTGCCGCGTTTCATAGCCTGATTGCGGCGCCATGAGTAGTGCAATGCCGGCTCCTATCAGACCTCCGATTGCAAATGCTGAAATAATCGATATTGTTTTTGTTTGCCTGTAATGCATAGTAACACTCTCCTTGGTTGTTATTCCCTATTACAATACTTCTTGTCCAAATCGTACGAATAACAATTCGCTTTCTTCAATATACCCTTTATATGATTATGGATACAATGGGGATTTTTCCTGCTAACCATAGGGGATTTCCCTATTCCTGCTGTCCCCTGGCAGTATCACTCCTTATCGGAGCCATTTCGACCTTGCGCGGAAATCTTACTGCTTATTTTCCGGCTTACCCAACCACTTTCACCACGCGCAACACCTCGAATGGCTTGAACCAGTATCTCTGGTACCTCCTCCTTTGTGAGATATCCAGCAGCACCAATCTCTAACATTCCCATGATGTAATGCCAGTCATCATAAGCACTCACTGCCAAAACTTTTACCTGTGAGCTTTTCCCTTTAAGAAATGAAGCAACCTGCCCACCACTCATCACAGGCATTTCCATGTCTAAAAGTAAAATATCCGGAGATAGTTTTTCAACCAGAGTTATCGCTTCCATACCGTCGCTTGCTTCACCAACGACGACGAAATCCGGTTGATTTTCCAATATTTTCTTAATGCCAGCGCGAACCCTGGCATGGTCATCTGCCAGAACAATGCGTGTAACTCTGTCGCCCATAAAAATTTCAGCCAAGAATCCTTTCAATACCCTGTAAGAATGTGTGGAGGCGGTACACGATAATCTATTACTCTAATCACCATTGCATCCGCGGGACAGAAATAATCGTCGTTTGAGAGATACGTATTCAGGTTCTGTTCTACTTCTAAAGGATCAGAATTACATGCAGCTAATGGTTGATCCAACATGCTGAATTCTTTTGGATCCAGATGCCAGCTATACGGTTCGTTATGATCTGCCATACCTGCCCCCGCCAAAATCTTTCCATAGGGTATATTCGCAATACCTTCACCACTCCGAACCGCATATATCTGTACGATTGCATCTGGGTTTGTAACCCAGGCATTAAATTCCGCTCCCCCCGCCTCAAATGTAACTAAAACGCCTCCTTTTAAGGAGGCAGTATATGTTTGATGTTGGTAGTTGTTTTTTTGGATCAACGTGCAGGCTGACACAAAAAGAATAGTATTTACAAAGATAAGTGCAGCGAACCTGCGTAATTTTTGATGAGACATGACCAATAATAAGCCCGTCGCGATTAACTTCTATCAAACCCGATCTTCAAACTTTGTGACGCCTTCAGCTTCTGCGCAATGAGCGCAGCAGTAAAAAATTCCATCCTTTTCCATGCCGTGGCCGATGATCTTGACACCGCAATGTGCGCAGGTGGGTGCGAGGGCGTGGATTGCACATTCAAAGCTGTCATATGTGTGGGTTCTCCCTAACATAACAACGTTGAAAGCTTTATCGTAGTTATTCCCACATACTTCACAAATTGCCATCTATTGTTCTCCTATCAGAAGACGAAGGAGTAGTTTTTCTACTCCTTCGTCTGTTTTACCGCTGATTATTTTTTAGAGAGGCGATCGTCCTGGTAGAGCACGGACGATAGCCACCACAACGACGGCGCCGAGGAACGCCACGACGAGTGTCGTAAGATCGAACCCCGAAATTGGATCCGGTATGCCAAATAAAGCACCTGCCAAGAATCCACCAACTACTGCTCCGATGATACCAAGGATGATATCACCAATGATGCCGTAGCCGCCGCCTTTCATAATTAAACCAGCAAGCCATCCGGCGATTAAACCAACGATTATCCAAGTTAGTAAACCCATATCATTCTCCTTTTTCTTGCTTAATTCCTTAATTTAACTTCTGTTAGAACCATCCTAACAGTAATCCGATCAGGGCATCAACAGAAGTAAGCCGATGAGACCGCTTCCGCCGTACCCCCAACTACGGCTGTAGGGCCATAGTGGAAGAGCACCAAGCAGGAGCAAAATTAATAGAATTACAATAATTGTTCCTAGCAATGGCACTACGTCCGATAGATGTCAGAATCTGTCCTCGCTTTTTCTATAAAGTGACTGATCTCAGAATCGGCTCTTTCTCTCGACCAGCCGTATCGTTCCTGAAGTTTGCCTGCGAGCTTTTCGACATTTCCTTCTACTTCTGTCAGGTCGTCGTCGGTAAGCTCTCCCCAGGTCTCTTTTACAGTGCCCTTTAGCTGTTTCCACATCCCTTTCAATATGTTCTCGTCCAAGTGTTTTCCCCTTTCTCTATATTATAGAAACCGAATAATGAGCATACACGATTGTCAGTGTACATTTGTAATATACGCTTTATCAAAAAACAGAACAATGGGGAATATTCCGATGAAACTGGTAGGGATTTCCCTATAAATATCTGCTATCTCTAATAAAAAATGCGTTTTGCAGATATGTTATCCTGCAAAACGCACCTAAAATTCGGAGAGGAGGACTATTTTTTACTCTTCTTTCCCATTTAGCCTCGACCGCACGATTCGAACAGCTTTGTTCAGCTTTTCTTCCACTTCTTTGGAGCTTTCTCCAAGCACAGCCCCTATTTCTTCACTTTGCTTACCCATTGCTATTAATTCTAATAGCTGTAAATCGCTTGTCGTGAGATTTACAGTTTCGGGATTTTCTTCCTTCATCCATATACCTAACAGCGCGGCCACTCGTGGACTCACCCACCCTCGTTGACCTTTTGCGATACTCCGAATTGCTTTGATGAGCGTCTCTGGAATCTCATCCTTAACGATATATCCTGCTGCTCCGTTTAGCAGCATTCCAAAAATAAAATGTTTTTCGTCGTGTGCACTAATCGCCAAAACAGGAATTTCACAACCTGCTTTTTGCAGCTCTTGTGTAACCTCCAGACCAAGCATACCCGGCATCTCCATATCTAACAGCAATATATCTGGTTCTAACTCCTGCGTAATCCAAAGCGCTTCAATACCATCGCTTGCTTCACCTATGACGGAGATATCACCAGTTTTATTTAAGATATTTCGAATGCCAATCCGCATAAATGGATGGTCATCGGCAAGAACCACCTCTGTTACTTCCATTTCCTTTCTCTACGGTGCCGATCCAGGTCCATATGGTCCAGTATCTGAAATATCCGTTTTCGTTTCCATGATATCCGTAGTGTTGACGTTTGTTGTAAGAGATGTTTCCTCAGGGTGTTGTCCTTCTTGAACGTATGTTCGCACACCTTCTCGAATTCCAACTGCAGCACTTTCGACATTCTTCTTTTGTTCATTAAGCACACTTTGACCTCGATCTTTTATCGAAATCACTCTTTCTGTACCCTGACGTGCTGCATCCTCGATCTTGTGCCGAGTTTCTTGAGCAGTTTCCACTGCTTTATCTTTAATCTCTATACTCTTTTCTCGGAGTCTATTCCTTGTTTCCTGACCTGAATATGGTGCTGATAGTAAGGCAATACCCGCACCAATCAATCCTCCAATGAGAAAACCATAGAAGGGCGAGGGTGCTTTTCTCTTTTTCTTAACTTCTACCTCAACTGGAGTTTCTACTGAGATATAATTTTCTTCCATACCTTCTTCACTCCTTTCCCACCAATTGTTGTTAATTAAATATCCATACGCGACTATGAAGAAGTCGCGGTGGAATATCTGGAAAGCTCTTCTTTACATTAATCGCTTATCCAAATATACTATTGCGATATTCAAGTTTCAATGGGGAGTATTCCTGTCATTTGTTAGGGATTTCCCTAAATAACTCCAGAAAACTACAGCCATCCTTCGCGTACAGCCCGAACTGCCGCCTCTACTCGGGAGGCAACGCCGAGCTTGCCAAAAATACCTTCGAGATGTTTTTCAACTGTTTTTTCACTAATCCCAAGGGTCAGTCCAATTTCCTGGTTTGTTTTCCCTGCTACCACATTCTGTAATACCTGTACCTCTCTTGTGGTTAACCCGTTGCGTTCCTGGGTTTCTCCACCCATCCAGGTCGACATTTGAGCAGCAACGCGGCGGCTTACCCAGCCCTTTTCTCCACGAGATACCCCACGCACTGCCTCAACGATTGCCTCAGGTACTTCTTCCTTTACCAGGTATCCAGCAGCACCGTTCGCAAGCAGTTCTTGAATATACTGCTTATCATCATGAGCACTTAAAGCCAAAATTTTGGTTTGTGCTCCAGCCTTTTGAAGTTTTTGGGCTACTTCACTTCCGCTTATTCCAGGCAGTTCCATGTCGAGTAATAGAACATCTGGGGAGAGATCTGTTACCATCTTTAAGGCGTCATTTCCATCGCTGGCCTCTCCAATAACAACGATATCCGGAGCTCTTTCGAGTAAATTTTTTATTCCAGCTCTAACAACCGGATGATCATCAACAAGGACAACACTAGTGGGCATTGTACGTTCCTCCTATTGGTTTGCGAAATTTATCCACAATCGTTTACCTTTTCTACTGCTTACTATCTTGGTTTTCCCTACGCGGTATGATAACTTTTATCTTCGTACCTTTTCCGGGCTCAGATTCTATTTTAAGCTGGCCTCCAATAGACTCCGCTCGCTCGGCAGCTCCAATTAATTCCGTTTGCCCCCGGCGTGCGAACTCTACCCACCGGTCAGGAACTACAAAACCGTTACCATCATCCTCAAGCTCGAGGATGATTTCCTCCTGGTTGAATTGAAAACTTACTCGAACATTTTGTGCTTGCGCATGCTTAACAGCATAAAGGAGAGTTTGTTGGTAAATCCGAAACAGTCCTAAGCGTGTCTTTTCTGGTAGTAGTTGTCCATCGGGCATCAGTTCGAGGCGTATATCAATCGGATTTTCTTCAACAAATACTTCCGCATGCGACCGGATGGCCTTTTCTAACCCAAAAGGCACAAGTGTGGGCGGCTGCAAATCTTTACAAATAGCCCGCAGTGTAGCGATCACTTTGGTAAACAAGCTTTGCAGTTTTTGTAACTCTTGTTTTTCCTGGTCTGCTAAATTGTCACTGAATGCTTGCAGTTGATAGGTGAGGCCGTATAGATCTTGTACCGGTCCATCATGTATTTCCCTTGCCAGTTGAAGTCGTTCAGCTTCACGACCCTCCATAAGGGTATGTTGAAGTTCCGCTAACTCTGCCTCCATTTGCTTGCGCTCAGTGATGTCCTCCAGCATACCGATAGCATACTGCGGCTCTCCATGGGAATTTCGAACCAAAGAGACCGACAACCTGCCCCAGGAAAGCTTTCCATCTTTTTGAATGTAAGGTCTTTCTTCACGGAAAGAATTGCATTTCCCAACCCGGAGCTCGTTGAAAAGAACGGAGTTGACAATCAGGTTCGATGGGTGGTCCGTCCTCTCATGGACCTGGTTCCGCAGCTCTTGAAGGGTATACCCGAGCATTTCGGCAACAGCTGAATTACACTCCAGGAGGCGTCCATTGAGATCCACCAGCACGATTCCCAGGGCTGCCCCTTCAAAAATCGTCCGAAAACGGGTTTCAGACAAGCGTAGTGCTTCTTCACTCTGCTTACGCTCGATCACCTGTCCGAGCTGAGTCCCAATCTGGACCATTACCTGGATAAGCTGTTCGTCAGGTTCCAGAACCTTCTGAGAATAGAATTCCAGGACACCGGCAACTGTTCGACCAACCATAATCGGAAAGGCAGCCCCAGTCCGAATTTCAGTATCTTTGAGGAGGGATTTCCTTATATAGGAATAGTCTAATCTGACGTTTTTCATCCATACAGGACTTGCGGTGGAATAAACCTTACCCGGAAGCCCAATGCCTGGTGAAAACTGACTCCCTTCACTCTCTATTCGGAACGATTCATAAGTATAGGGATCGCTTAAATGCCAAATATTCATAGATTCAAGTTTATATGGTGGTTTGTTTGTTACCCTTAATGCATGCCCAATATTCCAACCAGTATGGGCACAGATACGTTTTACTGCATATTCCATTGCTTCCTCGACTCGAGAAGTCTCATTGGCTGCTAAAGTGATATCTTGAAGCAGGCGGATAAACTCGGTCTGTTTTCGCAGGTGATCCTCGGCTCGCTTGCGCCGTGTGATGTCGCGAACAATTTTTGAATAACCTTTTAGATTACGGTTCTTGTCATAAATAGGTGATATGACTACATTAGCCCAATAAGAACTACCATCTTTTCGTAGCTGCCAGCCCTCACCCTCATATTTTCCCTGTTTGGCGGCTGTTTGCAGCATTTCGTCGGGGCTGTAATCCCTGTGGTTACTATCCGGAAGAAAGCGGGAGAAATGCTTCCCAATAATTTCGCCAGATGTAAATCCCTTAATTTGTTCTGCACCCACATTCCAACTGGTTACATTCCCATGTAAATCCAGCTTATAAATGGCATAATCTTTCACACTCTGAAGGATATCCTGAAGCTGCTCTTCGTTTTCGCTGTATTGATCCCTTGCCGTCTGATTATCAACGACCCCAAAGATGAGCCCTAGCGAACCATCTTCGTTGTTGTACTCCTTCTCTACGGTGAGTTCCAGGTTGTTAATTTTTCCATCCTTGGCTGTTATACGAATAGAGTGTTTTACCAAACCCGGTTTTAACAATTTCTTTTGGAGTTCTTGCAGCTCGGTTTCTTCCAGATTCTGATGAAACAGAGTCCACCAATTCTTCCCGACCAGTTCGTTTTCGAAGTATCCTAAAAGTTTGCTCAGGTGCTCATTAATAAATAAAATTGTTCCGTCTTTGTCTAGCTCGAAATAGGCAGCAGGCATCAGTCGCAGCAATCGACGGTTCCTGGCTTCGACATCGTACGGTTCGTTCGTTTTATCTATAAATTTTTTCTGCATTTTGTCGGCAATTGTTACCGGCTTTCCCTACGTCTGAAGCGAATGATATACAAGGTTCCCGAACCTATCCATACAAAGGGGGATTAAAGAGGTCTTTTAAATTAATACACAGCAAAGAATAGCCGGACCATCCCCCTCGCAAATATATGAATTAGATTGATTTTATCACAAATTAAGTTAAGAATAGTCTGACTGCATCTGAAGCCAGCGCATAATATCACGTCTTCTTAATATACCCACCAGCTCGCCATTTTGAACAACAGGCATTTGATTGACATCTTTCTGTGTGAGCTTTTGGAAGGCATCGGTTGCATCCTCACGTGGAGAAACGATCGTGAGGTCATTTACCGGGGTCATGACAGATTGAACTCTGGTCACATCCCAGTCATCTCTCGGTATCTTTCGAACATCTTCCAGGCTGACCAGACCAACAAGCTTGTTATTTTCAGTTACAGGGAAGGCATGCTCATTTGTGCCCATAATATTGTCGTAAACAAGCTGGCTGACTGTTTGATTGGGAGAGACAGTCGGTGCATTTGCATACATCAACCGGGATACAGGAATACCTTCGAGCATATCAGCAACAACGACCTGCCGGTAGGATTGTGCAGCAGCATTTTTGAGAAACCATCCAATGAACGCTAACCACAGACCACTAATGAGACCGGTCCCTAAAATCGGGATCTGGACCCCGAAAGCCATCGTAATCCCTAAAATGATCAGGCCCCAGGCAATCACCTGGGAGATAGCGGCTGCCCAGCGGGTCGCACGGCGCAGGTTATCGGTAGCTGCCCAAAAGATGGAACGTAGAATCCGGCCTCCATCGAGCGGAAACGCTGGAATAAGGTTGAAGAAACCAAGGATAATATTTATTGGACCTAGCCAAAGGAGAAGAGTAGTTAGAAGGTCAAGCTGCGAAAGCGCCTGTGTCGTACCACCGAATGTGATACCGCCCAAATTGAGTTGTGAGCCTCCAAGGAAAAGGAAAAGCACGCCGAGTATGAGACTCGTCAGCGGACCTACAATAGTCACCAGAAATTCAGTAGCTGGAGAAGGCGGCTCCCTTTCAATATTTGAGACACCCCCAAATATGAACAACGTAATCCGCTTCACAGGCAATCCGCGCGCGATGGCGACCAGGGAATGCGCAAGCTCATGCAGGAGCACCGAGAAGAAAAATAGTAAGGAAGCCAATATTGCAGCTCCCCAGGTAACCAAAGGACTCCAGTCAGGGTGGAGAGGCCCGAACAATGCAGTTGACAGGGTCCACGTCACCAACAGAAAAATTAAAAACCAGCTCCAATCGATATATATACTAATCCCAAAAATTTTAATGAGCTTAAAACCGCTTCCAACCATAGGACCTCTCCCGTATTTACTTCTATAGACATTACTTTATAGACATTACTTCTCCGGCAGCAATCAACCGGTTTACAACAAGAAATCGGAATAACTCCATATTAATGTTACATTCATTGGTACGATTTCTTCAATTAGGGAATTTCCGCTTTCATACTAGGAGAATCCCTAAAAGCAGCCTTCATCCATAGTTTGCTTTTGACCTCTCGTTGACTCGCACCTCACGGCATGCTAAAATTTATTCAATTAACGTTTCGGAGCTGCTTCCATACGTTATAGATAGGGGGATTACGAAAGGGAGGAAAAATCCTGTGATTCGTGGTTTGAAAAATATTATTGGTTACACTTTGACAGCAGTCGATGGAGAAGTCGGAGATGTACGCGACTTTTATTACGATAACTTTAACTGGGTCGTACGATATATGGCAGTTGAGGTGGAAACTGGACGCAGCTTACTTCTATCGCCAGCTGCTGCCTGGAAAATGGATGTCGAAACGCATTCAATTTCTGTAAACAAGGAACGTGACTTTATATTGAACAGCCCGTCATTTGATCTGGATAAACCAATTACCCGTGTTTTTGAAACCGAACTGCATAATTATTACGAATGGCCTGCGTACTGGTCCGGGAGCCTGGCCTCCTATCCATTGGTTGAACTTTTAGACGAGATGAGGGAGCACGATTCGCCTGAAGTAAAAGGCGATCAGGATCAAGAACACATAAGAAGCATCCGGAATATATTTGGAAAACAAATAAAAGCTCGCGATGGCGAAATCGGACATGTATACGATTTGCTAGTAGAAGACGAGGCCTGGAATATGCTTTACATGGTAGTTGATACAGGCGCATGGCTGCCGGGGAGAAAGGTTCTCGTATCACCAAGCTGGGTGACTGATGTTGACTGGCAGAACGGGCAAGTTAAAGTTGATTTGAAACGAGAAACCATTGAAAATAGCCCCGAATATGATCCTTCGGTTCCGCTAGATGAAACGTACGACGCGCAGCTTCGTGAGTACTACAAACGCGGCCGAGAATGATTGTGCACATGCTATACTATTTGACATGCAAGAAGAAATACCAGCTTCAATAAAGATCGAGTGCGATGGTCCTCTCCATCCACAAGCAATCCTTGGGTTTAAGCTACATAACGAAGGAAAATACTGGCTCGCTCACGAAGCGCTTGAGGATGCCTGGCGAGAGGAGACCGGCAAGATCCGCCACCTTTACCGGGGAATCCTCCAGGTTTCGGTAACCTATCTGCATGTCCAACGGGCAAATTACGCTGGCGCTGTCAAGGTCTATCGACGGTCACAGCGCTGGCTAAATCCATTTCCCGACACCTGCAGAGGTATCAATGTAGGCAGGATTAAAGCAGACCTGGATATGGTTTACACCGAGGTTTTGCGGCTTGGACCTGAACGGTTAGGCGAGTTCGACCAGTCGCTGTTGAAACCTTTCGAGTGGGAGAAATCAGATGTTGACTAAGCCGTTCGAGAACAGAATTGTCCTGGTAACCGGGTCTGGACGAGGAATCGGTCGCGAGATTGCTCTTCATTTTGCCAGAAACGGGGCGGATGTCGT